>Ga0307514_10004512_pt1 | contig 12792 bp, 19 predicted proteins | sample 16_EM_MG_FD_203088 | JGI IMG/M metagenome (GOLD analysis project Ga0307514, IMG submission 203088) | Populus trichocarpa ectomycorrhiza microbial communities from riparian zone in the Pacific Northwest, United States - 16_EM | ecosystem: Host-associated > Plants > Roots > Unclassified | place...
TCGGAAGGGTTCCTCAGATGTGGGGATCTGGCAATGTCGTGAGCGAGGGGGCTTTTCAAGGACAACTTCCGGTTTGGGGAGGCCGTTGCACAACCAAAATGTGGTGCCCCTCAATTCGACAATAAGGATGTAAGGCCACCCCACTTCTCCTACCGGACCCTGTCATACTAACTCCCCTGCAATCTTTTCACCTGATGGAAGCTTGGGGGCGGAGCTTCTAGAGGGGTTGTGCAGTGTCGAGAAGTGGTGGAGGGGTGGGTGGACTCAGAGTGGTGGGATTGAATGGCATTAAATAAAACCCAGTCGGTTGGAAGCATCTGATTTTTGCTGACATCTTGTTTGTTACGTGGCGTTTCGTTTTGTAAAAGCTGTTTGAAGGTTCAGACTAGTTAGGCGGGGAGGCATGTGTTACCGGTACAAACAGCATGTGATTTCTTAGTCTGGTTCTGATCCAGGTATTTGTCATACCAACAAAATGCCCCGGACCCTGGGGGACGGGAGGTCATGTGAAGGGCGTTGCATAAGACGCTTAGGCAGGGGCACGTGATGGCCAAGTGGGATATGTAGCTGAGGGACGTCTGCGTGAACATCATATATACATCTACATAGAATACACTTCATACATGCTCATCATATTCTCTTCTATACTTTTGGGGAAAGAGGGCCGAAGTGGGGCATGGTGGCGGGAGCCAGCTCTGCGAAAGCAGCTGGACACAGAGCCGGAACCGGATGTGAGACGGTATACGGACGCTTCTATCTTTCGGGGTTTTTGTTTCTTAGGTTCGGGAGGTTGGGCGTTTAAGCAGCATGTTGTTCTGTGTGTAAACCCAATCCTTTAAAGGTGCGGGAACGGGGCCGCCTCATAGCCTAAGGCTCCCTTCGGGGGAAAGGCGTATAGACTCAAAAAAAAAAAAAAAACATATTCTCTTGGGGAAAAGACGTATATATAGACTCCAAAAAAATTTTTTTCACGGAAACCTTAGACGTATAGACTCAAAAAAAGAAATCATGGAAACCTTGTCGTAGGGAACCTTCCAACTACAAACCTTAAGGAGGCCTTCAACATCCTTACATCTGGCGTCAAGGACGTTTTCAACCTACGCACACTACCTCCCACCACCATCACCACTACCACCCCTCCCCTCAAACAAACCCACATAGAAGTAGCAGACTGGCACAGCTGGGAAGAACATAAAGCGAAGATACTGAACGAGAATAGCTATGCCTGGGACAGGGAACACTGGGAGAACCCCTGCCGATCCCCAAGGGAACCTCACCATTGGCGGAATCTCTCAGATTTTCCAAGAGCAGATGCAGTTATTCCTCAAGGATAATCTAGGTAGCCCAAACGTTCGCAACTGAGCTAGCAAAAGCGAATCCTCCTCGGGGCTCTGTCGGTGACAGAGCGGCAGCAAGAGACAAAGAACGTGAACTATTAATCAAACACGCCAACGACGAAAGGCAACTCATTCAGGACAAGGGCTGGAGAGAATCTATGTCCTCCCTGCCTCTCCCACAGTTACAGTACAACAACCTGACCGTGATCAAAGCAGGCCAATGAAGCCTAGGTTTGATCCCAATGTGCTACCCAAGTACGTACACTACAAGACCAATCTCCAGGAATGGCTCTCCGAACTGCAGATGAAAATAAACCTGTTCGGAGGAGAGCTTGTTTGTGCAGCAATTCCACGTTACTGCTTTACAGAACACTCTGTCACCCCCGCCTGGTACTCTGGCCTAGACGAATCAACACAAGTCTTCATTACGAAAGATAGAGACTGCTGGGCCAGATTCAAGATAGTTATGACAAGACAGTGGGCTCTACCCATCGGACTGGCGGTAAGGAATGCTGAGGAGCGCAAGAAGAAAGGTGATGAGACTTTCCTTGAATTCTTTTATGTCAAAATGAATCTGCTACGTAATGCCTACCCAAACTGTGGGAGCGAAGGTTACATCGAGATGGCCAAAGCCTCTCTGGATGATCCCGCTGTTGAACTCTGGGCCAGAGAGACGCATGATGTAGCTAGATTTGCTGCGGAGCTTCGTCTAAGGTGTATCTACCTAGGGCGGCTACAGTAGCAAACGCTCATTTTCCTTACTCTCCTTATGATTCTTACGTTGCAAAGAGTACAGAGGAGAAACCTGTGGAAGATAGTGATGTAAAGACGACAGAGAATCCCCACAGGACGAACGACGAAATTATCGCCATCAACAAGAAGAGGGTGGAGATCCAAAAGAGAAAAGACGACTCTGGCAAAATGGTGGATTAATTTGTGAAAGAGAACGGGTCTATCAGATTTCTAAAGAATCCATGCACTCTATGTGCCAGATCCGGCTCCCCGAACGAATGGCACTTCTCATTTGCCTGCCCGCTGAACAAACTCTCGGGCGTGGGCGTAAAGCCAAGGGTCCTGAAGGCCGAAACGCTGGCATCCTACTTCTTCAAAGATAGCGAATCTGAAACTGATAAGGATTCAGGAAACGAGGAAGGGGATCAGAGCTAAGCGGAGCATCTGACCCCCTACCATATTCTCGTGAAGCTCCGCCAACGACCTTAAAATATGGACAGGGTGCGAAGAGAGTGAGGAAGAGATCAGAAGAGGAGAGAGCATGACGAGGAAGAGCTTATCAACTGTAGAGTGACAACGTTGACTATGGAACTATCGTGTATGAACCTGAGAAAGAGCACCTGAACGTTGATCCGCTATCCCAAGTAGAAAGAGATATATCTGCGGCGGATAAAGGAAAAAAGAAAAAAGAATAGTGGTATCTCCTTTGTCCGTCGTTCCCGTCTTCAGTTGCCTTTTTTTGTACTGGCCTGCATTTTGTCTTTGGTATCTGATCTGACCGTCGATCTCTCCAGTTTTGCGTATTTTATGCTCTGAGTTTCGCTCTTGTGTGCAGCATGTGCGGGACACATCCCGCGTGGAACGAATGAATGGAGGGGATAAAGGAGGGATGAATGATCATGGGATGGTTGACGGTTTTGAGTTTTCTGTTGCTCGTGTTATCTGGTTTCAATATCTAGCACTCCTTCTTCTGCTGCTTTTGGCGCGGGACGCGCTCGTCTTTCGGCGGGGGAGATGTCAGGACCCTGGGGGACGGGAGGTCATGTGAAGGGCGTTGCATAAGATGCATGGGCAGGGGCACGTGATGGCTAAGTGGGATATGTAGCTGAGGGACGTCTGCATGAACATCATACTGTACATACATCTACATATGTATATGATGTAGTTTCCATATGTAGTGACCCCACCCACCTTCTGGAATCATATTGGTGTAGACTACTGGTGAGGGGGTCGACGCCCAACATTTTGGGGGTCTCCAGATGGAGGTGCATGACAGTATTGATGCTGCCAAGCACCCCGCCCACCCAAACCCAAACACCAGCCCCACTACACCCAACTCATCCTTCTTTTTGTTTCTTTACAATTCTTCCTCCTTTCTTACCAGTTACCATTCTGTATATTTAACTCGACGGAAGCTATACCGCTTTCCAGGTACTTAGGCCCTTCAAAGGCTTATCCCGGCATTAATCTAGCAAAGGAGGCTCATCTAATTTACCGCGTTTGCATCTACAAGGAAACCTGCGATAGAAGCTTCAGCACCGTTATCACACATCTATCAACATGGCCGACACCAACACCGAAGCTCCCCAGAGCACAAAGCCTGTCGAGTCAGTCCCTGAAGAGAAGGAGGAAACCAAGTCTGAGGGTGCTACTGAGGCCACGAAGAACGTCACTACGGCTGCGGGGAACCCTTCTGCCTCTAATGTCCCTGATAGTGTTTTCAGTATGTTCGGTGGTGGGTCTAAGCCAAAGAGAGAAGAGAAGGAAGAGGAAGACGGTGTGCCAAAAGGAAAGGCCAAGAAGGAAGATGATGTGAGTTCCCACAGGGTGCTCGCTTTGGAGTATGAGAAAGAGCTATGGGCTAATCAGGTCCCAAAAATAGGAGGAGGAAGCCCCAGAGTCCCCTGATGTTCACTTCGAGCCCCTTGTCAACTTGGAGAAGGTGGAGGTCAAAACCAACGAAGAGTCTGAGGAGACAGTGTTCAAGATGTGAAGATTCTCACCTTCTGTGGGATCCTACCAGGCCTAACATGCGAGCTTCAATATAGGCGAGCGAAGCTGTTCAAGTTTGACCGTGACGCCCGCGAGTGGAAGGAACGTGGTACTGGTGATGTCAAGTTGTTAAAGCACAAAGAGTCCAAGAAGGTTCGGTTGGTTATGCGAAGAGACAAGACCCATAAGGTCTGCGCGAACCACTACAGTAAGACTCTCCCAGGTCTAATGCACGTGTTATACTATACAATAGATTTGCTAACACCACTGCCCACCATTTCCTAGTTGTCCCTGATATGAAACTCTCTCCAAACGTTGGGTCTGACAGGAGTTGGGTTTGGAATACCTCCGCGGATGTCAGTGAGGGAGACCCAGAGGCTCAGACTCTTGCTATCCGATTTGCTAATTCCGACAGTAAGTTAGATGCCTGAAATTGGGTAAGCATGTGCTAACTACGACTTAGATGCCAACCTTTTCAGGGACGCATTCCTCAAGGCCCAGAAGGAGAACGAAGAGATTTTTACTGCCGCTTAAGTGGTTAAATAATCCGCATAAATCCGCATGCTTGCTTGTCTTCACTGTCTACTTTGTTCGTTCGGGGATTTTAAGTTTTGAATCTGTTGTGCTTCTTACTCTTTAGTTTTCATGGAGCCCCGTGTACTGGTATGCTTAATAATAGCAAGCAAATAAATGCAAGGTCTTTTTTCTAAGCATGCTACGCATGTGCATGTAGCTTTGACTCAGTGCGGGGGCTTCCTTCATTAATTCACCCCAATATCTTTCTCATTATTTGCCACTACAGTATGGTAACTGGGATTGGACCAAATCTTGGCATTGTGTTACTGCATTCTGATCAACGAGAGCACACCTTTCTTCCTGACACCCAACCCCAAGCCATTCGAAGCTCATCCACCCGCCCACCCGCCCACCCGCGTCTTAACCAGGGTCCTGTATAAAGCCCCCGCCGGCAATCGCGAAAAAAACGATATTAGGCAGCTACACGTCTTCCCATCACGCATATGAGCAGTACACGCGGAAATATGACAGAGGTGCGTTAGATTCGCGTTTCCCCAAGACTATGGGGAAATCATGCCGAGGCATGCATTGGTTAACAGGTTTGGACGATGTAGATTAAAAGGACCATTAAGCTGATCACCCAGCAAGCGATTTTGTGAGTTGCATTATGTCTTTTGGGATACGAGGGAAGATTTTGGGGGGAGCATGAGCGATGGCCTTCTCGGGGTTCTGGTTTGGCTTTGGGCCGTGTGTGTGCTATCATGACGGGCAGGTGGCCTTCGGCGCCGGTGGTGGCATCTGGCTGTGGTGGGCAATCGCTCAGGCACAAGATCCACAAAGTGGGATGAGCGGAAGAGTGGCCTGGTGACACGAGATGGAGATTGAAACAACTACGTTGCTAATTTTTTGTGCGCGACACCCAGGCCGGACCTACCGCCTGTTCAAGAAGGGTACCCTATGCGAGAATGGTCAATCAAAATTGTTGTCGTCGGTCCGAATGGGGAGGAACTTCCAGCGACTATGTTCGACAAGGTCACGTACAAATTACATCCTACGTTTCACAATCCCAACAGAAGTACGTTTATATGGAACCAAGTGGCGGTTCTACTGGGGTGAAGACATACTGATTATGGTATTTTTGCTCTGTGCTAGCCATCAAAAGACCTCCATTTTTACTGTCCGAGCGAGGATGGGGTGAATTTGATATGGAGGTTGTGCTGTATACTGTGGACAAGGCGGGGGAACATCTGATCCGACATGATTTGAATTTCCAGAAGCCCAAATACGAGATCACACACGTTATTGTATGTTCCCACCTCTAGCATCTTCGTACTCAGCCTGAAGGCTTATGCAAATATCTAGACGTTTTCCAACCTCCGACCGAACCTTACGAAAATTCTAGCAGCATCAGGCCCGGTACCAGGGTATGACGGAACCCCCGTGGAGGAAAATGGTGTCAGCAAGCGGGACAAGAGAAAACATGATGGTGACGAGAGAGTGAAGAAGAAGGGAAAGAGCGAGAAGCAGGTATGTAATAAGCTTATCCAGAGTTTGGTATCTCTTTATATAAAATTGGCAAAGTTATATATATTCGTAAATGTGGAACAACTGACAAGTTTTGAAAAAGCTCGACATGGAAAAACTAGCAGAAGGCCTGCAAAAACTCGATGAGGATAGTTTATTGCTGGTTGTTCAGATGATCCATGACAATAAGACGGAATCGACATATGTGAAGAACGACGTCGAACGTGAGTTCCACAGGACCCAACTCCCAACACTGTTTGTTCATAACACTAACTCTGTGCAGAGGGAGAATTCCACGTTGACCTATATACCCTACCCGAATCCTTACAGAAAGACCTATGGAAACTCGTGCAAGAAAAGGGAATGTACTAGATGCTAATATGCCGTGCATCGAAGAGAGAACGAATGGGTTAATAATGAGTCTCTGCAATCCTTCGTTTATCTAATCTGTTGAATGTTCTTATGTCTACCCTATCAGCCGACTCCTATGTGCATTGTTTTTCTTTGTATGTCACTCTACTCTGTTTAACTGGGGCGTTCTATGACTCGAGATTGCCATGTACTTGTCTTTGGACTTGTTCTTTTTGTATGTGTTCTTTTTAATTTTTGTACTGCTTGTTGGGGCTTTTTATGATATTATATGGGAAATTCGTTGGAGAATCTGTTCGTGGATGCTGGTGGGTGGGCTGGCGTACATGTGGCGTAAGTACCCCTCCAGGATAGAAATTGAAGGGATTTTTCGGTCAGCCGTTCACCAGAGACTACCATTTGGTCTCAAATAAAGCAAACATGCTCGTTACATATCAAGACTAGTGTGGGATGACGGTGATCTTTAGCCGAATGTATGAGATAAGCTAGCGGGTGCATAGACCACGAGCGGAACCACCACAGCGCCAATATTAATGGTACATATGCATCTCCCATTCATTGGATTTGTCATTTACGGCTATCAAAAACCATTCTCCCCAATGTTTTCCTTTTTGTATACATGCTTGCCGTCCCTACAATGCAAAGTCAGGTGGCACAGTATTCTGTCCAGCAAAATATTAGGGGTGGTCAATTAAAAACCTGCGTGATGGTAACCCAGGTTATGCAACGCCTTGGCATGACAAAACTAGGCTTAATATAGCACAACCGCAAATTTTCAATTGACCCCCCCAAAATGAAGTTGCAGTAAAATTTTGGGTAACCTATCTTTAGTCAGCTCTATATCGCACAACTACATACCATCATACCATCATAAAATGCCTCGACCTACTCAACGGAGTGCATTCCTAGCCAATATCATTAAGGTGATGGAACAGGTTATACGATTGATTAAGTATGACAGCGGAAAAGACCTCATTGAGATGCTGGAGGAGCTGTGGGTGGTCTATACGATAATATCAGCACGTCGCTATATTGCTAGTCGAGGAATCAGCGCTGGGAGGCACATTCGGAGGGTATTTGGCTGTTCAGAGGGTATTGGGCTGTTCGGAGGGTATTTGGCTGTTCGCTAGGTATTTGGCTGTTAGATAGATATTTTGCTGTTCAGGGGGTATTTGGTGGGGCGATCGTTGTCTTACTGCAACGTAAAGTTGCGTGATGACACTGGCCAATCAGGGTGAAGGCCAAGGTGCTAAGGCAGTGCCAAGAGGTTGCATAACCTGCGTTACCATCACTCAGGTTTTTAATTGACCACCCCTATTTAATCTGGTACTGAGTAATCAAGACACAAAATGCTGAGTCGAAAAGTCAGATCTAAAGTAGGAAACAAATGATACATGTAATGACTGGTATGAACAATCATGCCTGCAAATACCCCCAAAAAAGAACCAATCATGACACCCCCCAAATGACCCAAAACTGTATTGCTAGGAAATAGAATGGACACCATAAAGAAAGGTAAAGTGATATTGGAAAGGTCCGGGTCACGCCCTCTCGTCCTTGGATATGACTTTTTGCTTCAGGAGAACCAATTCTAAGCTTTCTGTGCTAAGACTTCGTCCAGATGGTATCTCATCGACGACTCGCATAATTGAGTTGAACAAATCACCTGTTTTGTATGCTAGAATTGCAGGTACCACCTCGTCATCCATTTCTGCCTCGATGTGGTTCAACTTGACAAATCGTGTGGTAGGATATCGCTTTGCTATCGTTCCAAGACAGTCCAGTGCGAAGTTGCACTCAGTAGACTAAAAAGCTTCCAGTTAGCGACTATCCCAGGAAATATACAGTAGTATATACCCTATCAGAGTACACAATAACAATCACCACTGTGTCTTTTGAGACTTTCTCTATTGCGTCCAGATAACCGTTTGCATCTACTGGCTCGACCCTCCCATAGCTTCTCTTGCTTGACGATTGTCTTCTCGTAGTAGCTGCTGCTGCCTTCAATTCTGCCATTCGGTTTTTCCGCCATTGAATCATAAGCTCGTCTGAGTCCGACAAGTTGGGGCTGCCAATTGACCGTCCTCGCTGGTGTCCCGCTAATGGATGTGAATAGTCCTGCTCCTGTTGTCGCTCCCTCAAAATTCTCATTTCTCGGCGCTTGGCAGTTTCGTATGAGTATGCATCCGATATGACACCTTTGACTCCCTGTGTAACATATTCTTTAGGTTTGCTATTCAAATGATTGAAAGTAGAAGGGGGCTGACTGTATTGTAGTTTCCTCGAGCGAGGGCTGTTGAGCTCTTGAAAAGCGGCATATCTGTTTCGAAGCCCTCCTGATCTTCAAGTAGCTTCTCCTCGTATTTTTCAGCTTCGGTAGGCTCTTCGTCTGATGATAAGTGTGCTTCGTCTTCGGGATGCTTGCGGGAGGATTCTTCTGCCCCTGTGTTTCTGAACAGTTGCTCTGCTTCGTTGGACATATTAGGCGAGAAACGTGGGAAACGTGGGTTAGTTATAAATATGAGAGGTCGCAGCAATACGGAAACGGGTGCGCTAGCTGGAGGTCAACACCCCTGGTAGTGTTTTGCTTTTTCTCCCTCAGATTCTGTGTGTCAATAAGACTTAAAGCCGTGAGGGTGGTTATACCAATGTATGCACGGAGGGCATCGTTGCTTGTGTGAGAATAATAACGACTTTCCTCAAAGCTGTGTATGTGAGGAGTAGCAAGGGAATGACCGTGTCTTTGCACAAAACAGGGGATACCTAGAGAGACGGGGTTGCACGGTGGGAATGTTTCGGGAAAGCCAGGTCACAAGGGAAATACCTAATGCAACTGGGCTGTGAGGAAGGCAGCAAAGGATCTCCAGTCCCTGGGGTTCGAGGTTGTTGGATCATTGGTAGGGAGCGAGAATACGAGAACCTCTGTGTGACTGTCAAGGGCTCAGTCACTGCCTAATGGGGTAAGAGAGGCAAAGCTACCGTACCAGCTACGGTACGCTGACGAGATGAGTTCGATCTGACAACACTTGTGCCATGGTAAACCCAGCGCCCCGGCATCCCACTGCTATATTTACTCAACAGCAGCTTGTGGGCAACAGCCTGTCTACTGTACCCCCATGTAGGGCACGGTTACCGCAGTAATACCTACCCATACAGCCTGGACGTTGCTTTTTTTTCTTTGGGCTTGAGCTCAATCAGCCCTTGACAGATTCCCACGTGGCTTTTAGGGTGATTCGAGATATGTTGGGTCTGTGTTATTAGCCAATTGGAGTAGCTTTCGGAAATTGATCCAATATTCATTCTTGTCCATGACGGAGCGCAGGCAAGAATGGCTTCCACGTTGCACCTAAGGTATGGAGCTCCCCACATCATTTGGGTCAATAACCAAACGTCTATGGTCTGACAAGGGTTTATCTGACTGCAGTAGGGATATTAATTTGGAGCTTTTGACGCCCAAGGATTGTGCATTTATCGCATGTATTTATTGCAATAAACGCTGAGTCGTCGCAAGGTGGAGAGGGACAACTTCATAGCCCTAAGTCCCATGAGGGCGTGGCGCTTTACCTAGTCTATACGACAGGGCACTTCAATTTATGACGCTTGAAGGTGTCAATCTATGTACGCTTGAAAGCACTTGGTCCCTAAATCCTGGGCATAGCAAGTTCGGTTCGAAAAGTGTTAGGGTCATCATTTGGCTATAAAGTGGAATGGGGGGATCGACAAGAATCTGGTTGGCAATGCCACAATGAGGGTCTTACCAACAGAACACTAGTTCGCCCACTGCACAATGTTTCGTTTATTTCTGGCTACGATATCTGGTCAACTGAAATGGTATTTTATTGGTTTGCCGGAAAGCACATGGCTTTCTGTTTCAACATGAATTTTCATATTCTGAAAATTCCACAAGCTAATTGATCGAAGTAATGATTATTATGCCCTTAACTTGTTTTCAACCCTTTGTTCTTACTACCTAGCCGCTCACAAATGTGTTCTAGCCCACTGCTTCAGTCAAATTACCGTCCCCTCCAACAGCACACCACGAAGGAACTGGGGAGCCATGGCTCTGGCGGCTATCACCAACTGCATATGTCCTTTTACACCCTGGCTTGTTGAGCTGAGAACACAATCAAGGGATTTATGATTAAGTTAATGCACACAAGGGAGGTCCTTATTACCAGTGGATTATTCCTGAAATACAATACCGTAACATGCAATGCTTCATTTTTCCAACCATGCGCTATTCTTCCAAGATACCTCATCTGTAATATCACAGACCGCAGAATCAACCCTTAACATCCGGTTTCGTCCCAGGAAAAGAATCCATGAGTTTGTAGCGCAGTGAGGGGCTTACGCGAGTAACCACAGCAACCACCCAATGCTTGCTGACCCAAGGCTGATGGTCAATCCTACAATATACAACCGTGCCATACTGGGGTCTCGTTCCCACCATTTGAGCTTCTGGTATCCTCGGATAATTTCTGGTTCTGGTGGGGTTTTAAGCTAGTGGATGGTGTTAGCATGGTATGGAGCTATTAGTGTGGTGTATACTTACCTTCCTCCGCACCAGATTCCACTTCTTGAGATACGTATCGGCAACCCAGGCTATCAAGATCTATCGATAGCAGCTATCGGTATCAGAATCACAGTATACTACCTGATCCCCCACACAGCTGCCCTCTCTGATATGGTACTTACCGAAAATGCAACGAGCATTGCAGAGTCCTCATGAAATTCGCTGGAGTCCCACCAGCGCCGGCCATAGGTCCTTGTGAACCAGTTTTGGCGCGGGAGTGTTGGCAATTGGGTGAATTTCAGGTTTTGGGGTGGTGCTGTTCGCGCTGATTGTGCCCGGGTTTGTGACTGGGCTTTGAAAGTGGCGGAGAAGCGTGTGTGGTGGAGGGGGGTGGGGGCGGAGGTTAGAGGCATGAGTGGGGGTGTGGACGCTTTGGGGGGTGGGTTGGCCTAGATGTTGTGGAAATGGTTAGGAGGCTGAGGGGAAAAAAGAGCAGATACTATATTGGAGTGTCGTACATTGTGTGACCGAGACTGAGGGCTAAATATTGATGGTACGGGTGTGCTCGATTGCCAGCTGTAGACGGGCTGTGATGGTGGGTGTAGCGGCCATGCCGCAGATGTAGCATATGCCCTGCTGGCTGTGTCAGCGCCAGAGCGGCGAGGGAAACAGTAGAAGATGCTGCGGATCGCGCTGGGCGCTTTCATGATGTTTCGCATTTCTCCGTTGTTGATACTAAGGGTGAGGTTAATAAATAGTTCGGGTGGTATTGCACTTGGTAGGGCGTATGTTTATTTTGAGGTCATGGTGAGAGCTGGAGGCTGAGCTTATTTTGAGTTGTATCATTATCTCGTGTTACCCTGAAGATAGCTGGCTTTACATGTTTGCACATAATAGGGACTTTGCGACTGTGGAGGGTAAGTGCTGCAATCCTTGAATCACAGGCCAGCGGCTACGAGGTGAGCCTGCACCAGACCGACGAGGCTCTCACACTTCTCCACTCACTGGTATAGTGTCTTATTTTGATAAGCTTGTTACCCTGAACCTAATTATGCCCGGCCCAATATAGTCTTAGCAAATGTAGAGTCTAATCTTTTATATACTTTTCACAAAATCTCCAACCCAGTGTTATCCACTCCACGACATTAAACGTACAGTCTATCCGGTCTCTCTCGCTGTAATTCCCAAAAAGCAAGCAACAAAATCCGTTCTCTACAACTACGACAACAAATCCCTAATATCTTCAATCCTCTGCTCCCTCTTCTCTTCCTCCGTCTGACTCACCATCCCCAAACTCCCTGCAATAAACCTCTTCCGAGCCTGAATCTTCCCCACCATCCTCTCCTCCACACTATTCTTCACTATAAACCTCCACACCGTGACCTCCTCTTCCTGCCCCATCCTATGGACTCGATCAATTGCCTGTGCCTCGACAGCAAAACTCCACCATGGATCCATCATAAACACCCATCTCGCCTGTGTTAAATTCAGCCCTACCCCTCCAGCCCTCAAGGATATCAAGATAACCATGAATCCTTGGTAGTTGGTGAATTGGTGTAGGACGGAGGCGCGCTGGGCCTGGGACATTGCCCCATCGAAGCGGAGGTGTGGGATCTTGGCTCGGGTGAGGGCTGGGGACAGAAGGTCGAGGAAGGAGGTAAATTGGGAGAATATTGTGGCTTTTGTGTGGGGGTGAGAGAGGCGGAGGGATTTGAGGCGCAAGAGGAGGGCTTCAATTTTTGCGGAGGAGCGGGAGGAGAGGCGGCGGAGAGTGAACTGGGTTTCGTGGGTTGGGGCTGGTGGGGGGGA
>Ga0307514_10004513_pt1 | contig 12788 bp, 10 predicted proteins | sample 16_EM_MG_FD_203088 | JGI IMG/M metagenome (GOLD analysis project Ga0307514, IMG submission 203088) | Populus trichocarpa ectomycorrhiza microbial communities from riparian zone in the Pacific Northwest, United States - 16_EM | ecosystem: Host-associated > Plants > Roots > Unclassified | place...
AACAGAGCGTCAACAGAGCGTCAACAGAGCGTCAACAGAGCGTCAACAGAGCGTCAACAGAGCGTCAACAGAGCGTCAACAGAGCGTCAACAGAGCGTCAACAGAGCGTCAACAGAGCGTCAACAATCTTCGGTATTGCATCTTGTATGATCCAAGGGCTGTGCTACGGCATTTACCCATAATCTGTTAGGGGGGTACTTATACCTTCAGTATAGATACTTGGTACGGTCCTAGACCTTATTATTGATATATGTAGCTAACATATTCGTTGGGATTGCTTGTAATCATTTTCTTTGACTTTTTGTTACAGGTTGAAAGCAACATTGCTGGATCTGGTTTTATGTAACGGAGCCAGCTTATTATTCTGGCTAAGAGCCTGTTGTTCCTGCTTTGACTGTTGTAGAAACTTCTCGGTGTTCCTAAGTATAGAATCTAGTACTTCCAGTTCAGATGCACGACTACCGATGTTTGAACCTTTAATCTGAGATAACCAATCCGGATGTATTTCACCGTAGCCACTAAGTTCTTGAGATGCTGTATCGGTAATAGCCGCTCTTGTACGTAGGTCATCCATATGCATAACCAATCCTTGCTGCAACCCAACAGTCACTGTAAGCCACCAGATGTACTGAGCAAGAAAGATTTAACAGTAATTCCTAGCATAGGAAATAATCTTTCTAAAGGGTATACGATAATGTCATTATAGTTCTCGAAAGCAATAGACATTCAGGCAATACTTATTGAAGGTGCGGAGCTGCCGCTACAGAAAGCTAATAGATTCTTCAAGTATATAATAATAGATATAGGTATCATGAAAACACAATAATAAATGAAGGTCTTCTTTCACTGGTAGGTATTGCTGTTTGTTTCGCTGCTAGACCTTGTACTTTTCATTGCTGGAACAATGTGACCTCTGTATAGAAACTTTTCGGGATGATACGCATGTGCACCCATATTTTGTTTCCATGATTTCGATAGCAATGTGCTTCTGCGTTATACATTCCAAATAAATATGTCTGGTAGAGATTGCCACGAATCCCTTAGGTTATCGTGTTCATGCAGATGCTGTATTAAAGCATTACGCTCCTCATAGGAATCAGGCCACACCAGCACGATATCGTATATCAGATCACAACTTCAACTGCAATATCTTGCTCCCGTACGGTTCGGTAATTCGGACACGTATTCATACTTCATTGGAATGCGCTTTCCGCTAATCAAGACTTAGTATGATTGTGTCATAGATTTAATTGGCGACCAACCAATACTATGCCAATGTAGATTAAACGACACGTACTCATGCATGCTTTGGCTAGTCATACTTTGCAGTTGCGATGCTGTCACCAACCAAGGTGCGGGGATGCTCCAGGCCTCATATCATCAGCCAACGTCGTAATCTCTCTGTCACACCATGCTTACTCCGAGACTATTCAGTTTGACTGGGGAGTGCTCAAGTTTTCCGCTCTAATATAAGATTCTCTCAAGATCTCATGTAATTGTATATTGGCTAATGACTGTCCAGTCTGCGGGGTGAACTCCTTTGTTCTATCTGATCACACAAACCCTGCTAGTGTCTGTTTTGTGAATCTGGGTGAAAACAACATGCTCGGCAGGGTTGTGGCCCATTCGATCTGGTAGTGTTGTTGCATAATCAAATCAGCTGCCGCAGCATATGCATCAATCAATCCCCTAAGCTCAGCTTATCCAATCGAGATATGTCCCATTCATACCCCGCTCATGGTAATCGTGACTGGGTAGTTTTGAGATGCTCCCCTGAGTAGGTGTTATGCAAGTCAGGTGGCCCGAAGGTTATTCTGCTGACTTGTACTCATTGAGTTATTCAAGAACCATAGAGATTATTAGAGGAGAACCCCTAACATAATCAACGTATTGGCTGCCTTTATGGGCAAAAGAGAAAGTGACATGGTCACAGCCCCAGTCTCAAAATGAGCAAGAACAGAGCGTGAACGATTTTGGGTGTTGCATCTTGTATCATCCAAGGTCTGTGCTATGGCTTTTACCCATAATCGAAGTATTGGCCGCCTTTATGGGCAATATGATTAATGTCGATGTTGCTTCCCCTGACAATGAGTGTCAACAGAGTGTCAACTGAGCATCAACAGAGCATCAACAGAGCGTCAACAGAGGGTCAACAATCTTGGGTGTTGCATCTTCTATAATCCAAGGGCTGTGCTATGGCTTTTATCCATAATCGAAGTATTGGCCGCCTTTATAGGCAATATGGTTGATGTCGATGTCGCTTCACCTGACAATGAGCATCAACAGAGCATCAACAGAGCATCAACAAAGCGTCAACAGAGTGTCAACAGAGCGTCAACAGAGTGTCAACAGAGCGTCAACAGAGTGTCAACAGAGCGTCAACAGAGTGTCAACAGAGCGTCAACAGAGTGTCAACAGAGCGTCAACAGAGTGTCAACAGAGCGTCAACAATCCTGGGTATTGCATCTTGTATAATCCAAGGGCTGTGCTATGGCATATACCCGTAATCAACATATTGGCAGCCTTTATGGGCAAAAGAGAAATCGACATGGTCACAGCCCCAGTCTGAAAATGGGCGTCAACAGAGCGTCAATGATTTTGGGTGTTGCATCTGCTATAATCCAGAGACTGTGCTACAGCTTTTACCCATAATCGAAGTATTGGCTGCCTTTATAGGCAATATGGTTAATGTCACTATCGCTACACCTGAAAATCACCATCAACCGAGCGTCAACACAGCATCAACACAGCGTCAACACAGCGTCAACACAGCGTCAACACAGCGTCAACACAGCGTCAACAGAGTCTCAACACAGTGTCAACAGAGTGTCAACAATTTTCGGTGTTGTGTCTTGTGTAATCCAAAGGCTGTGCTATGGCATTTACCTATAATCGAACTATTGGCCACAGTGAGAGGAAATATAGTTAAAGTTGATTTCGCCACACCTAAACATGAGCGTCACCAGAGCATCAACAGAGCGTCAACGATTTTGGGCATTGCATCTTCTATAATCATAGAGTTGTGCTATGGCATATACCTATAGTCGAAGATTGGCCGTCATTATTTGCAATATGGTTAGTGTCGATATTGCTACCACCTTTAACTGAGTGTCAACAGAGTGTCAATGATTTTTGGTAATTTAAGTATGGTGATTGGAATGGGATATGCTTGCTGTTATGTGTAACCAACATATTGGCAGCCTTTATCAGCAAAAGAGCAAGCGACACGGTCACTTCCCCATTCTGAAAATGAGCGTCAATGGAGCCTCAACAATTTTTGGTCTTTTGAATTAGGTAATTGGTAAGTGATTTGGTCAGTGTTATCCATAACCAACGTATTGGCAGCCATTATAGGCACAAGAGAAAGTCATACGGGCACGGCCCCATTCCGAAATTGACTGTCAACCTAGTGTCAACTGAGGGTCTTGAATTTCTGGTGATGCATATTGGGTAATGAAGGCACCACATGGATATTTGAGTATATAATTGAACTATTGATCTCCTCCTCCATGTTCAAAAATACAAATTAGTAAAGGATAAACAAGAATTCAAATATTATCGATTTCGCAACCTGCAAAACATGGAAAATGTGAATCCTGGAAGTCAAATAATCGATTTTGATGGAGTACTAGTATCAAATAGCAAAAGCAAGCATGGTATACGTATTTGCAGATGGAACCGCTGGACAACCCACTGAGGACCTGCCCAATTCAGACAGGTAGGGAGATTTCTATTGAACCATACCCGAATTGATAGTTTGGGTTTTTTGACGACCCGGACCTGGACCCGAAGCGATGCTCCAGAACTGTTGCTAACACTACAAATGTGTGAAGGAGAATGAGAGATATCCTACAAAACTGGTAGAACCCCATTTTGGAAAAATTAATTGAGATGTGGCTTTTTCTGAGGACCAGCCAGCTTGCAATGATATGAGTAGCTAAAAATGCCATCAAGACACTTCTTACCGTTGTTGCGAAATTTCATTTTGCTAAGGAAGCATGGATCATTGTCAACGGTATCTTTACTACACATATATATCCACCTACATCGGTGCTTACATCACTTACCTCCATTACGACCATGAAGAAAGGATACTATATGTATCAGCTGAACAACTGCCTAATGAAGCTTCGCTATCAACCACAATTGTATTCTAGTTCCATTCGTTCATGAACCGCATCGCTGGCATTTCCATTACTCTTCCAATACTGATTTCAGCAATACAGATGTTATGGGGGTTCTTAATCCAAATAATGAATACAACATTTATTAAATTTAAGTACAGCCATCTATCTAAGAAACTGTTACTTTCCTCGTCGTATCCTAAGACTCTACCTCTTGACCTTGCTTCAAGAGCGACCGTGTCGAACCTTCACCAAAGTCTTTCTCCAATATAGATAATAATCAATCCTCCCCATCGAACAACCACTCCTCGGAAAATTCCTCGAATGGTAATGCACCTGTATTGAGATATCTCAACAGCAGGAATCCGATATTCTTGAGTTCGCAGAAATGAAACACCACACGGTAGGTGTGGGTTAAACGATGCTCTTCCAACTAAAAGAGCAGATTGCCGAAAGACTCGACAGTCTGTTGCAGTACATATTCGGATTGTGTCCGATGATGTACAGATATCCGTTGCCCAGTCATGAAGGTGTATCTGGGAAGCAATTGTAAAGTTTGTATAGATAGAATTCTTAATAATAATTTAAACTCATCTTCGGTGCTTTTGTGTTGACTGTGAATTACTGCTTGAGCTTGTTCTTCTCATTGCCGCAACAATGCTGTCTCTTTATAGCCAACATCTCAGGTCTTGTGTTTCCACACCTAGTTGCTATGATTACGTTGCTCATGATTGCATTATCGCAGCCACGCCATTAATTGCGCCCGTTGATATCATGCCAAGCTTCCCATAGATTATCGTGTTCATGCAATGTGGTTTCAAAGCGTTTGGCTCCAGATGAGAATCAGGCCATCCATCGCACGATATCATATCAGCCAACGCATCAGACAGACTTGAACTTAGACATCTTGCTAACGTGTGAGCCAGTAGTTGGAACATCCACCAATGACCATTGGTAATGCTTGCCGCCTCTTAAATCCCTCATGCAAATAAGTTATTTCATTGCGTCATAGATTTAATCAGTGACCTGCCGATGCTTTGCCAACGTAGAATTCAGATGCGTAAGTTCGTATCCAATACGAGTTTGCATTGTAATCCATACTACTCAAACCAATGAGTAGTGTTTGCTCTAGGCTAGTGCCAACGTCATTATTCCCTCAGTTACATCATGCTTAGGCCGACACTGCTCTCCGAACTGAACGTGCTCCACCGAGTCCTGTCCCGTTACGAGTAGGGGTGAAGAGTTCTTTTACTCGTATTTTAACTTTTTGACTGATCAACTGCCGTGCATGATAACCATGCATGTCCCGCTAGTATCCAGAAGATGACATAAAATTGAGACTATTAGCACTGCTGATGACTGAATCATCCCAGTAAGGCTTGGTAGTTGCAAGAACTTTCCTGCCAGCTGCAGCTGTCTGCACTCTTCTCGCAAATAGCACGAACTCCCACTAAAGAGCATGCTACTGGCCGACTTGAAGTATCTGGCAAAGGTGTTATGCATATCACGTGATATGTTTGCCTCCGATCACTTAATCAAGTATCATTATTGCTATTTGGGGAGAACTCCGAACAACAGAAGCCAACAGCGACAATGTGTATATTGATCCAGAGCCACCTCCAGTTCGAATACATATTTACAGTACTCAATACTTGGACAACCATCTAGCTGGGAAGCCAATTACTAATGAGCAGTTCAATCTCTTCGATGATGAAATTGATTTATGGTCACTATTTTCTTGCAAGGAGGAGGATCAATTAGTGCAGTGGTGTATCAAGCACAACTTGGGCAGGGATGCTATCAACAAGCATTTCAGAAACCCTACAATGACAACCGTTAGCAACTTTACATTATCTTACACTATATTCTAAAGGTTGAACAAAATGACCTACATGATGGGCATTCACTCTTGGAAATCCTGCAAACTGTGATATAATCATTTCGCCGATCCAACCAACCCTCGCAATGATGATTACACACATATCTTGTACCACAATCGTGTTGAATATATTGAGTTCCACTTGCAACAGCCTGCATTCAGGGAACACATGTTGTATGCTCCTGCAAAGAAACTCAATAATACTGCAGAATGTATCTACTCAGAGGTGAAATCAAGCAACTGGTGGTGGAATGAATAGGTATGTTAGTTTGATTTCATCATAGCTACAATGATTTTACCTGGTTCAATAGCTACAGTGGCCGCTTGCAGCTCTGATTGTACCTATTCAGCAGTTCAGACCAGTCACATTGTACAAACTATTTGGATATCAAGAAGAAATAGCTAGTTTATTACAGTCACGGAAACATTGACTCGACGATTACATACAAGTCTTCGAATCTTGGAAGCTTCCTCGTTGCCCTTCTTCCAGCTCCCCCAAAATATCACTTCCCAGAACATGGAAAAACAACTGCCGTGAAGGAACAACAAATCCACAATTGAGACGATTCAAGGAAGGTTTTTCAGCTCATTTTTCATCCTCTCGATGTGCATTTCAACACGTGAAAGCTTATGCTCTGTATAGACAATCGGATGCGGCACTGTTATCCTGTCTTCTGTGCATGGACAGCTGACTACTTTGAAAACATTTACTTCCACTGAATCAAGCAGCACCAATGCCCTGTGTGCAACGCACCGAAATTGTCGTTTGGAGAAGGTAATTCATGGTCATGGCAAATCAGAGACAATCGGCTATACATCTAGATAATGATACTGGCGACTCAGGGAAATGAGAATGGGAGACGGGAAGCAAGACAACATCTGGAAGATCAAGCAGTTGGAACCTCAGAAGACATCTTCTGGAATATGAAATGAATCACTCCAACTACTATTATCATACCCGATATTCTTCATACCGTCTATTTCAGTATACTTCAGCATTTGATAGACTGGGTAATGTCTTTTCTCAAACGACATTCCAACATCAAGAAATTCAACCAGCTCTTGGCAATGATTCCTTCATATCCTGACTTGGCTCGATTCAACAAGCCATATAGTCAGGTGACAAAATGGAGTCGTAAGGAGATGAAAGTACTCTGGTATGTGATTTTTCCAGTTTCCACAGCAACTCATTCAAACATTTCAGTGAGCCAAAGGATTCCCTTCACAGAAGCCCTGTTGGGCATCAAGAACGTAGTATATTGTCATCTTGTAGTACAGTACTGGAACCATACTAAGGCCACAATCGAGTACATGTAGAATTATCTGGAGGAGTTTCATTGTCACAAGCATGTTCTCTGTTGATTATGTGCCGGTAAATCTACAAAGAAGGTCTTGGAAGCCTTAAAGAAGCAGCTTACTTTGAACAAACAGGAGGAGGGGCAGAGTAACCTCACTTCGACCAATCTTTCTGTGGCTGCAAAGCATTGTCACATTGATGCAGATAACATACAGATCAAGTCAGATATTGCACAACATCTTGAAGACAAATCCGATTTCAACTTTGTGAACATGCATTTCCTGAACCACTTCTCTAACCATATCCGCCAGCTTCACAACCTCTTGGATGTATGCTCTGAACTCCCAGCACAAGCAATGATGGATGCTAGTACACAAGGGTACCAACAACTTAATCGTTATAAGGTCACCTTCCAGATTTTGCAAATGCAAAGTCAGAAATGAGGTGTTTCAGTATCGAGAGCAGAATGTGGAGACAGCAAAACAACGTTGTGACAATGATATGCCTCTAATCAATGCAACTATCAAGCAAATGATGAAAAACGTACCACCAGAATTCAAGACCCTGGATGGCTTGGCCGAGTGGTGTGCAATGCCAAAAGGGGAGCTACAGAATCACATTGCTTGGTGTTGCAAGAGATTTGCCAACTTCACAGACTGCATCAATCACAATCAGTATTTCTGTCATCTGAACAATGCAAAATACATCCAGTACCATGCTGTAGCAATTCCTGTGACATCTTTTCAATGCGATAAGCAAGCAGTTCATATGGTTCATTACACTGGGTCCGCAAGGTGGAGAAAGCATAAGCCACAAAGAAATGATATAGTGCTTCTCTGGATGGAGAGGAGTCCAGATAGCAACTTTAAGTCGACTGCGGGATGCATTCCCACATGGTTGAAGTGTCTTTTCATCATCGAGAATGCTGAATTTAGTGTTAAAGGGCTTCTTGCCTTAGTTCAGATGTTTGGAACAGAGCCAATATATCAGAGTGCTGGTATGGTAATTGTCAAGGAGAAGCATCAACCTCTGATGCAACCCTTGCATGATGGAAGCTACTGTCATAAGCTTCTTTTCGGCGTCAGAACCATGTATATTGTCCCTCTATATGCAATCCAAGGAGCTGTACACCTTGATCCACAGACGCAGCAGCCAGATAGCTAGCGGTGGTACTTGAGCAACACAATTGACGAGAATGCTTGCAATTTCTTTTACATGTAGATTATATAACTTAATGCTTGATGTAATTGTTGCAGCGATATATAGATATCTGATGAGTGTTTACTCTGGGTGTCTCAATTTTGGTAATGGGAGTTGTGCAAGCTTATGTATATTCGATATCGCAAGGGATTATATAGTTAGGAATATACTTGAAACCAACGGAAAAGTTCAAAAAACTGTCGAAACAATTAAAACCTACAGAACTAACACAACAGAAACAAGTGCAAAGAATTAGATGAAATGACTAAGGATGTTTTTGAGATGTCATAACGATGCGACCACATTATTGAACCCTTCAAAGCAAAGTGGAAGATTGCAAATAAGTCGCATGGATTTTTTGTGGAGAATGTGAAGGAGGATTAGAGTGTGGAGTCCATTTTCAAAAAGAAATTCCACTTGTTGCTGACAAGATCATCCGAAACAGTGCTCTTGGTCTCTTTTTCGATAATGAGCAAAGCGTCATTGCTGATGAGAATGTGGCTTGGCTACACGCGCGTGATGACATTGAGAATTCTCCCACTACAGACTCTTAGGCTATTAGGAAGCATACAACCAGGTGCCCAGCTGCAAATTCATCATTGTGAAGATGAAATGCACTGGCTGGATGGTGGTTTCAGGATTTGCGTTGGGGGTGGGTATTGTTCTGGCACTTTGGAGGGTGCACGGATGGGTGACAATTTGGAGTTTTTGGGTGAGGTTTTGGGTCTCATTTTGTTGTTTTGTTTAGTTTATTATTACATCTTTCATAATCATGAATGAAGAGCTGTATTGGGAGATCATGATGTTAGAATTAATCATTCAAAAGTTTGTTTTTGACTAAGGCATTGTGGCAGCGGTAGGACTCCAGGTATGGCTATCACATAATTAGTAGTGTGGTATCTTTACCCAGCAGATGTTAGCCCGAATGATTAGTGAAACGCAAGCCCTTTTTAGCTCATTGAGCTAACGATTTTCATCAAAGGCAGTCAATCAACAACCCTGGGGCATACTTCTCACCTGCCATTCGGTATTGCGAGTTCCCATCCATCTACAGAGTTGGAAGTGTGGGTAGCTGGTCAAGCCAAGAGTCTAGTTTTGTAGGGAGGATAAAAAGACTCATCACAATGATGCTTTAATCATATCAATGCTTTCATTCCTTTATACAATTCTTTAATTCATTTACTATACATACATTAACATTCCCTGTAGTCACTTCTTTAATTTTTACATATTTATCACCCACTGCCTTTTTCAATCATGATACAAAAGCGCCACACTTCTCCTCATCCTCCTCTTTTGTCCAGCACCAAAAAAAACAGATGATCTATCCATGATGCGGATCTCCATGATAATTTCAGTACAATACCCAACAATTGCAATGATTGTGAAGATGACAATTCAAAATCTGATGGCAAGCCTCTTCAGTGACCATCCAGAAAGCAATGGGCAAGCACCCATCAAAAGATTCTTACACATCAATACTTCAAAAATGAGTTACAGCAGTTCAAATAACTCTTTCGTCCACGGAACTCCTACATCCTGCGCATTGGGAGGTCTATACTCTCTCAAAGCTGGAGGATGAACGTGAGCCTGCGCTGCTGGCATCCAACAATGTATTCCATTAAGCCTTTATACAACTGAATTCATCCACTAATGTATATATTTCCTAGAGGAAGTGTTCAAGTGAAGCCAGTGAGCAATTGGTTCCATGGAGAGCTGGAAATCTGTGTTGATATGAACTCTTTCTTCACAATGTGACAGGCCTCATCGTCGGCACAGAATACAATGCCCAGCCAACTATTACAGGCTGTTTGGCAATGGTTATGGCATATGTGAAGTGTATAGCTATCGATTATGCAGTGTTTATGAACTTCTTTGCAAAGAATGAAGTGATGATGGCCCAGATTAATAGTTGGTGGTATGAGGACATTGCCAGGAATGATCCAGCCCAGAGAATCTTAGACCTTCCATGTGCCTACATGTCAGTTGTAAATGAATCATCTCAGCAATTGGTTTCATTGCTGACATTGTGCATTAGGCTCTCACAAAGATTACTTGTTGCCATACAGTGATGGTACACCACTGCAAGACTTCAATCGACTCAATTGACAGATTTTGAACAGAGTTGCCTACAGAGATCTGTAAAATGGTTGCCTGGCTATTAGCCAATGACACATTTACATGTCCCACAAATATTTGTGAGGTAAGTACCAAGTTCCTTTTCTATTTAATCGTTGTCGTGGCAATCAATTCAGGAGAACAAGTTTCAATTTGCAGCTACTGAAATTTTGGATCTTATTCACCAGACATACTTCTATGGTATACAACAAATGGAAAGAAAAGATTCATCATTGATTGATAAAATCAACCCAATATTCATCACCCTCACAGCGACTGCCATCCACCATTGTCTGTTGGCCTTGAAAACAGGGAATTTTGAGATTCTGCCAGATTTGGGTCCAGGTGGTGGAGTACAATGTATGTACGATACAAGGAACATTAATCACGTGGTAAATACTACATACACCGATGTATTTCGTTGTCTCGATGCGGATTTTTGTTCTTTCTCACCAGATGTTCAAGCCAAAAAGATAGACAATATCCACTGCAAGATTCACCAAATAATCCACTCAACTGGTAAGGAGCAAGCGATGGCACAACATAACAACAATCAGGAGAGTTTTCATGAGGACTTCCTTGATTACGTCCAGGAGGAGCTGATCGAGCTGCCTGACAATTCCTTTGATTCTCTCAGCAGCTTTGTTGCTGATGCTGAAGCTAGCATGCAATGCTCAGCCATTCTGCCTATGGGCAGGTCTGCAATCGCCAGCAGCAGCCAGCGCGTCCCCTACAGCAACAGCAACAGCAACAGCAACAGCAGCAGCAACAATATCACCAATATCATCAACATCGCCAGTGTTGAGAATACAGGATTAGTCGATAAAAGTAAGGTTTTAGAGGGTACAAGGTCATTTGGAGGGTAGGAATGGTGTCAGTGATCAGGTTTAGGATTTTCTTTGTATGCTATTCTATTCTATGTTTCATCAATATATCATAATAGTAGTAAATATAATAGAACGGATCCTTTACTGAAGTCTGTTCTCAAATACATGATATCATAATCGTGATAATGCATAACTTTCACCCGATGATTGAACAACTACAAGGTACTGATCATCCTGTATCAACAAATTGAATGTTGTAAAGCACTTCTATGTGGTAACTATCATTGGTTAAATTAAACCATAACAGTGTTTCAAAACAAGAACTACACGCTTCATTAAATGTACGGAGCGAGTACTATTATTATTGTGATGACAAATAGAATCGGGCGATGCAGGAGTATACTGAAAAATGATTTGTAATATTGCCATAGGATGTGTGAACCATTTGTCAAGTGCTTGTGGTCACATTCTTAAAAGTTGGTTCACTAGTCGTGATGCTTGAAAACAGCATCGTGACAACTCAAAGAACAGTCTGGAATGTTAAAGCAATACCATATTTCAGGGAAACCTTGATTTTATTTTTTCGAGTTTGTAGATACAATAAACTAAAATAAATTTAATGAAGAAAATTTAGTTTTTGCCACTGATGTAATACCTTGCAAACAGTAAAAATATAAGTGAACATACTATAAAATCCCATAACTCATAGCATTAATCCCATGATGTGCCATGGCATAGTGGTAATATCAATAAAATATCATAGTACCACACTAATCGCCATAACAAATCTCAGCGACAGTAATGCCAAAGCCTCTTCTGACTCAGTGTTTTCAGATATATCTGAAGACTCATCACCAAAATGTAATTATGGCACTGGGAGTGTCTGAGAGTTGTCGGACAGGAATTCCAGGGTGGTCAAATCCCAGAGTTGACTGGACCGACACAGTGGCCTTCAGGTGCACCTGGGAGCACCTGGGAGCGCCGGCGACAAGACTGGGAGTGCCGACGACAAGCCTGGGAGCGCCAGCGACAAGCCTGGGAGCACCTCAAATCACAGTAGAGCAGTCTGGGAGAAACAACATCTTCTTTGGGAACACTGCATCAGCAAAATGTAAAATGGTTCGGATGTCATAACTCAATGACTCAGCTATTCCGAACAGCCACACCGATCCTTCCAGAAACTCCCAGACGCTCCCGAACAGGCTGAATGCAAAATGATGTGCTTCTGAGGGACTCTGAGAGTACTTCAGGTGCTCCTCAACGCTTCTAAAGTAGCGGAACAGAATACAAGAATATTCTAAAGAGTATGAAGTCGTCTTCAGAATGCTATAAAATCATGCTTT
>Ga0307514_10004514_pt1 | contig 12788 bp, 10 predicted proteins | sample 16_EM_MG_FD_203088 | JGI IMG/M metagenome (GOLD analysis project Ga0307514, IMG submission 203088) | Populus trichocarpa ectomycorrhiza microbial communities from riparian zone in the Pacific Northwest, United States - 16_EM | ecosystem: Host-associated > Plants > Roots > Unclassified | place...
CTTCGGGTGTAAGGTTTACAAGTAGAAGAACTTCACAATATATCTATTTGGTTGCTGCTTAAGGGGGGGTGAGACATTTGCCCTTAACGTGCTAGCCGCGTTAGTTGCATTAAATCTGCGTCAAGCGCGCTGCATACTCGCCCCTTTTATGCGGGGTACCAATTTCATTGCCACCTAGCTGTATAGAGGTTCGACTGTATAGCGTGAGACAGGAGTACGAGGAATGTTTGGGATTGAGCCTACGGAGTACAATATCGCAATACCAATGGTTGCCCAGCTTGAGCAACACATAGCTTAGTTATACCCCATTCGAACATCCTACCTCTTGCAGGATGCATGAGGCCTGTCCGTGTTCTTGAGCCTTTTCTTTATTTTGGGATGACAGAATTCTTGGCTTTTCTACCAAAAGCTGCAAGAACGTAATACCTATACACAAGTTTATTGCTGGGGGGCATGGGATAACTAGTGTTAGTTTCAGCACAAAACTGGCTATCAAGGGATTGCCCGGATTTCTGCACTTCAGGTTTGCCTTGTACAGCGAATAGAAATTCCGCTCTTTCATGTTCAGCATGCACGTGGGGCATCAACTCCGCTGGGGCAGACAGAGCACAGAGAGACCATTTGAATAACCATTCCAGTTCGTGTGTTGACGCACAAAAATCAAGTGAATAATTCCAACATCTGCCCACCAAACGACAGGATAAAAACGTAAACAGCTTCGAACATGATCAAAACTACACCCATTTGCTATCTACTCCAAACCAAGCTCTCCATACGGTATCAAGACATCTGTCATCTTGAATATCGTTGTCGGGGAGTAAGAGGAGGATTCAGTCGTCTGCAGCGCAGGCCTGATCATGAAATGTCAGTACCAATTCCCACGTAAACAGCAATCAAACGTACGCAGGGAAAGACGTGACACCACTCGCATGTTTCCGGATCCATTTTGTTTGGAGTGGAGGGGCTGAACTTGAGGTTGGCTGAGATATTCGATTGCTAGGTAGAGTATGGGTTTCTGAAGTCGAGATTGGCTGAGAACTTCGATTGCTAGGGAGAGTATGGGTTTCTGGATGGGGAATGCCCTCCCCTTATATGCTTTTCGAAGGTCACCTCGTGCGAGGAGCGGGGTGGCTATTGGGCTTCTGGCATTGATATGTAGATTGCTGCCTCACTACTCTAGATACACACACAGACTGCGAGGTGATGCAGACGATCGTATGATCGAGACCCAGACAAAAGGCCAAGTCAAGGGTTGTTAGTTGCGTTGCAACCATGGCTGCCACCACGCTCTTACTTGGCTTCAGGCGCTCCTACAGCCGAGAATCCAGTGCATACGGTAAGGGCGACATGGGGCACTGAATGGGTTTAAGGAAGGCCATGAGAGGTAAATGGCAGGAATTTGGCTCAACATGTCTATGTGGTCCCAAGTCCTCCGAGGGCTGTTGATATGCCGTGAGACTTAGGAGTACAAGTAATGTTTGGGATTGAGCCTACAATATCGCAATACCAATGGATGCTGAGCATAGCTTAGTTATACCGGTACAAAACTGGCTATCAAGTGATTACCCGGATTTCTGCACTTCAGGTTTGCCTGTACAGCCTATAGCAATTCCGCTGTTTCTTATTCAACACGCACGTGGGGCATCCACTCCACTGGGGCAGACAGAGGACAGAGATACCATTTGAATAATTCCAACATCCGCCCACCAAACGACAGGATAAAAAACGTCAACAGCTTCGTGAACAAGATCAAAACTACAACACCCATTTGCTACCCACCCCTAACCAAGCTCTCCATACGGTATCAAGACATCTTGAATATCGTTGCCGGGGGGTGGGAAGGAGGACTGAGTCCTCTGGATAGCTATACGCAGACCTGATCATGAAATGTCAGTATCAACCTCACGTAAGCAGCAATCAAATGTACGCAGGGATCAACGCTGAGAGACAGCATCCTGGGTGCATTCTGTTTGGAGTGGAGAAGGCGAGATATTTCGATTGCTAGGTAGAGTACTGTATGGGTTTCTGAATCCCCCATATGCCCTTTCAAAGGTCACCTGGTACTCTACCCATCACTTGCTCGCGCATGAAGAGCGAGGCTGCTATCGGACATGGGTAGCCGCTGGCATGCTTGCTGCAGCCAGACTAGCATGATGCTGGGATCAATATGTAGATCGCTGCCTCACTAAATCCACACCAGGCTGCGGGGCGATGTAAGACATCCAAACCTCGTCACAGTCTAGATAGTCTGGAGTAGGTAATGATTCTCAAAAAAAAAAAAAAGAGACATCCAAACAACCACACCCACGTAAAATAACTGGTTGTGCAATACAACGTATGGAGTATGGGAATTCCGTTGTTGTCCGTTCACTTATCCAACATGCACATGGGAGCACAGCGATTTTTAACATGTACATTTGATAGATTCATTGTATGTAGTTGGAAGTAATCTCCAATTGCCAACGTGAGGCCATCGAATAACCATTCCAGTATGCGTGTTGGCACTCAAAAATGAAGTGAATAATTTCGACATCTTCTCATCAAATGACAGGAAACAAGACAAAAACAGCTTCATGTACAAGATCAAAACTGCAACACCCATTTGCTATCCACTCCCAACGAACCTTTCCATACCGTATCAAGACATGGTCCTGAATATCGATGTCGGGCGGTGAGAGGAGGACTGAGTCCTTTGGATATCTATTCGCAGATCTAATCATGAAATGTCAGGATCAACTGGCACGTTTGAACAGGCAAGGAGCAATCCAACGTACGCAAGGGCCGTGGCCTTCAGTGCAATTTGGACAGTTTGGGTTCATTTTGTTTGGGAATTGGAGCTGGCTGAGGATGGATGAATTCTTATTTCGATGGCTGGGAGTTGGTGGTCGTTTCTGGTCGTTTCTGATCGTTTCTGGATGGGAAAGGAGGGCAATTGTGCGCTGATTATATACCCTTTGACCTATGCCTATATACCGCTGCCGACTATCGGTTATCGATAGGCATGGTGGGGTACTTGTAACGATGGGATCGACATGCAGGCAGTAGCCTTATCAAACCGACTGCAGCTCCTTCACCTTAGCCTCGAATGATTGGATCGTTGAGAAGCCAACCTACGGTACTCCGCATCCACTGGCGAACAACGGTCCATGTCGCTTTTCAAGACATGGGCCGAGCTCACGCAGGAAATTCGATAGTCAAAACCAAGTGGCTTTAACGTGAGCTAGGTCTATGTCTTGAAAATCGACATGGACCTTTGTTCGCCAGTAGATGCGGGTAGATAAGATGCAGAGACAGCTCGTATTCTGAGACGTGCAGAACCCCGCCTGTTGCTTGGCAGAGCTAGCAGCCGAGCCAGGCACTACCCCCCTGGTCAAAATCATACGCTTCTATTCGAACTTCATAATTTTAGGGAGTACCTAGCTATTAACCATAGGATATCCATAAGCTACGGCGGGGCAGCTGACCAAGGAGGGGTCGGCTCCCCAGATCCTGGGTTCGTTGATCAAGCCATGATCGCTCGATCCATCTGTCATTGCAGAACGTACGTATGTACTGTGGCCCTATTTCCGAATTACATGGGCAATTAATCGAAATCAGCGTGTGCGTGACGTGGTGATACCTAGCTTCCCCTCCTAATTTTTATCCACTTTAAGGAGCTCAGCCATTCATTTGGCTACAGTATCTAAGGTCTTCTAGATCGCGATTATATGGGACGGCTTTCATGCAAAACTATCATGACGGAATGGATTCAGGATTCCAAGCCATCCCTGTTCGCATCACAAACCAGGGAAAACTAAGTACATATCATATGTGCAATATACTAATACTAATCCAGACCAGAATCTCCACCTACTTACTATTCTCTATCAAGTAAGCCACAAATATGAAGCTTCTTATCTTCCGTACCATTAGGAGATGTAAAAACACCTACCTGTCTAAAAGACGTAATAATACTTCTTTCTCTTCATGCGAAGCCATGCTTGTGTAACTGCTCGAATACGACGTCAACTAAGACTACTATCTATTATAGAACTGACACTTCGAGGTGGAGGCCCCAGTCGCATATGGGTTGAGCTGTCGACATAACTCCATTAAGCACCTGGGGGTGTCTACATGTTCAAATGCCACAGCGATCCCAGTTAGTGCGACAAATGAATATCTTGTGCATTAGTGTATCTATGAAATGCCAACAGCGTTCAAGACATGATCCCATAACTATATACAGTCAATATGCCACCCCTGAATATACACTTTTGCAGCTAATCGAACATGATACGATATCGATCCAACATCGCCACTTGACGTATTTAGCCATTTTACTGATTGCTGAAGTTGATATCAACCAATATCACAGGCGTCAAGACCAAGGCATATTATGCACATACTTGTATATAGCCATAAAAATAAAAATAAAAGTAATGTAATATCTGTAAAGCTTGGAGTGTCAGAATAGCAGCTCAAGGGATATTCTGCGAAGATCAGCTCAAAAGTCCAACAGGACAAAAGGGAAGGTCGAACTGGGAGTCGAACCCAGGTCACAAGAATCAGAATCTTATGTGCTACCGTTACACCATTCAACCAATCAATAGCTACAAATAGCCCCATGAATTTATAATCTGTTGATTTTCCAAGTACACGTATCGGTTAAACAATTTTGCAGAGATCACAGCAGCAGTTCCTGGAGTGATTAGCACTAACAAAGCCACATACCAGTTCATTAACCTTGTTATGGTTATGGCAGTCACTAATGTCATATCGAAATATCCGTCGACAAGATTGATCATTGAAAAGGACTTCGTCGTCTGGGCTATGTCAAGTTTTTGTCACCAAAGCGGATGCAGAACGGAATAATGCAAAACATTATACAACTCTGTAGGTATTGCGTCAGAGGTACATACCTCCACAACGTTGTTGATTTTGTTTTAATTGATCATTCTGTTTACACATGGCCACTTTAGAAAAAGCGCAAACCCGAGCAATACAAGTGAACCAGTCGTCCTCCAATCATCTACGGTATCGTGTCTGACCAGGAATAGTTGGCAGTTCCTCCGGTGGTATGGTACAACAATCCCTTCTAGAAGGTTTCTGGGGTATACGATGTTCCGTTTGGAGTCGATTTTCAAAGGGCTGCCGATCTGTTATCATCCACATTCTTCAGTCGCAAGCCAGTCTGTTGTTGACAACACAAGTCGAAGCTGAAGATCGACCAGCTCAGCGCATTCTTCATGACTAGATACAGTAAGTATAACTCTTTTTTTCCGATCTGTGTTTGGATAAATAGGTATGCATACGATTTCGTGTTCTTGTGTTCTTTTTTATTAAGGGTTGTCGAATCAAACCTTGGGGTGTTATTGGGGAGGTACTGTAGATACAGGACGGAGCAAAAAACATAAGAATTAAGATTAGCATTGGTGAAGCCAATGATCAAGACTAGATTGCTTCTTCTATGTCACTAGATACCAGTTGAGAGACTGATGGGTACATATAATGACTTTGCAAGATCAGAAATATGATCCATCTGCATTGTAGAGGCCTAGTGATAGATCTAGTGTAGGTAGATAGACTAACAGATGCGTAGAAGCACCAGGTAGGTCGGGTGACCACTGGAAAGGTATATACAGAATGCTAGATACAGTGGTTCTCCTCTCACCCCGCTTTTTCTTGGCTCATGTTATGAGGAAGCTGCAAATAGTCCTAGTAGACTCATGCAACTATATATTAATATCTGGAGAGTCTTCAGAGGTTCGTAAGCGGGGGTACATACGGGGGCTTGCGAATTTTGCGGAGAGCGTTCAAGTTGTTCGAATAAACATAGCATTGCTGCTAAATATCAAAACATAAGAAAATTCCGTAAGAGGGTGTGTAAGGATTGATTGTAAGATCCCAAATGAAAACCAATAGCGAAAAATAATAGGTACCTTCCAACAAGAAAAACGACCGATTCATCCCATTACTTTCAACCCCCAACGTCTATAGTGAAACCTGGTTATAGTGAAGGGATTGGGTACTTAGGTTTGGCTGCACTATATCTAACTAGGTAACGATCGACTACTGTACTACCTAGGTAACAGTCGATTGCAACCCGATCTAGCGCGACATTGATTCTTCACAGTATCCAACTATCTCATGGAATGACAGCGTCTATAGGCTAATTACAGTCACGGAATTCGATTATGGCATCGACAGACTGCTCAGAGTTGCTCCAAACTCACTATAGCACTTATAAACTTTGTAGAGTCTAAAACCTCCCCCTCTACTCCGAATGCCTCGACCACTCTTCCCTCCACCTGGCTGTTTTAGGATGCATGCAGTATATCCATGAAGTTAGCCTATGCTCTATGCTTATGGTAATTATATAAGGGACCCATAAGGAGTCTATTCCTGCTATTAACAGCCAGGTGGAGGGAAGAGTGGTCGAGGTGGAGGCATTCGGAATAGAGGGGGAGGTTTTAGACTCTACAAAGGTTATAAGTGCTATAGTGAGTTTGGGGCAACTCTGAGCAGTCTGCCGATGCCATAATCGAATTCCGTGACTGTAATTAGCCTATAGACGCTGTCATTCCATGAGATAGTTGGATACTGTGAACAAATCACTATATTCAATGTCGCGCCAGATCGGGTTGCAATCGACCGTTACCTAGTAATCGATCGTTAGGTATGTACCTGGTTAGGTACCGTATAGTAACCATATTGGCTGCCCAAAACAGCACCATAGGATGCCCAGGGTCAAGATACTAGCCGCTTTTGGGAATCCCGTGAGATCATGGTGAGAGGCCAAGCTAAATTGCTCTACAACATGGTTACCATCACGTCCTGCCAAATTCAACAATACCCAAGGCTTGCAATATGGTCTCCCCGAAGACTACCCCCCCACCTCTATAGGCCGAATACCAAGCGGGTGATCTTTATCTACCACCCATATCCATCTCAAACGAGTATTGGGGTGGGTGCCTGCAAAATGGCAAAACGGCAAGCTTAAGGTTTTTACTACGGTATTAACAGCAAATGAATAATTTCGAGAACTTTCGTCGTATTAACCAAGTATACCACATCTATACTCTCCGCGACCCCGCTATCAAGCCCCTTCTCCAGAGCATCCTCAGCATTCACAAGGAGGTTCCTAAATGAAGTTGCTCTTGCATTGGCGAACTTAGGCTGGCTCAATAGTGCACTGGCTGGTGCAGTCTGGCGTAGGTCGTCATATAAAAAACCTCGGAAAGATGCACCAATTCCCCCTCACCTCCAAATGCGAGACTAATAGCTCCACCACACTGCATTTATAGACCCTGGAATATGTCATTCAAATCTCAATTCATTTATATTCTCAAGACTCAATCCATACTGTGGATGAGTTGCATGTCTCTCTTTGGTTCAATACCAGCCACCAATCCCTCTCTGACTGCTTATTAACCATAGCTAACACATTCCCACAGCATGCCAACTGAATTCTACATCTTCACAATGCTTACACACTTTGCTGGCTACGAATTCATTTATTGTGCATCACATTACGCCGCCAAGAGTGGAGTGACAGGGGCTGATGCATATCCCGATGATGATGCACAACCCCGTGATGGGTGGTATTCTTTGGTGTTCGAATTATGAATGAGCCGTATGAGAAGTGTACCAAATCCCTGTGTCGGGGCGGGGGGGTGCCATCCCAATGACTAGAGGAAAAGAAAGAACCTGTGAAGAGTGAGGTAGAATTGATGATGGAAACTATGAAACACAACGCCTAGGTGGTGTTCCAAGTAGGTGAGATGTTAAAAGAAATAAACCTCGCCAAGCGATCCGTTAGGCAAGGAGGTGCTGGTTGAGGATATCAGGGAGAGGACCTTAAAAACTCATCGCTCTCATGCCACCAAGGGGGGCGGCAGCCCCACCTCCTGGACCTCCACCACCTCAACTACGGACGCAAGAATGGTTTCAAGGGTTGACCAAACGGGGAGAAAATGAGGAAGAGGCGTAGGTGGCGAGGGCCATGAAGGTGGTAGAAGTAGAAGAGGAGGCGTGACATGGGGGAGGGAATGGGGGGATGTTATGGCTATTGGTAATAAGACCACTGAGGATGAGGACATAGAGTATTAGGCAAAATGAGATAAGTGGCTTTGCTGTAGTTGGTACAGCGACTATCTTTTAGCTGGGAAGATCCGGAACTTCAACGCAGGAGATACCAAGAGAGCCCGTAAATACGCCGGGGCACGAAACGCCTCGTGGTGGTGTTCAGACGATTGGTCAATGGTTCGACCCATTGGCCAGTGGGGCGTTATTTACAGTTGGTTTGTGACAGGACAGGGTCAGAGTGACCTGCCCTAGTGAGGTCCACTGTTGAAGAATCAACAGGCTAGAGGCGACAGCGGAAGATTCTAGGGGTTAGCCTAGTAGGTATGTATCAGACGGACTTGAAGTAGACGGGCTTGAGGTAGATGAGGTTGGTTTATTCGATATCTGGATGTTTTTGAAGTGAATCCTCTTCGATAGTGATTTATTGAGGTGATTGCTCTGCCTTTTATCTACAGCTCTCAATACCTGAAGCAATCACAATGACCATTGAGATTACATCAATCATCAATGTCATATCGATGTCATTATCGATGTCGCCGTGATGTATTAAAACATTATTCCAACTCTCCGTAACTTCCGGCGCTAGTTTCCATGCAACATCGACTACACCACCGATTAGTTACATCACCGGCTAGTTGGGGATAACTAAGGGTAAAAGGGATATATACTGTAGAAGGCTGGAGGGGAGTGAAGGACAGAGATAATGATACACACATACATGCATCTTGTCAGTTTGAATCATCCACCAGTGACGCACAGTCGGGCGTTAGCGCAAACCGTTCATCAAACTGGTCGACCCATTCACCAATCTATGCAGCGTTAATTGCAGAAAAGAGTCGAGTATCGGTTCTTGGTAGCAGTAACCGGAAAGAGTTTGGGAATTTCACGATATATGGAGGCCTGGCTAGCTGTGGATTTCACGATATCTAGCTGTTACAACGTAGCAGCCATATACTAGCAATGCCAGTGCCATGCTAGGGGTAGCTATTTACTCGCAGTGCCACCTATATATACTGGTATATCTTCCTAGATTTCCTCTCCATTGGTAATTTTATTATTCCCTTGAATGTAGGAAATAATCTTACATTACAATGCATGCCCGCATCTGGTACGCGGAAGGAGCCAGGTGAGTGCCGACTAGAGTGGCAAGAACCGAGTATCGCAAAGTGGCAGACTTCTTGACAGGTGACACGGTAGCTCTGGACAGTCAAGGCATGATGCAGAGGATATGGAACCTACAGCACCAGGCACTGAGAATGAGGGAGCGGACAAGAGAGCGAAGCATGAGGTGGAGATGGGGCGGCGCCTGCACAGCTAGCCTGATATCACGACACCGGCAGGTATCAGGCAAGCGCATCTGAAGTGGTCCTCACGAGCGATCAAGGGACTAGTATACATGGTTACGGACAAAGGCCCACAGCGGCAGTGGCTGTGGGAGATAAGGAGAGCGGAAGACCCCCGATGCATATGTGATGGGTAGGCCCCACGGAACACAACACACCTCCAATGCTGCCCATATGCATGGGTTGGAGACAGCAAGGGCAGGGAGGTCGAGCAGATGTGGAAAGATGAAGGGTGGTGTGAGAGCGTTTGGAACTGTCTTTTGTCAATTTTGTAGATAGTGGAGGGCAGGGACTGGCCCGGGTGGGTGAAGAGAGGCCACCTGGGGAAACCTAGGAGCTGCAGTCCATCGCCATAGTCTAGATAGGCTGAATGCGATTAATGATTCCTTAATAACTAAAAAAGACTTCTTGATGGACGGAGGATATTCAACGCTGGATTTGGCCATGTATTTAGAGCTCCGTGTGTTTATTATCCTATGCCTTGAGTCTATACCAATTACTTTACAGGCTCCAACCTATCTTATCTCTACAGGATTCCGTCACTACCTAAGCTGCAGTGGCGCCATCAAAATTGTACCATATCAAACCCCAAAGACCACCACCACACCCAGTAACGCTCTTCGGCTCGTAGACCTCCCCCCGCCCTGCTTTCTTTACTTTGCCGTCCTAGCTACCACTATACCAGATACCCCTATTGTCTGGGACTGGGTTGCCCGTTTTTGTTTGTTTTATCTTGCTATTTGGTATCGGCTAGGAGGCGGATGGACAGGTTTGGCCGACTCCCACACGTGAGCATGTTGTGCTATGGGGCTCGCGGTATGGTGAAAGGGTGAACAATCCACTGCCCCCTAGTGTTCCGCGGGTGCAGGTAGTCCGAATGAAATTCCAAAGCCGTAGAACTGGAACCACTATCCATTCCCTGTATGTGATAATACCGTGTTAGGGTAGGTACTCCTGAGCGGATTTCCTAATATTCTTCGGTTGGGATCTCAGTGCTTTAGCGCTGTTTGGTTGTGGATGAGTAGTGAAGTGTCACCTCGTGTGAGGACATGAGTTCCTTGAGTGACCACATCTAGGTATGCCAGAGTTAGTATTGGAGTTTGGCAACAACAAATCATCCATCCTTGGCGAGGGTGAAAATAGTGAGATATGAGAACATACCTTATATTTATGGCAAGTTGCAGAATGCGAACCACAGTTTGTTGTTTCTCCTTCGACTCTGATAGTCCAAACTGAATTTGCCCCGCGGGGACTCAGTATAGGATGGGCCTGTTAGAGGAGGTGCATGATCTTGTAGGATGTAATCCAGGAACTTGGTACTCTCTTATTGCATCTTATTGTGGTCGCCCCACTTCTATTTCTTCACCATCACCGTTAGTATCCTCGCATCATCCAGGCTATTACCCACACGGATTGTGAGTGACATATACATTTGGTACAAACAAACGTATGGATGTTGAAGGCCTGGAGATAGTTTTCATTCGAGGCTATCAACTTGATTTCGGCTGTATGCCATACAAGTATGCAACCCGAAAAGCCTATTTGGATGGTTCTTCATGCTGGTGAAGCTCTTCCGAACTCATCACAGCTTCCATAGCTTCTTAATTACAGAACGTATAACGTCTAGATATATATGATCTAGGTGCTCTCTCCTACTCGGGCCAGTCCCTGCCCCCCCCTAATGATATTGGCATGAGAAACCCCGCCACCGCTTCGCACCACCTTTCATCCTCCCATACTTGCTCACTCGTACACCTTTTGCCATAGCCAATCCAAGGGCAGCCCAGTAGATGCACCGCGTTCTGTGGCGTCCAGCCATCACACACACACACCACGGCTCTTCCGACTTTCCTATCTCCCATAGCCATTGCTGTTGCGGGTCCTTATCTGCCACCACGCAGACTAGCCCTTCCACTGCCCCCGCTGACCACCTCAAGTGCGCCGGCATCCCGGGGTAGATTGGGAATTCTTGTTTAATACCCGCGGGCGTGGCGATTGCTGTCTTTTTTTTGTTTTTTGGGGGGAATCATTAATCGCATTCAACCTCTCTAGGCTATGGCGATGGACTGCAGCGAACTGTTGCCAGTTGCCTCTCTCCCCTCCCAGGCCAGTCCCTGCCCTCTCTCTATGTACATGTATCTACAGCAAGAATCTCGCCAAATCTTCGCACCACTTCTCCTCGTCCCATATCGACTCCCGTGTCCTGCCCTTGCCATCCCCGACCCACGGACACTCATACAAGTGGGCCGCATTCTGCGGCGTCCATCCATCACATGGGCAGCTCCCATCCTCCTGCTTGCCTATCTGTTTGAGCCACTGCGCTTGTGGGCCCTTGTCTGTTATCATGTATGTTAACCCCCTGATTGCTGTCCTATTCCATCGCAGGTGTGCTGGCGCTTTGCCGTGCGGTCTGAATTGCTGGCGGACGCCTGCCGGTGTCACTATGTCAGGCATGTGCGTCCGTCTTCCGTGTTTTACCGCTGCTTTCGCTTTGGCATCCGCCTCCTCGTTTCCTTGGACCCCGTCATGCCCCTTTACCCACATCAGTATTCGTTGTCCTTCCTTCATTTGCTTCACCAGGCGTTCCTCGATCCATGACCGCGGTTGTTGGTCTCTCAGAGCCTGTATCCTTTCTATCACCTCTTTGCTATCTAGGGCTACCACGCTGTGCTCTTCCCACGCTATTGAGACTCCCAATTCCTCCGCATCTGCGACGGTTGCCATCGCCCCTAGGTACATCCCCTTCTTCCGTGTTGCTGCTGCCGCTCTCCCGTCTATCCTGCTGCCCAATACCATACATCACCGGGTAATGCATCATCACCGGGAAGTGCATCAGCCCCCACGCAGCCCCTGTCGGTTCATTCTTGGCGGCGTAATGGAGTCCAAAATGAACGGATTCGTAGCCAGCAAAGTGTGTAAGCATTGTGAAGACGTAGAGTCCAGTTGACATGCTGTGGGAATGTATTAACTATCGTTAGTAAGGATTTAGAGAGGGATTGGTGGCTGATATTGAACCGAAGAGAGTCATGCAACTCACCCACAGTACAAACCGAGTCCTGACAATATAGATAAATTGAGGTTTGAATCACATATTCCAAGGTCTATAAATGCACTATAACTATCTTACAAGTGGTGGAGCTATTAGCCTCACACTGGGAGGTGAGGGAGAATTAGTGCACTTTTCCGGGATTTTTTTATATGGCGCAGGTCGGACTGGACCAGCCAGTGCACTATTGAGCTAGCCCAAGCTTACTAATGAAAGAATAACTTCATTTTAATCTACCTGAGCTTGCCTGGCTTGCTTAAGTGTGCCTAGGCTAATATGAAGGTGCCTGACCTGGTCTCGATTGGTAAGTACATACCAGGGGCTACCCTAACCGA
>Ga0307514_10004515_pt1 | contig 12787 bp, 7 predicted proteins | sample 16_EM_MG_FD_203088 | JGI IMG/M metagenome (GOLD analysis project Ga0307514, IMG submission 203088) | Populus trichocarpa ectomycorrhiza microbial communities from riparian zone in the Pacific Northwest, United States - 16_EM | ecosystem: Host-associated > Plants > Roots > Unclassified | place...
TAAGTCCAAGTGAAGTTTATTTCTTTGTCGAGAACTTGATTCATGGTGTTTCTTGGACTTTGACTCCACTCTGTTTACACTCCATCTTTTTTTTTTTTTTTATTGATTTGCTAACTTGTTTGTTAACAATTTGATCAACTCTGTTATAGAGTAGCTAATAAACCTCGTCTAAAACGGGTTTTGTTTGATTTTGCTCTCACAAACAACTCTCTCTCTCTCTCTTTCTCTTCAACTTTCTTATTTGCTTAATGAGATTCGTTTGTTGGGAATTTGATTGACGGATCACTAATTATGGAGTTAGCGTTGATGGTTAGTTGTTGTCTTTTGTGTTTTTTTTGTTCTAATAGATTACAAAGGCATATTCATTTTTTAGTTATGGATTGGGGTCTAGTTGTTTGCTTATTGAACTTGATTTGTTTGAATTTAGTAAAAGTTATGGTGAGGATGATAGATTTAAGGTGTGAATTCTCTATATATCTTCCTTCTCTCCATTTGTTTGAATTTGGTAGAAGTTATTGAACTTGATTTTGTTCGAATTCGGTAAAAGTTATTGTCAAAAATCTATTTCACATTCATTACTCTTCCATCTTGGCTCTCTGGCTTTAACGCAAGGGTTGCTTTCTGTTGACTTCTAGGTTCGATAGGTTGGCTGTTTGATCTGGATCAACTGTGAGATAAAAAAGAGGAGTATTTTGATTCATTTCAGAGTTTTGATAAATATTCTAGTCACCATATTGAACAAAGATTAATTGTGTTTAGTTAAATTTTTACTTTTTTTCTTTTATTCTCTTTGTTCTTGCTTTCTCTAGGCCTGGTTTTATAAATTGATGATTGATTAAGACTAGTAGATGATGATCTTATGTAAGGCTTAACAGTGGTGATTAGTTCTGAAAAACTCGAATTCATAAAGTTCAATGACTGATAAGCTAAATCAACCCCACTGTACTGCGTAATTCCAAGAGGATTGAGCTTTCTTGTAATTTATTAAATTGATGAAATCATATGTTGATCTTTCGGTTTTCCTTCTTGGAAATGTAGAATGCTACTTTGCCTTGAAGGCATGGAATGCTCAACAAGCCGGAGCTGCAGCAGTGTTAGTGGCTGATAGCATAGATGAGCCTCTAATAACTATGGATTCTCCTGAGCAAAGCAATGACGCAGACGGGTATATAGAGAAGATTGGAATCCCATCAGCTCTGATAGAGAGGTCACTTGGAGAGAGCCTGAAACAAGCCTTGAAAAATAAAGAATATGTGGTGGTAAAATTGGACTGGAGAGAGTCAGTGCCTCATCCTGATCAGAGAGTTGAGTATGAGCTTTGGACAAACAGCAATGATGAATGTGGGGCTCGATGTGATGAGCAGATGGATTTTGTGAAGAATTTCAAAGGCCATGCTCAGATCCTCGAGAGGGGGGGTTACACTCTGTTCACTCCACATTATATTACTTGGTTTTGTCCCCCGCCTTTCATTCTTAGCACTCAATGCAAATCTCAGTGCATAAACCATGGGCGATACTGTGCTCCTGATCCAGAACATGATTTGGGGGTGGGATATCAGGGGAAGGACGTGGTCTCTGAGAACTTGAGGCAACTTTGTGTCCATAGAGTTGCCAATGAGACCGGAAGGTCTTGGGTTTGGTGGGATTTTGTGACAGATTTCCATATCAGGTGCTCTATGAAGAACAAGAGATATAGCAAAGAATGTGCTGAAGATGTTTTGAAATCACTTGGTGAGTTCTATTCTACACTATTGTTTATACAGAATCCTGTTTGAATTGGTGCTCTAATGATTATAATCGACGGACGCAGATTTGCCTGTTGAGAAGATCCAAAAATGCATGGGTAACCCTGAAGCTGATGTGGAGAATGAGGTGCTCAAATCTGAGCAGGAATTGCAGGTCATACTTCTCATTTGGTTTTCACTTTGCTGTTCCTTCCATCCAATAGGCCTTCAAATATCAATACTGCAGATTTCTTTTCTAAATTGAAATACAGTGCCCTTAATTGTGTCTTTGTATATTTCTGTGTGTGTCCGTGTCTGTACATACATAACACAGTTCGGCTGTTACTATGTGAACTCAATTGTTTTATTCTGGTTTGTGGGATTTAGGTAGGGCGAGGATCTCGTGGTGACGTTACCATCTTGCCAACAATGGTGATTAATAATGTTCAATATCGAGGTTCGTATTTACTGACCATGTCACAGTGTGTGAATGATCTTTGTTAAAGCAGTGTAAGATTGTGCTTAAGCATGTTGAGGAGTTGGGTTCACCATGTAAGCAAGTGGGTTTCAACACTGAACGCGATTCACTGTTTCAATTTTGGATTGAGATCTTATATTTGACTTCTCATAGTCCAAATCCTGGTTGATGATTTGTTTGGTTTTAAATTGTATACCATTTCTCTTTAACCTCTGCATTATGTATTTCTGGCCACTCTAGTGACTACAGGCCAATCATAAGATGCCTTTCCAGCTCTTTGTTAGAAGCGTTTGTATTGGATTTCTGCATTTCCTTTTCTAGTTTTGGTTGGTTATGACCTTCCATTTCCCAAGCTTTTTTCTTTTTATTTCATGGCTGTTTTCCCATATATTAATCTTTTGATTCTAGTTAAAAGGAGAGCTCTGATATTCCCTGATTTTCACACAACTTTTGCCAAATTGTTCTATGAACTGGATACCTTTGACAGTGATCTTTGTGATCCTTTTCTTGGATGTTGTATGTATATCATGGCTTTATGTGTCCTTATTTCTTATTTTAATTTTCTTTCTGAAGGAAAATTGGAGAGGGCTGCGGTGCTGAAAGCGCTATGTTCTGGATTTAAGGAGACCACTGATCCTCCAGTTTGTTTAAGTTCAGGTTGGTGGGCATATTTACTTTCACGCTCACGATTGGTGCATCACATTTGGTTAAATTGCTGAATAATCTTACTCTCCTTTTCGCCTTGATTTATACTGTCAGAGCTTGAGACTAACGAGTGTCTGGAAAGGAACGGAGGGTGTTGGCAGGACAAACAATTTAACACAACCGCTTGCAAGGCAAGACAGAAGAATTCCAATTTGAGCTTTTTGATTGATTCCCCGTAGAATTTGTTGCTTTCTCTTTGTTTTTTCTTTCACTAATAGTAGGATCTTGAATTTGTTCAGGACACATTTAGGGGAAGGGTGTGTCAGTGTCCAGTTGTGAAGGGTGTTCAGTATGCAGGAGATGGTTACATGTCTTGTAAACGTAAGCTTTTTTACTTGGTTTCACATCCAGTGAGATTGGAAGTCAGTCCCTGCAAACAATTACAGGGATATTCTGTTTCTTCTTTTGTGTTATAAAACCTTGTACCTATGTGAAATAGACTATCACTCTCATTCATAAGCTACTCTCTTTATTTCTTTGGCAGCTATTGGACCTGGAAGGTGTGCAGTACAAAATGGAGGATGCTGGTCAGAAACAAAACATGGATTAAGTTTCTCAGCTTGCTCAGTTCAGTGATATTATCTTTCATCTTCTTATTATACTAATCCTCCTCCCTACGGCTTCAGTTATTTTTGCTAAATCTAATAACTACCCTTGAACGTAATTTGTTCGTTCCATCTTGACACAATTCCTTTCCATACTGAGCAGGAGTCCCAGTTGAAAGGTTGCCACTGTCCACAAGGGTTTCAGGGGGATGGCCATCATTGCGAAGGTGCTTCTCTTCTATCAGTGTAACTATTGGAAAAGTTTCGCTGTCTACCTCTCCGTCAACTTTGTTGTTCTTGTGAAATATTTCTCTAATAATCATTTTCTACTTTGCACCAGATATCGATGAATGTAAGGCGCACACTGCTTGCCAATGTGATGCTTGCTCCTGCAAAAACAAGTGGGGTGGATATGAGTGCAAATGTAAGGGGAACCGCATTTATATAAAGGAACAAGATGCTTGTATTGGTAAGAGAACAATACCATGCTACAAGTTTAATTAAAACTGAAGGCATACTTGTCATCAATTACTTTCTGACCTTCGTTTCTCAATTCTGCAGAAAGAAATGGATCCAAATTTGGATGGTTCCTCACCCTTGTGATCCTAGCTGTTGTGACTGGTTCCGGTATTGCTGGTTATATATTCTACAAATACAGGCTTCGGGTATGTCTAAATGAATACAAGGGACCAGCTTTTTATCTATCTTGGGTTACTAATTAGTATCTTTACTTGCAAGCAACGATGTAATTATTAACATTTTTTCTTTCCACTTGCAGTCTTACATGGACTCAGAGATCATGGCTATCATGTCACAATACATGCCACTTGACAACAACCAGAACAATGAAGCTCCAACACAATCCCAACCATTACGACGTCATGACACAACTGTGTAAGGTAACGAGTTCTTTTCTTTGTGGTTCAAAGAGAAAGAGTCCTTTTCGTTATCATTTGTCTAACTTTGGTGCTCAGACTTTTTCTGCAACCTAACACCTCATGTTGCTTTCTATTTGCAGATGCAAGAACTAAAGCATCCAGTCCAGCAAAGAATGATTCCATTAGAGGAGCGGAGATTATGTGTCTGCTGAATGGAAATTTTCGTGACCAGTGGCAGCTCTTATACACAACAGAGAGAGGTCCAGTTCCTGTGCTATATACGGTTTAGAGAAGTACCTATTTTTTAGAACATTTATAGAAGAATCTTCTTAGTTTTCCCTTCTGTATATAGAAATAGTTGAGATCATGTAGATCGATGTTGCTTCAAATATTAAATAAGGACACGTGAAGGTGACAAAAACAGGTACGATGAAGAGAATAAAGAGATGGAAGGATGATGCTGCTTTGAATCAGTTTATTAAGAACATTTTTCAACAATTTCTACCTGCAGAGCATACTTGATGATACTGTGTTACTGTGTAAAAGAAAGGTCTGTAGTGTAGTCTATAAATTTACTAATAATAGGAGTGACTATTCTTTGAAAATAGCCACATATATATATATATATATCAGTCCTATAGATCACTGTATGATTTTAGAAACAACCATATAATTAAGGACATAGCAGCTGCTGCTGCTGGAATCATATATTTTTAGTCTCTTTAAGATATTTATTATTGTGGTAGCTTGTGTTTTTTTATTTAATTATAAAATAAAAAAATATTATTTGATTAGTTAATTTTTTTTTACTAGAACTATACATAATTGTATTTTAAATCTTAATTTTGTAGAAGATAAATAACTTTTTTTTATTGATGAAAATATGCTTTTTTTTTTAATTTTACATACAAAAAAAACATTTTATAATAGTTTTAACTAAATATTTTTTTTTTAAATCTACTTATTTAAAATCACACCTAGAAATATTCTTTTAAGAGACTAAAAATATTATTTTAAGAGAATGTCTAGGGGAGTGGTGGAAGTGGTGGCTGCTGTGGTTTTCATCGACCACAATTTTTCATTGTCTTGTTATAAATTTAATTGTTTAAATACGACTGGTTTAAAAATGATTTTGAAAAAAAAAATTATTTATTTTTAAATTAATATTTTTTTTATGTGTTTTTAAATTATTTTAATGTACTGATGTTAAAAATAATTTTTTTATAAAAAATATTATTTTAATGTATTTCCAAATAAAAAACACTTTGAAAAATAATTACTACTATATTCTAAATATCTATTAAAACCCCTGTTTATTTTTATATTTTAAAAACACTTTAAAAAATAATTAAAATACAATACACCCTAATATCATTAACAAATATAAGATTGTTAACGTGTACTTTTTAGTAATTTTATTAGCAAAAACACTTATAAAAACATTTTAACCAAATATATACAAACTTTTTATCAATAATAATTTTAATCAAACATATATTTTATTTTAATAAATCATAATTAAAAATGATTTATTTAAATTTATTTTTCTAACTATAATTATTTAAATTATCATCTCTAAAAATATAATAGCAAAACTCCAACCATACACCAAAATTACTTTGTTTAAACATTTAAACTGTATTTCACTTTTAAAAAAAAAGCATAAAAAATAATGCCGTATGAAAAGGGTACGAAGGATTAAAATTTAATTGAAGTGTCAGAAAATTCAATTGTTAAAGTAAAAAAGTGACAAAATCTTATTTAAATGCTCTCGTTGAGAGTCGAACTCAAGACCTCCCGCTTACTAAACGGGTGCTCTAACCAACTGAGCTACGAGAGCTGGTTGATACTTAAACTTGATTATTACTATTTAGACCAAACATACAAAAACCAATTCAAAATATAACAGGTGCAGTAGGGTAGAAGGAACGCCATCGATGAAAATGAAATCAATGGAAGCCAAGCCCCTCCTATTCCTCTTCCTCTCCAATCCATCAAAATCCATTACCATCTCTCCTTTCTCGCACCAGTTGTTTGCATTGTTTTCTTCTTCAATTGATATACCAAAACTCTCCACCAATTCGGAAGTAGTAACAACATTGACACAAGAAGAAGTAACCAAAATCAACCTTCTAATCCCACGTTTATGTCTATTAAACCACTTAACCACCGCAATCCAATTAATCACAACCTCTCTCCTCGCTAACCCACCTCCAAAGTCCCTTTCTTTTTCCATTCTCACTCACTCTCTCACTTCCCAACCAGACATGACCAAACCCATGTCACTTCTCACCATTCTTAGGCACACCCCACAAGCACATTCACATCTTTCACCTATGAACACCATGCTTATCACTTCATATATAAAAAAGAAGAGACCCAAAGAGGCCTTGAAAGTGTACAATTGGATGCTTAGGCCTGGCTCTCCATGTAAAGTTGAAAAGATTGTATTTTGTGTTTTGGTTAATGGGTTGTGTGAGATTGGTTGGGTTCTTGAGGGTTTGAAGGTTTTGAAAGACATGGTCAGTGTGGGGTTTTTGCCTATTGGTGGGTTAAAGGAAAGGGTCTATAGGAGTTTGTTGAGCGAGGCTAGGGTGAAGGAGGCAGTGGAGTTAGATAAGGCTTTATGTGATTGTTTTGAGGATGTTAGTGGTGAGGGTGGTAAGAAAGTTATTGACTTGTTGGATTCTTTAATTAGGAACTGGTCTGAGTAAGAAGCAGGTATGCTTTAACAATTTTTTTCCCCTATGGAACTGCTTTAACTGATTCATTGGGGTTCAGTTTGTGTGATTAATTATTTTTATATTTTTTTTATGATGTGAATTATTGAATGTTAATAAATAGGGTGTAAGATATGGGCATTTTGTAATTGTATTCCAGATATAAGACTATTTTATATGAACTAAACAATGATTGGATTTGGCTGTCTGTTTGCAGTCACTGATTCTCTCTCTCCCGTTCCACTGTACGTAGAGAATGAGAGAGGTAATATTCAATGAGATAATCCTGCAAAAAAAATGTCTTTATATTGAAATGAGCAGTGATATTAGTGAAGAGGATTGAAAAAAGGAAAAAAGATGGGGAAGGGGTGTATAATCATTTCTGGCTTGTTGGTGCAGAACAATAAAGTCAGTGGTGCTGAAAAGTAGCTGGATTTTTGGTAATCTGCTAAGGGAGCTATGCTCTAATTGTTTCCTCTCAGTGGGTTAAAGAAGATGTATGTTAAATTTTACTGATTGCTAGACTTGGACATTTGGCCTAGAATTTACCTAACGAGTGATGAATATAACATCCAGTTAATGGAGAGGATTAAGCTATTAAAACCGGCATCCAGCTGAAAATATCAAAGCCATATGTTATGTAGTAAGAATTCACAATTCCATGAGCTTAACCTGGTTTTCGTTTGTTTTGATGCATCTGCTGAAGTTTGCATTTCATTTGATTGATTTTCTGAAGCCAGAGAAGATCCTTCATCCTGCTTGAACCTTTGTATAAAATGAATTAGTTCTGTGGTGTAATGTTTTTGATGCTGGAAAAATTCTGGGGGGGGTTAAAGTGCACTCTAAGGGAGGCACGAAATTAGGATGGGATGTGAGGATGTGAGTGCAAGTTCATTCCCTTCCATTCCCAACCCTGATCAATTGTATCCAAAATACTTGAAATTATACCTCCCTTCTTCAATATAGTTTTAGCATTGTTAGAAGATAGTTATGCTGTCTTTTCCTCTTCTTATCATAATTTCATTTCACAGCTAGATTGTATCATCCTTCGGTAAACATTTCATGCTTTCATGCACAGTAGCTTCCTATATCAAAAGGGTAAAATTTCCTTTGATACATGTGGATAGGTGGTCATGCTGCAGTGAGTTCATTCTGCTCTACTTTTCCAGTTAAAACAATTGTTTTATGAAGAGTTCAGTGTCTATTCTCCTTTGCTCTTGTGTCCAAAAAGCATCTCTTAAATCTCTCTCTTTTTTTTTCTTTTCCAAACAGACTTTTACTCAAAGGAACCTGGCCAAATATCCTATTTTTGGAGTGCTTTTGGACAGAAATTGGTTTATCTGGAGCTTTCTGAGAACACTTTTGCTACTTTGGCTATAGTTATTTAAAATATGACTATAATCCCTTCTTCGTTTTCCATATCTCTAAGGCAGTTTTCTTCTCTCGCCATAGTTAGTGTAGTGTTGCTATGCCCCACCTCCAAAGACAGGGATATTGGCTTGACCATTTCTTTTAAGTTGTCCAATTTTGCCTTGCTGCATAAATGTTGAAGTGAAATCAGAAATTGAGAAAGTCTTGATGGTTGTGGTGACTTTCCTAACATTGCATTCTGCTTATAGTTGGATCATTCTTTTCTGCTACTTCCTTTAGCACTCACATGCTTTGAAAAATATTTTGTTTCTGCCTTGAACAGCTTATAATGTTTTCCATGTAAGTTCTTGACTCATTATATAACTGCTATGTCCTTGACCACCATATGCAGTTATATTGTACTATAATTTAGCTTTATATTCTTTATATTCTGTATAGCTCTCTCTCATAATTGTTTTTCTGTGTGGCAGTCTTAAGGTTTTACCTTATAGATGACGCAATGAGTTTCTGAGACCACTCTCTATCTCCGTCAAATCCTTTTTGAGCAGGCTGTGCTTTGCCATTCAGGAATATCAAGGCACCGATTCTCTCTCTGTCAGTTTCTTTCTTAAGTTTTTGATCCTTGTGATGTTTGTTCCAACAATACTGTGGAGCTATCATATAGGATTGAAGGAAGCAAACATATTGCCATTTTATTGGGAATAGGAGATGATAGGATGGTTATTGATGTGATATCAATGTTTTAAGATTAGGGAAAGCTCACATACCATTCTGACTCGAGTACAGTGTATCTTCTTTTTCGGGGGTCTAGGACTTGTGTATCATCTGGAAGACTTTAATCTAATCCGTGCTACTTTCCTTGTAAACTTGCAGATTCAATTATTCGTATTTTACCCACTTTAGTTCCTCTTCTACAATAGTTATATGTGGAGTTAGCAACATTTTTGTGAAGGATTTCTCCTTAAGTGCACAAATGCTGCAAAAGAGAGATCCTTGCCTAGCTGATAATTGTGTTATGTTTTCCAGTCAAATATCCTCAGCATATCACCATAGAAGACTTCAGGAGCTGTATTTTTTTCCTTCTCAATATTCTTTTCACCAGATTCCAAGGAAGAATAACACGCCGAAGCGTCTGTTAGTTCTGTCTGATCACTCTGGCAGATGAGAAATGGCCCAAATGATTTGTCAGCTCGGGGCAAGTTTGTATCTGTTTGAAAGGCCCTGTATTCCTATTTTCTCACTGGCCTGATCAATTAGTTTGTTTAAACAACAATTTCTTTTACATGTTTATTATTATTTATTACATTTTGGAATGATATGTGTGTACTACTTACTATCTGGGAGTAAAAGCGGTGCACAATATTTGCTGTCCTTCCGTGTCTCGTACACAACAGTAGCACTCTATTTCGTGAGAATGTTTGTGTTTGTGCTCAGATTTGAACTAACAATTGGTTGGGCTTCCATTTCCTAAATTTGCAGGAGCTATTACTAAGGCAAGCATTTGGTAGGATCATTCAATACCTGTTCGATATCGTTTTCTTACATTCATATTGCAGGATTGGATAAGTAAATAAACAACGTTCGTTTCTGAATTACAAAATGAGACAATTTTTGGAACTTCATAAATGCTTTTTAGAATATCAACTCATCCAACTGCATTCACTTGCCGATGAACGAAAACTGAACACAAATTTGACCGAGGTTACTTCCATAAAACTTGAATAAATTATGCTGATGTCAGTTTTTTTTTGTGTGTGATTAAAATAGCATTTTTAAAACTAGTAGTAATATTTTGTTTCATGTTATTCAGAAAAAATCATACAATACATGTGAAAATCTTAATAAATTATTACACTATTCCTAAATAAAACATCAATTTTTTTTCAGGGATCACAGGAAAGACCATGAAGTTGTAAAAAGATGAATGATGATTTCACATGAGTTGAAAAAATCAAGAATGATGCATGACATGCTTAGTGTAAGAGTGAGTGTGCCAGAGAAGCAGCATTTTGATAGAAGGGATATTTTATAATTTTAAAATATCTTTTAATAAGATGAACTTATACTTTAAATAAAAATTAAAATATATAAAAAAATGAAAATTCTAAAAATAAGATGAGAAAAAATATTGAAAAATATGAAAAATTTTGATTTCTTATCCGAAGGGATTTCATTGACCACGTACTGAAATCCTGAGCCGCTGAAAACCAGTTTCTTGATGTCACATAGATTTATGATCATCTATGGCTTCTATACTAGTCTTTTAGGATATAACCTCGTGAGGGTGAAGAATGTTGTTTATTACCTTATTGTGTGACTTTTCTTGAAACTGCATCGTAAATGGCAGTAAAATCTCAGATCAAGTATTGGGATTTGGTATAGATTGATTAGACTTCTTTCTTTCAAACTAATGGCGGATAAAACCTTATCCATCTTTTGGAGCTGATCAATCGGGAACATTAACAGCGACAAAAGCCTTAATGCTAAGCTAGTTGGGGTGATCAATTGCTAACATATGTAAGAGAATGTCGTTATATGCATATGCTACTTTTCACTATGTTGAATTATTAAATATCATCCAACGAGCTTCGTTTTCTGTCCTATAATGTGTAGCCTTCTTCCGTTTTTCTTGCGAGTTTTTAAAGACACATTTATCAGCTTTGGCATTTCACTTCTATTTGCCCAGCATTTAACCGAATAACATTTTTATTTAGGAGATGATTGATCACCACATCTGTGACGGCTAAACAATAACAACATTTAACAGCTTTAACTAGTTTTTTTGAACTAAATCTTGCTTCTTTTCCTGACATGTTTCTTTATCATGCTTTGCCAGGCGTTATCAGAGCTTGGAATGTTGAAGCGTCGTGGAAAGGTACCGCCTAAGAAGGGACAAGGAAGGGGAATGATGACTTTCTGGTGTTCTTCAAATTGATTGTTTTTTTGTCTGATGAAGAGTACTCTCTGTTTTTGTACAAGTGTAGAATTCATATGTTTGTACACTTTTTTCCGCACTCTTTCCCAGTTTTTTGGGAAGATTACTTTCTGTGACAATGGGCATATATTGGCGAGGTAAAACATTACTACCCATCTAATGTTGTCTATAGAATTGCACACTTCTTGCTTGTCTTAAGTGGCTGTCCCGCGCAGGTGCTAGAAAGCAGGATAGAGAAATTACAAGTTCGAACTCTATTTTAGCAGTTAAGCTAGTACATCTTCCTCGAGCTTCTTTCAGTGCTCAGTTTACAGGGCAGATATATTAAATACTCCATCCTTTTGCTGTGTATTCTTGATACCAGCCCATTTAAGTTCGAATTTGGATTTAAAATGTTGCTGACTAGTTTTGTAAAACTGTACATATATCTCATACTGTATATCAGAACAAGCTGAAATTTTACAAGATAATACTAAAAAAATAAAACTATTGTGTTAGATTTTCAGGTTAAATGGAGTTCGGAAAAATATTATTTTAGAGAATTGAAGTTATTAGATAAATCTGTCAGACTAGATCTTTGTATACTGTTTGGGACATATCTAGAGTTACAGGTGGAATCGTGCTTCGATTAAAATTGAGGTGAAAACTATATATCTCAAGCTTTCCAATCATATATGGTAGGTTCAATAATTCATCCAGACAAGAGAGAACATGTTCGAAGTCAAGATTGAAAATCTGTTAAAAATATGCTAAAATCAAAGGTTCGAGCTACATAGAGAAATTTTGGCATGAAAGTTTTGTTTTTATTATCCTATTTTATTTATTTATTTAATGTTAAATAATTATTTTTAATTTGAATTTGTTATGGCCCATCAGATATTGTTTAGGAGTTTATTTCATTATTAAACTTATGTTAATTGATTACAAGTTTAGACATATTAGTTTATAACCCAAAAGAGATCTATTAGGGTTAGTTAGATGAAACTACATTATATTTTTTAGCTGCAAATTTCAGAAATAAGTTGAAGAATAAATGTGAGTTTTATTTTTATTTGTTTGTGGTAAAACAATTTTTCTTTAAAGGGCCAAAGATCATACATTGATTTATCGAAGATTAACTGGTTTCATGGTATCATTCGCATATTTAAGTTTTTAAATTTAGAGTTATCTTTGAGTTCAAGTTTTTTTCTAAAATTTTTAGTTCTTAAATGCATGATTATTTCTAAATCAAGATTCTATCAAATATAATTTTTAACTTTTCAAGTTGTTATCTATTTTGTTAAGAGTTAGTTAACCACGTGAGCAAGAGTTCCCATCAATTCCCCTCCCTTCTTTTTCATCAATTCCCCTCCCTTCTTCTTGATGGAAGACTTGCTGTGTCTCCCGAGACGCATAAAGTTCCGCACCTTTGGATAGCTATAGCTCAGTAAA
>Ga0307514_10004516_pt1 | contig 12787 bp, 9 predicted proteins | sample 16_EM_MG_FD_203088 | JGI IMG/M metagenome (GOLD analysis project Ga0307514, IMG submission 203088) | Populus trichocarpa ectomycorrhiza microbial communities from riparian zone in the Pacific Northwest, United States - 16_EM | ecosystem: Host-associated > Plants > Roots > Unclassified | place...
ATGGCCTAATATAGTCACTTTAGATTACATCAACATGTTAAATCGAATGTCACTTTAGTGATAAATAGAAATGCCAAAGAATTTTAAATGTTATTCAACTATCCAAGATCACCAAACCAAATAAACTTTGTCTTATGTTCAAAGTCTAGTAACATCCTTATCTTTAGGTATGGGATGCATATTGTAACCTTTTTTTTTATTTGACCATGATAGGAGACCTTTATTTAGGGGGTGGAGAATTATGCACCTCTTCACCGGTCTTTATTGATCAATTTAAAGAGTGATGAATAGGCACTATTGAGTATAACAAAATTCCCAACCTAGGATGAGCATGTTGCTTTCTTATTATATTAGGTAGGCAGATAGTTAATATGCTCCAAGTCCAAAAGGCTTATTAAGGCATAGTTAAAGATAGTTGTGTCCTTAATAGAAAGTTGTATTATGGCTTTAAAATCCTTTATGCTCATCCATATTTACGAGGCTTTAGGGTAACGCCAAGTCAAGAGTGAGCAACGTCCTTTCATAGTGAAAAAAACATCTATAGTGCTTTTTGATGGGTACAATTATAGGCTACAACCTATTTTCACGAATTTAGTGATGTATATTAAACCTTGAACCCTTAATTGACTTGTTTTATAGAAAGGTTGATAAAGAATAAATTACATAACTTCCCTTTTAAATGTTATGGGGAAACCTTCATGTTAATGGTAAAAAAATAAAGACCAATCCATAAAATTCCTTGTTGTAATAAGGACTAGTCCAATTTACCTATCTCTTTCATAATAGCATAAAATAAAAGCTATAAAAAAGGAGTATGCTTTAATATGTAGGAGCATACACTTAATATGTAGAAGCATACACTTGCAAAGATCTTTACTTTGGTTTAGTGACCAACCCTATTTAAAGAAATAATTATTGCTCATGCAAGCCTTACAACCTATACTATATGGTAAAGTAGTTGGAATTAGTTCAATACACTCCATTTATAATGTTTTATGCCATGAATAAACCAAACCTAGCTAAGGTTATTTTTTACAACCTCAAGCAAATGATGGTTGTGACTTTGACAAATAAACACCACCTGAGTTGTTGTAGGTGAAAAACTTCACCTTGATAATTGGGCATCAATCAAGCTTTTTTCCCTTGTATTAAAAGTTTAGTAACTAGTAAAGATGTCGAGAATACCTTTAGGAAAGAATATGTTCTTTTCATAAGTAAAGGGTTTGTTTCTTTTTTTTTATCATATGAAGGATTTATCATACTTATGAAAGATAATGCATTGAGAAAAAGAATTACCAATATTCATCAATAGATAGAACAAGAGATTGATTGGTGTATAAGGACTTATTGGATTGTCTAATTCGAAAAGATATATGGAACTAGATTGTTATTTCTTTATAACAATGACTTCACTCTCTTGGTAGGGAATAATCCAGCCTAACATCCAGATGTGTTTTGATGTTTAGACATTTGATTGCTTACATATGCGAACATTTTGAACTACTTGTTTATTTTTCAATATAACATGTTTTATAGATGAACATACATTGTGAATGTATCTAATGTATTTTCAAGTCTTTTTTTTTGTTTTTTGTGCATATAGGAAGAACCCTTTAAAGTTTTCATTTAACTTATGTTTAATATTTTTAGACATTTCTTTGTATTATTTATGCATGAGTAATGTTCACACTTTAATATATATTTGCATTTGGTTTTATAACTTGTTTATAAAACCCATTAAGAGTTCGACCTATATTAAAACGCTTTTAAAATGCCAACATGCCAATGTTTTTTTTATATACAAATTCCTCATTTGGTTCTCAATCATGTTTTTTTAATTTCCAAGTAAAATTTTCAATTGAGAAAATGTGATTCACCTACAATGGATAAATTAAATGAACTCATAAAAATCTTTATTTTGGATGTCGATTAGGAGTAATACCTTCATCTTGTAATTTGATTTTTAAAAATTAAAGTCTTCTTGTAAAATGCATCAAACCTTTTTGGTTAGTCATCCATCAACGATTCCTAATGTAAATTAACCCTTAAAGGTTACTCTTAGGTGTTGATTGGGGATGAAAATTTGGTTCATTCATGCATGATATAAATATATTAGCTTTGAATAACTTGTTCACTTACTATGGTTATAAATACATGAGTCATAGCACCGGTGTGTACAAACATTAATGAGATACAACCAACTAAAATTGAAATGAAAATAGATAATTGTTAAAAAGCACACCGTATGGTAAATGAACCCTAAAAAAATCATTGTCAAAACTTAGTCCATAAGGGACCCTAATGTCATTAAATTATATTCCAAGTATATGAATCCAATAGGACTGAGGCTACAATCTTCATTCATTTATTTATCAAATATTATGACTAAATCTTGGGTACAATAAGATGGATAAACCTATCCATAAACCCTTGCTATGATTTGGGTTAGGCTCAATAAGCCAAACATAAGTTCATTGATTATTCATTAATATGGCTTCATGGATTATGGGTTATAGGTCAAGATCAAGAATCACCAACTATAGACATCTCAAGTCACTAATCAGTATAAGAAGATAATAATCAGGAGCGGTATCGATGAACCAGACCAAATAATCATTTTCCCTGACAAGAAAAAGGACGGGTCAATTTAATGACGGGTGTGACAAACATCATCTGTAATGTTTCTTTAGAAAAAATGGCAAACAAATTCTTCTTTGATGACATATCTTCTATTTAAAGGAGCAAAACAAAAATCTTAAAAAGACTAGTTAGAAGGCCAACCAAAAGGCATGCTCTTAGAGCTTCTTGTAAGAACATTTTGATCTTTAATATGTTTAACTATATTTTTTTAACCTATCTTATGTTATTAATTTGTTCTCCTTGTTTAGCTTCCCAGCCTATTAATGCTTCTCTATCACTAGTGCCATTTAGTTATGCTAAACCGTAACACACTCCAATAGTTGAATAAGTTAAAAATGATAAAGCTCTAATTATTTGATTAAAGATTAGGCCTACGGTAAGTAATTTGTCAAAACATATTATATGTTCGAACCTTTTTGTTACCTTATTTTTTTATTCTTTCTAGGCACTAGTTCTTGAAACTACTTCTCACCCAATGGTCATTGCTATGGAGATGATTTTATAGGCATTATATTTTTCTTCCAACTAAGTGTTACCCTTTCACCGAACACTATACCACTGCTTAATGTTATTATTGTTGTTATTCATAAGAATATTACCTAATCAATAATTATTGTTGTCTTTTCTAAAAATGCTCCTCTTTTACCTCTTATAAGTGCCCAAGCTAGATCTCTTTCTTACCACTAAATGAATCTTCTAAACATGTGTATACTTCACCTATGTTTATAAAGAAAAACCTTTATGAATCCATGCTCTAGCCATTGAATATTTTGAAGCCCACGTGGACATGATCATTAAAGAAGAGTCTTTTACATCTTTAAATGTTAGTTATGTTAGTAAGGCTACCATAGAAAGGTTAGGCATATTGATTAAAGTTGTCTTGGAAAGGAAAAGGACTGGTGAAGCAAGCACTAGTGCAGGTACAACTATTAAGGGCATAATTATACTTTCACTCCCCTGATATGGAATAAGGATAAAAGATGTTGTTTATGAATATCAACAAATACCACCATTTTCTTTTCAATAACCTTAAGAAGACGAATGTTTTAACCCTTTGATGGTGTAGAGGATGAAGAGACTAAGACCTCTCTCTTTTTTCTTTTTCTTTTTTATAGCTAGAGAGGATAAATAAACTTCCATTCCTAATTAACCAATTATGGTAATTCCATCTTCAATCTTAAAAGTAAATTTGTTATATTAATATGTTCTTGATAACTTCTTAAGAGTGATTCTAACAAAAGGTTTTCTTTTATTTGGAATTTAAGATAACGATGTAAGTTTTTAGAGTAATGAAACATTAATGATTCTAATGCTTTTCAAATGATGGAAAATATGTAAAAATGTTTGGTTAGATATACAATTAATTAAAGATCCATATATCAACTATTATATATATAAAATATTACTTTACTACTAAATAGGCATATAATATTCATTAATACACACACAAATATTATTTAGAATAAAAATATAAATCAAAAGCTAAAGAAGCTCCAACATTTTATTTTATTTTATTTTGAGTGTGAGGCCGATCTAGGGATGGTATTTTCATCCAAATTCAATGAATAACAATTTGAATGGATATGTTATTTCATAATTACCTTACTTGGTGGGTAATTGACAAAGTATAAATATTGTCAAACTCGACTCAATTCTTGCCCAAGACACACACACATGTGTGTGTAGAGAGAAAGCATTTATATTTTTGAAATAAAATCTCAATACTGACTAATACACATATATGCATATCATTTATAATTTTGTCATTTAATATATGTGTATTATATCAATATTAGAATATACATATATTATATTTTATTTGAAAATATAAATGTTTATGTATATATATTATATGTTGAATGATAAACAGTATTTAGATAACAAATGTTCATATGATATCCGAAACCTAATAAATAGAAAATAAATATCTAAATTATTTATTTATTCAATAATAAGTAAGGTATAAATAGAAATCTGAATCGTGAATATCCATTATCATTTCTGAACCAAGCATTGCACTCTACAATTTGGTAATTAAATGATAACAAAGATGGTAGCATTTTAGGAGTTAGTAGTCAAATGTGGCTTTAAGTTTCGTCCATTAAAATTATAATATGAAAAAATGTAAAAATCTTATTGATTTAATGTATTATTTTATATCATCAACTAAATTTACCTAATAACTTTTAATTCCTAATCAATAGAGATCGACAGAGAAGGGAATTGGTTCATTCCAAGCTGGCCATTTTTTACTAATTGTCCGCTTTAACAACGTTTTAACTAGAGTTTTAAAAAAAAAATTGAATTTTTTTGTTTTAAATTAATTTTTTATATTTTTAAATCGTTTAAATATACTAATTTCAAAAATAAAATTTAAAAATATTTTTTTAATATATATTTCTAAAAAAAACATTTTGAAAACTAATTATTACCGCTTTACCAAACTCCCCTAAATCTGTTCTTTTTTTCCTTTATATTTGTTTTTCTTAAACAAACATTATTATTATATTTAGATTAATGTTAACTTTAATCGATTTAAACAAAGAAAAAATGTTTTAAGTGGAGCCCACATAAAATGTCCATACCTGCAGCATGGGCTGAATGTCCTATCCACTTTCATCCGCCCTGAATTTCGATTGACCCATAAGCATAAAAAACACAACTGCAGATAGAAGCAACATGGGCTGTCATAGTCGCTGCCCCCACCAAATTAATCCCCTACAGTCGTTACTTAGTGAATAAGAAAAGGATATTCTTACTTATCATAACCCCACGATGTCAAACTCCATGACGCCAGAGCTCTCCGCATGGGCTCTGCCTACAAGTTTCCTTCTCCCCCACTAAAAATAAAAAAATAAAAAATAAATAGTTTTGTATGGAAAATATAAATAAAACATGAGAAAGACTTTTCATTAGTGAATGGAAAAAGGTTATTTATAACTCAGTTCCAGAGTTTACTAAAATTAATTAACTATTTCTCATAGTTTCATAAACTATATATTAATTAATCCTTATATTCTTAAATTTGTCTATGATTGCGAGAGACTGTGGTGGTGGTTATGGTTGCTTTTCAAAGTGTTTTTCACTTATAAATGTATTAAAATAATATATTTTTTTATTTTTTAAAAATTATTTTTGATATTAGTGCATTAAAATGATCTAAAAACACCAAAAAATATTAATTTAAATAAAACAAAATTTAAAATTTTAACTTTTTTTAAAAACGCTTTTAAAATATTAAAATAAATAAGGAGAAATTTAATCATTTATGATTATATTTTTTGTTTTTTTGAAAATTTAAAGGGTAAAAGAGAAGGAGATAAGATGGAAAAATGGGTGGAAAAAAGGAAGAAGGGATTAATTAATTTATTATGATAAACTAAAGGATATTTATAATTAACTCTAGGAGAACATTAGGAAATCCACAACTAGAACATTGATGAGAGGGAATAACGTGGTTTACGCACAAGAACCGCACTACCATGTTTATTTTTGTATTTTTAAAATATTCTTTTTAAAAATTTTGTTTTAAAATATTTTTTGTATTTTTAAATTGTTGAAAACTTAAAAAAACAAGTATTATTCTAATATAAAAAAATTAAATAAAGAAGAAAAATATGAAACCGGAGGAAAAGAACCGGAGTGTTAAAATATCTGAACACTCCTTCGTAATTCTCACCATCCTCTTTATCATAAAAAACAAGAGAAAGAAAGTCAACACAGTTGGTTCCTAACATACAAAATTTCTTTCTTCTCTGCGCGATCATCCTCTTCCTCATCAGATCATCAAAAAGAAAAGAAAAGGAACAATAAACTGTAAGTTTTTGTTTTAATCGCAACCGTAATCATGCGATGTAGTTAACTCTTAATCTCCTTTTGGTTTTGGTTAATTTTGTTGTTGTATAAATTTCAGAAAATGGGAACGATATTGAAACCAGTCGCAGCAGCGACGCTTTTCCTATGCTTTCTTCTGTTGCCTATGATTTCTTCTGCGCTTTCGCCGCCGAATGATGGGTTGATTAGAATCGGACTGAAGAAGAGGAAATATGAACGGAACAACCGATTGGCTGCCAAGCTTGAGTCCAAGGAAGGAGAGTCTATTAAAAAGTACCATCTTCTTAGGAATTTAGGAGGAGATGCAGAGGATACTGATATTGTTTCGCTAAAGAATTACATGGATGCTCAGTACTTTGGGGAGATTGGTATTGGGACTCCCCCACAAAAATTCACTGTAATATTTGACACTGGGAGTTCTAATCTCTGGGTTCCTTCTTCCAAGTGCTATTTCTCTGTGAGTTCTTTGCTTTGCTTTCATTTTTTATTTTTATTTTGCGTATTCTGTCTTCCTTTATGACAAAGGATTGGATGTCATCATCTTGTGTCTTGTTGCAGGTTGCTTGTTATTTCCACTCCAAGTACAAGTCAAGCCATTCGCGCACCTACAAGGAAAATGGTTTGTTTGTTTGTTTTTATCTTAGTTGTGGGATTTCTTACTTGATCATTTTGCATTAAGTTTGTTTGAATTTCTTGCGTGATAATGGAGTCTGGGGCGTTTACTACATGGTCATATAGCGTCTGTCTTCCCAATAAAAGACTTGCAAGTATGTCATATATCTTCTGTAAACTCCTTCTGATGGGTCTTGAATGTTTTTCTAACATATCATCACTTTGGAGGTGCTTATGCCCAACATGTATGCCTTGTGCTTTTAAATGATTCTTGTCCTGCCATCAAGGTTGTTTTACATATGCTTCTATGACGTGTAATTGTTTGTTTTGGGGTGGGTTTGGGAGGGGAGTGTATTGACTGTAAGGATGAATTCATTGTTGAGATGCTGCAGTAACAGTTACAGTAACAGTAATGATCATCGAATATGGATCATCAATTAACACTTGTTGTTGCTAAGTGCTTGTTAGTATGAGCATGTGAACATATTCATCGTTTGGCGAAACTTAGCTACAGATGATAGGGAGAGTAACATGAACGCAATGCATGCACAGGAAAATCAGCAGAGATCCACTATGGAACTGGAGCTATTTCTGGCTTCTTTAGCCAAGACCATGTAAAAGTTGGTGATCTCGTGGTTAAGAATCAGGTAACTTGAAGGTGATGGTTACTTGAAAATTAAGTGCACTAATATGGTGGTTTCAGTTGATGGTTTGCACTAACTAGCAAGGCTTGTTAATTTCAGGAATTTATTGAAGCTACCAGGGAGCCCAGCGTCACCTTTCTGGTGGCTAAGTTTGATGGCATTCTTGGACTTGGATTTCAAGAAATTTCGGTTGGAAAGGCTGTACCTGTGTGGTTTGTAATTTGCACATTGCTTTCGTTGGGTTTTGTGTCATAGATTGTTCATTTTTGTTGTATTGATCTTTCATGAATCGATAAGACAAAGATGCCCGGAACTTCATTAATCAGTTATCTAACTTTAGAATTTCTTCAGGTACAACATGGTTGAGCAGGGTCTTGTTAAAGAGCCAGTTTTTTCATTCTGGTTTAACCGCAATGCTGATGAAAAAGAAGGGGGTGAAATTGTTTTTGGTGGGGTAGATCCTGATCATTACAAGGGTGAGCACACATATGTCCCTGTGACGCAGAAAGGATATTGGCAGGTTGGTGTTCCAATTGTCCAATCTACCGTTATACTATATGTCAGCGATTGGTTCAATTCAACATTGAAGATTCTTACTTTTCCTTTCCTTTTTATTTGGCAGTTTGACATGGGTGATGTCTTGATTGGTGGTCAAACTTCTGGTTAGCAAAGTTCTTTTTACTAGATTTGCAACTCTGTTCTGGGGAGATGTGGAATGATTTATTCCATAATTTCATTGGTTGCCATCATGATTTTACCATATCTGTTTCAGGATTTTGTGCCAGTGGCTGTGCAGCAATTGCTGATTCTGGAACCTCTTTGTTAGCTGGTCCTACGGTGTGTATTAAACCTCATTTAGTTTGCATAATTTCTCTGTGTAGCTCGCTTTTTGCTTATGAACTGTCTAGTTTGATCAAATCTTCTTCTCACAAAAGATGATGGGAGTTCCAAGCTAGATCAATTACTAAGGATTCGTTGTATTGCCTTTGCTTCTAAATGAGGAATTAGATGTCATGCTTGTTTTTATGAGTCTCTGTATTAAACATTGTTCCATATTTAACAATGAACAATTTTTAAACTTATTAGCACTTGGTTTTCTTCTCTGCTCACCTAATTTTGTAGCATAGCAATCTTTTTCTTTTTTTTCCTTTCCAGCATCAATGTCTATGATGTTCACTGCTTGAATTTGCTGGTCTGTGTCTAACTACTGTTATTTTGTATTTCATTTGCAGACTATTATTACTGAAGTGAACCATGCAATTGGAGCCACTGGAGTTGTTAGTCAAGAGTGCAAGGCAGTTGTTGCTCAATATGGAGACACCATAATGGAGATGCTTTTAGCAAAGGTACATCCTAAGCTGCTGAATATACCATTCTTGCCAGTGTGATGTGAAGTTCATTTTCTGATTGCTTTTCCCTGTTTGATTTTCGAATTATTATTGCTATCACATGTTAGGACCAACCGCAAAAAATTTGCGCACAAATTGGTTTGTGCACATTTGACGGGACACGAGGTGTAAGGTTAGACATGAAATGCTTTTCATTATTGCATGTCTAAAGATACATCTATTCTACTTCTGGTGTAGCTAATATTGCTCCTTGCTCCTTGAATTACTTCCGAGTTGATCAGTATGGGCATTGAGAGTGTAGTGAATGAGCATGCTCAGAAGGCATCAGATGGTTTTCATGATGCAATGTGCTCTACTTGTGAGATGGCTGTTGTGTGGATGCAGAACCAACTTAAGCAGAATCAAACACAAGAGCGCATTCTTGACTATGTCAATGAGGTAAATCAACCATGGTTGTACCTAGCATATTCCCGTGAGTTAATGCATACTCATGGTCTCATCTTGTAACTGCAGCTATGTGAACGACTGCCCAGTCCTATGGGAGAATCAGCTGTTGATTGTGATGGTTTGTCTTCCATGCCTAATGTTTCATTTACAATTGGTGGAAGGGTTTTTGAACTTAGCCCTGAGCAGGTATGGTGTAATCTTTATGGGTTTATTGGTTGTAGCTTGCAAGATATGCTTGATAGAACAAATGTGGTATCATGCCTGTGGGCTACCTGGAGAAATGAATTAGATATTGTCAGTGCTGTCTCTTGGGTCTTAATATCATATGAGTTCCAGTGACGAGCTTACTGTGGCTGACACTATTTTTCATATGTAACTTAGATTCCTAATGCAAATGAGCATTTGACTCACCAGCACGTTACGAGTGCTGATCTGTATTCTTGTTTGCTTGTCTGTTTCTGGTGATGCCACAGTATGTCCTCAAAGTTGGCGAGGGAGATGTAGCTCAATGCATTAGTGGATTCACAGCACTGGATGTACCACCACCTCGCGGTCCTCTCTGGTACTCCCTACCTCTTTCTCAGATACTACATTCTTCCAAGTGACTATCTGGTTTCAATAATCACATTGGATGATTGTTGTAGTTTAAATGAGAGATGTTTAACCTTATTGGGATCACTGGATTGTTAAGTTCCTAGTTCATACTAATATTTATTGCAATGCAGGATCTTGGGTGATGTCTTTATGGGTAGCTTCCACACAGTATTCGATTATGGCAATATGAGAGTTGGATTTGCTGAAGCTACTTAGTCAAATAGTTTGGCATTGGTTTGTTCTAGCGTTATCCACCTCTTATACCAGCATGTGTAAACCATACCATTTGTTTCATGGTTGTCTTCGAAGTGCTGGAAGTTTCCCACGAAACTCGCATGTGCATATCTGCTTGGTGTGTTGCATACCACTGCTTACGTATTATATTTCAGTGGTTATTTTAAGTTTCAAGTAAACACTTAAATGTGCTGAAGTTCAATGTATTTGTGCGTGCTAAATAAAGATTATCCCTCTAGGCAACTGTAGTTGTTGATTGAATAGCCTTTCAATGGACATGAGAAGTTAATCTCCGTTAAAATTCTGTGATCTTGCTGTTTCTGGATTAGGTTCTTGATAGAAAATGTGAAGGCGAGTATGTATTTCCTTATCTGGCTTATTTTGGGATTTAAGTACTACCGAGCATAGTAATTAAACCCGGCTTGGTGGTTGACCCGGCCAAGGGGTCGGGTCTCGGGTTTCATTGATTAACTCGGGTCAACCTGGAAAAATTAAAAAAATATTAAAATTTTAATATTTCATATGAAAAAAATCTATGTAAATATGGTATACATGTTATAAACAATGAAGTTTAAAAGAATATTTTAAAAAGTTTTTTATCCCACGTTAAAAAGATATTATGTTAAACTTTTAAGTTGAAGTATTTAAACTAAAAAAGTTTATCTCAAATTAAAAAAACATAAATTTTTTCTTGAGAACATGGAGTATATATATTAAAAAGTTTTAAATCTCACATTGAAAAAACAAAAAACAGAACTTTTTTCATGGGAACATAGAGTATATATACGAAAGGACTTCAAATCTCATATTGAAAAGGTATTATGTTATCCTTTTAAGTTGAAGTATTTAAACCAAAATGATTTTTATCTCACATTGAAAAACATTATTTTTTTTTCTTGGGAACATAAAGTATATATACTAATAGGTTTTAAATTCCACATTGAAAAAATATAATTTTTTTCATGGGAACATAAAGTATATATACGAAAGGGCTTCAAATCTCACATTGAAAAGATATTATGTTATCCTTGTAAATTGAAGTATTTAAACCAAAAAGTTTTTTATCCCACATTGAAAAAACATGATTTTTTTTCTTGGGAACATAGAGTATATATACTAATGAGTTTCAAATCTCACATTGAAAAAACATAATTTTTTTCATGGAAACATAGAGTATATATACGAAAGGACTTCAAATCCCACAGAGTATATATATGAAAGGGCTTCAAATCCCACATTGAAAATTTATTATGTTATCCTTTTAAGTTGAAATATTTAAACCAAAAGGTTTTTTAATCCCACATTGAAAAAACATGATTTTTTTTCTTCTTTTAAGTTGAAGTATTTAAACCAAAAGGTTTTTTATCCTACGTTGAAAAAACATGATTTTTTTCTCGGGAACATAGAGTATATATACGAAAGGGCTTCAAATCCCACATTGAAAAGATACTATGTTATCCTTTTAAGTTGAAGTATTTAAACCAAAAGGTTTTTTATCCCACGTTGAAAAAACATGACTTTTTCTCAGGAACATAGAGTATATATACTAATGGGTTTTAAATCTCACATTTGAAAAAAAAACAACAACATCGGGTCTTGTCCGGGTTCGCTCGGGTCGCCCGGGTTGTTTACTCAGCCGGTCTTTTATTAAACCCGGACCGGTCCAGCCACCGGGTCGACCCGTCGGGCCGAGCCGGGTTTAATAACACTGCTCCCGAGTGGACGCTTATGTGTGTGAGGAGAGAATAGTCCATCCGCTTTTCCCACCTTGGAAGTTGGGTTCTAGCATTCTTTGGCCTCATATTTCTTCTCTACTATATATGCCTCTTCCATGAAAAAGGTCTGTTTTGACGTAAACGTAGGTCTGGTTATCGCCCTTGTATCATGATATAGGTAAGGCTCCCTGGTATTTGGAAATCGGGGGAATAGATTGATAGGTTGAAAAATGATCTTGAATTCTGGTGTGGTAGAAGGATGGAGGATGAATGAGCCATGATTTCATACATGTAAGAATTTGTCATACCGAGATTGATCTGACCACGAAGGCTTTTTTACGAATAATAGCAGGACTGTAGAGTGAAGATGGATAAAAATCTCTAACATGTGTATTGAAGTTGTGAAAATTTGATGGTTGAGTTGGGTTTTTTCATGGCCCTGTCTTGAGCTAAAGTGACTAGGTGTGAGTAGGTTTGAATGTAGGCTGTCTCTGGGCTTGATTTTTCTTAGAAAATAATTTTCTTGTCAAGATAGGAGACCCTTTGATAGCTAATAAATAAAGAAAAAAATAATATATAAAAAATAAAAGGAGAAAACATGGGGTATATGTGTTTGTCGAATGAACTAATGCGAAGTCTTTGAATGACTTGAGCTTGCCTAGTTTTAATGTCTTACTTGCTAATCAGAGATATTTACAGATCATGTCAGTTTACCTTA
>Ga0307514_10004517_pt1 | contig 12787 bp, 17 predicted proteins | sample 16_EM_MG_FD_203088 | JGI IMG/M metagenome (GOLD analysis project Ga0307514, IMG submission 203088) | Populus trichocarpa ectomycorrhiza microbial communities from riparian zone in the Pacific Northwest, United States - 16_EM | ecosystem: Host-associated > Plants > Roots > Unclassified | place...
ATATAAGTTGGTTTGTTCAGAATCAGGTGATCTGCCAACCATCCTCTGAGCCTTCTCCAACTCACTCTCGACATTTTCCCAAACAAGTAATTCACCATTCACTAGGGGAGCACTGGCCATGTATTAGCCAATGGTTTGACCGTCCAGATATTTCAAAAATGTCGGGATAAAGTGCCCTTTTCCTCCACAGTAGTATTTTTAAAGTTTGTTAGCAGCCACGGCCGTAGTCTGGGAGACTACTTGTAGTAATATAGCCGTACCGTATTTTAAATTTTTTAACTGGTCTAATCATGAACTGAATGGACCGGGCTATTCATGAAAAACACATTTGCCATGACTGGGCCGGAACATATACATACTTATATACATGCGTACCCCATTCACCAGACTATATACAGCCTATCTATATCTGAATTGTAGTCACTGTACCTAGGTAGGTGTCACGGCCCTAACCCTGGCCGGGTGTCACGGCGCACCATATTAGCCTATATGAGAGCAGGGATTATGGTAAGGCGCAATGCGTAGATATGGTAGTGCAATGTGGCAGTGCGTTAGATGTGACAATGCGATAGGTATGCATTAGATGTGAGGAAGGTTAAGAGGACGTTGTCTATAAAAGACCCGTCTATGCTCTCCTTATTGCTCTCTTCCTCACGCAACGTCTTGTATCTTAATTGTATACGAAGCTTGCCTACTAGCCTCTTGTCTATCAGCCGTGCCTTTTAGCCTTTGCGCTCCTTGGAAGACCCTTAGCCCCAGATCCCCGTAACAGTAGGTATTAAGCACTTCTACTTCTAGGGGGGGGAATTCCTCCTGAGGAGTTTATGAAGAGGGCGGGGAGGAGTGGAGGTAAGTGGTGGGAGAAGAAGGAGAAGAAGGGGAAGAGGGGGAAGGGGGGCAAGGACGGGCAGGAGGAGAAGGTGGTGAAGGAGGAGAAGGGAACTTGGGCCTAGATATTCACTTGTAAAGATCGTCGCTGTTGCATTTACCAACTTCGAGCCGTACTTAGGTACCTAGAGTTCACATAAATCAACCACACTACTCATTGCCGTTGCAAATCCTGCAGCCGGGGGAAAAAAAGTTACCTACCTATGCTCAAGTCGGAAAAAAAATTAGATACAAACTGCTAGAGGAGCAAGATGAGGCCAAATCATTAAGGTAATAATGATTCTTATATAACTCCGTAATGAATGACACAGAAGTTATTCCATTTGCCTTGTTAGGCATAAGCAGATTTCCTTCCCATCACTGGCATGACCATGCAGAAAGCGACCAACCAGACTAGGAAAGCAACATTCATTCAAGCTGCCTGTATATATATAGGGACCAATACTTGAAAGTGTGTTTATATGTTTATCCTGCTTTTCTAATCAATGCCAACCCATTGCTCTACTCTCCACATCCCGGGTGAGGTGTTCTAGCACTCAGAACCTCCCTTAGTAGACAAGATAGATTGAGTTTTTGTGGGCTGACTGCCTTTTTTTAAACCTCTATGCGTATACGTAGGTAGATAGACTGACAGAGATGTAGAATATAAGTTCACCCAAGGATCCTGATGTGGGTGAAGGGGCATCAGGGTAAGAGGGACAATGAAGAGGCGGACAGGAGAGCGAGGGAAAGAGGTCGAGATAGGGTGGAGGCTGAAGAAGACAGTGATTGCTACGCCGTAGAATGCGGTGCACCTACAGCGATGCCCCTAGATGGGCGACGGCATGGGGCGATCGAGAGAGCAGATCTGGGATGATGAGAAATGGTGCGGAAAGGTGGCGGGTTTTATTTTGTAATTGTAATTTTTTAGATGGTGTGGGGGGGGCAGGGACTAGCCCGTGCGGAGGAGAGAGGCCACCTGGGACCCCTCAGGAGTTGCAGTCCATCGCCATGTTCTAGATAGGATCAATGATTACTTAAAAATACATATATATTATATATATAGGTGCACGTGACAAATACGTAGATCGAGTACTGTTGAATGGAAACTAGCACCGGAAGTTACGGAGAGTTGGAATAATGTTTTAATACATCACGGCGACATCGATAATGACATTGATGGTTGATGTAATCTCAATCGTCATTGTGATTGCTTCAGGTATTGAGAGCTGTAGATAAAAGGCAGAGCAAATCACCTAAATAAATCACTATCGAAGGGAATTCACTTCAAAACATCCACATATCGAATAACTCAAGCCGGAACGCTCGTCTACTTCAAGCCCGTCTGATACATACATACTAGGCTAACCCCTAGAATCTTCCGCTGTCGCCTCTAGCCTGTTGATTCTTCAACAAGTACTGCCAGATACAGTGATTCCTTTTCTCACTCCGCTTTTCTTGGCGCACGTGACTCCTCCTTCTGATGTTGGAACCTGATAGGTGATGGATCATTACCTTTTTAAGTACCTAATAAAATGCTTCTCATCAATGCCTCCCTCTAGCCCGACTCTCAAGCTTCTGCTACAAAACATCACAAATACCGTCTAATACAGACAAACCTTGCTATAAGAAACCCCGACATACGGAAAACCCTGCTATACGGAAGCCCCGCCACGGATTGTTTCTGCACACAGCTATTTCGCCCTCGCTATAGTGAAAAAAGGGCTATAGTGAAAGTGCAGTGCCTTGTGCGATTTATTAATTTAGCTACAGGTAAAAAATACTTGATATCATGAAATTTGTGACAGGGTGTAGCAAGATATAAGAGTGCAACTAGACTAAGCTGAGCGCTGAAGCCAACTATCAATCTGGGATTGCGTCTTGTGTGCATCAGCTGAGTGAGAGATCATTGAACATGGGAAAGAGATTTTATAAGATCAGAAATATTAATCTCAGGAGAAGACCCGGGTACAGCTGGAAATGAGAAAATTGAAAGTAGAATGTGTAAGGTCTTGCAGATAACTTGCAAAATTCCTCCAGTTTCATTTCTCCTGTTTGTTGGCCTCGAGCTTGACAGATCTTCCACTTTTCTAATGCTGTACGTCCAAATCTGCGTTGTGGAGGCATGGTAAATAGAGTAATAGGTTTGCATGACAGGTAGATTGACGTGATAGGTAGATACAATAACCCGAGCCTTGCGGTTCCACTTCACCACTCTACCCATTCCCGCCCCCTTCACCTTGCGCTCCTCCACTCTTCTCCTTTTCCACTCCTGCCTGTATTGTGAGTATAACTCTATTATAAAGCATAGTCATTTTCACAGACCTCAACTCTCAATACTTACATAATCTGGAACTGCTAAAAACAGCTAGTATATTCCGAGCAATTGAATGACTCACTACCTACCGGTATACCTGATCTGATCTAGGGTGCTGCTGGTAATTCCCAATTCTGTAACTGTTACTTATTTTCGCTTGTGCCCTAAGGAGGATAGCTTGTGCCAACCAGGTATATATCAGAAAGGATTGGAGGCACGCTAGTGTTGCAAACCCCTAATTAGTGGTCTGGGCACAAGACCACCAACCAGGCTACCTATTATTTTCGAGAACTGGTTGCCAACGACACAATTTGTTTGTGCAAAGGAAATCACAGGACTGGGCACGAGAACAAAATTATCCTTATCATCAAGTCTAAAAAAAAGAAGTACATAACGCATCTGCCACATGACTATTCTGCACGCAGGTATCCATCCGAATCGTGGGCCTTGGTTCAATATCGGAGGGCTCTAACACCCCAGTACCCATGTTCCTTTCATTGGTCATATATGGGGAAGGAATGTTGCCCATGAAGCAACGTCATAAATGTTCCCAGGAATTTTCCGAAGGCTTATCAAGGACTCGATGAAAATGAAAACCTTTGCCCCTATCCATGGTCCTATCAGTGTCCAAAAAAATATACTACCAATTCGAACTGCACCCCTATACAAAAAAGATGGTGGTTTGTTGAATAAGTGTTTCGCCGAGAAGTAATAAACATGTGCCAAAAACCCGACGAATGTTAGACCTATAAAACTCCCACAGATGAATACTGCGCAAGCCCTCCAGGCGATCTTCTCAAATTTGCTCGGAAAGTACCACCTCCACGCAAGGAGGTTGACTCCATTGTAAAGTATGCATGTGGTACCCCATAGATACTCTCTGAACAGCCACCACCGCCCACTGTCGCAACTCAGTGTAAATGCAATCACTCCCTGAAGTGCAGTCTGGAATGGTTGTCTCAAAAACGACCGATCCCCACCCGCTTGCTGATATGCGCTTTTCCCGAGAGTTGCTTGTGACGTGAAATAATGCGGATGGCTAGGTCGAACTTTGTTTATGCTCCACAGCCACCACCGACCCACCTCCTCCGTCTGATTCTCCAAATCAGCCACCCGCCCACCCCCCTGCTCTGTCTGACCACCCGTCATCACCTCCTTCGGAATCTCCGTAATTTCCTCCGTCTGATTTCCCGCCGTCGTATTACTCTCCGAACCATTTAAATCACGGGAGGACTTGTCTTTCTTGATAAAGCGCTCCTCAAATTGATAATGACTCGTTATTGGTTTGGGAGAGCTCAGCTCGTCCTGCATGGTCTTGTACTGGGCCTCGGTAAGTGATAATGGTGACATCAATACAATATCCATAGGTTTGTGATACCAGACGAAGTACCTGACTGTTGCAAGTCCGACATGGGCTGCTGCCTGTAGCTCTAAGAGGGTCAAGCTGAGATCAGACCTCCACCGGACAAGAGATTGCGCAATCATCCAAGATGCCTGGAACATGAACAAAATTCGGGCAAGCGAACTTCCTTTACTGAGGTCCGCCAAAATCTGTGGTGAAATATCCCCAAACTGTGCCTGCAATTTTTCTCCGTGAGCTTTGCATGTACATGACGATTCTCCGCAATAGCTGCCTGCGTCGCATCCCTTCAACTTATCCATCAACTTTGCAATGTACACAACCCCTTCTGCAGTCAATACTCGTTTCGGTTTCTTTGGACCTTCAAACTCAATGGTGGAATTTTCCCGAACGCGCTTTAGGTGCTCCATGCGCATACGAGTGACCTCACAACATCGCTCAACCAAACCCAGGCGGACAGACTTGGTGCCAGGTCTAAGCATCCTTTAGTATATGCTAACAAATATCAGGGCTAAAGAGACCAACTTACATATATTCCTTTGGAGCAAGCTCAGGTCCAGGCCTATGCACCCTTCAGCATATGCCAACGAATTTGTGAACTCAGTAAACTTACACTTCAGGTCCCTTTTGAACAGGCTGAGGTTCAGGCCTATGCATCCTTTAGCATATGCCAACGAATTTGTGAGCTCAATAAACTTACACATAAAATCCCCCAGTCACGGCATAAAACGCTACGGACATATCCCAGGTGCTGAAAACGTCAACGATATTGTCTTTTTCTCCTTGCAGGGAACGCCAGAGCCTTTTCATGCTGGAAATGACACTGGATCCATCGGTATTTTTTCCTTGGAGGGAACGCCAGAGACTTTTCATGCAAGAAATGACACTGGATCCATCGGTATTTTCTTTCCTTCCTTCTTGCAGGAAATCCAAGAGCCTTTTCGCGGTATCGTATTCATCTAGTGCGACACCTAACGCCAGTTCAGGAATCACGAGGTTGAGTCCAGCCCAAAGAATCTTATGTTTCCACCGCACCCACTGTCCACTCCGGAATTGAGCTTTGGCTCTTGTCCACAGTCCCTTGAAGTAATAAAAACCTAGAAATTTGAGTAGTTTTTTCTTTTTTTCTTCTTCTTCAGTGTCCTCGAAGGTGAGCTGCACCATGTGGCTAAGGGTATCCCCATATGCCATCTGTACATTAAGTACGACCGAAGACCATAACGCAAGGCCAATGGTTGCAAAGCAGGAGCGCAAAAGGTCAGAGGTTCCTCGTTTGCTAGTGGATTTCCAACCGACTTCGTATGTAGTACCGGTAGCATTAGGTGAACCACTAGTTTGTGTAGGCGCAGCTCCAAGGGTGGCGGTTTGGGCGCGAACGACAATAATTTGACAAGCGAACAGAAGAAAGCTCAGGATGAAGGAGGAATTGTGGAAGGCCTGAAACAACTTCATGATGTTATCGGGCTTGAGTCTGATAACCCCAGCTTGGACCAAAAGTGCTGCGCATGCAAGTAGTTGTGTTTAGGTATGGAAAATGGAGATCTAGAGTACTGGTAGATGGTATTCGTTGTCAATGAAGATACCAAGTACAGAGCAGGCCGACAATATTAAGTAGCTTGTGGATGCAGTTGCGGCGAAATATTTGATCTCATCATGTCCTAGTTGTTGGACTGTGAACATGCACAATGGAGTCGCACAATCTGAATACGAGATCAGGCTGCATGAAAAAAAGTAAACCTGTGAGATACTCGAGTAATGATGTGATCGACTCAATGGAATACGAGCGACTGCTCAATCATGGGTTGTTGTTGTGAATACCATTGCCGATCTAGGGTTGCACGTGCATGGTAGACTGCAACCCTGCAATATACTGCACCTCTCCGGGACCATTCCGTGATATCGTGAGCACATAGTATCCCAGCCAAATGCATACCCACGGAAATGAGTACACTCTACAGCATGGTTGCCCTCACATCCTGCCAAAACCCAGGGAGGTGGGAGAGGTGATATTGAGGGGGGTCATATTCCAAGGGGGAGATATTGGGTATTAGGTTGATTTTTGGCAGGACGTGGGGCCAACCATGTTGTAGAGTGTACTCATTTCCATAGATATGTTTTAAATATCCTTGATATTGTTCTCGTAATAATTTCCAGAAAGATCTCCGTCCAAGGAAGCCATTCCCTAAATTTTCTAATACTGCATCTACTGGCGAACAAAGGTCCATGTCGCTTTTCAAGACATAGGCCGAGCTCACGTTAAAGCCACTTGCTTTTGACCTTGTATAGGTATCCACTTTCCAGCTTGAGCTCGGCCTATGTCTTGAAAAGCGACATGAACCGTTGTTCGCCAGTGGATGCGGAAACGAAGAAAGAGTTTTTTCTATTTCTCCCAAGCCCTAAAATGCCACTTAACCAAATTAAGATTTTGCCACTTGCACTTTTAGAAACGATATCACGTAATGGGCTCATCATATAGGTGCATTTACAGGGGTATTACCATGCACGTACAACCTTAGGTCGGCAATGGTAGGGTCTGGCAAAACAATCAATTTGGTTGTTATTTGCAAGTACGACATAGGTTCGATGCCAGGCTGGCACTGGCAAAACAATCAACGCGGATCATGGACCTGTTATAGCCAATCATAGCGGGGTTTGCCTGTAGTCTTTGGAACCAACGGACGCGAGGCCTCCAGAGCCTCACCTGTGCCACCCCTGCGCTGCAGACCCATGTCGTACCTGCCGGTACCTACTGGTACCGATACCGCATCCACTGGCGAGCAACGGTTCATGTCGGTTTTCAGGACATTCACGTTAAAGCCACTTGTTTTTGACCTTGTATATAATGTATGATATGATATCGAATTTCCTGCGCATTTGCAATAACAACCCATGTCATCGAGGCGGTCGAGTGGAGAATATGAAACAGCTAGGCAAACTCTCACAGACTACGGTAAGCTACCCAGCTCAACAGTCCGAGTCCTTGTCGGGCCCGTTGACCAGTCAATCCGATATCACTAAATTGCGATGCTTAGCACGTGCAATGTGGAGGGAGATATGATAGACAGGAGCGCGGCGCCCTCGGTATAAACTAGGTAGATAGTTGAATTTAGATATGAGGGTAGCCTGCAAGGAAATATAAATAAGTAAAATGATATCGTCATAGTCTATATCGACTGAATACGGTTAATGAATCCCCCCCAAAAAAGTAAAAAGATAGATGTGACATTATCATAGGTGTAAGTACTTTTTTGATGCTGAAGTACATACTTTGGGCTCGACCTATGGGATAATGACATGTGTGCAGTGATTAAAAAGGAGTGAACTAAGTACGTTGCTGGCCACTGATGCCTCACAACGGTATCCTAGCTGTTTTTGGTAATCACAGGATATCATACAAGCACAGTTATTCCGACCAAGCTCAGATCTATGCAACCATCCAACATGGCTACGGACAAATCTCGCCAAAATCAACTTGATACCCAATAACCCCCACTGGCAATAGGGCCTCCCCGAGGACACCTCTTCACCATCTGCCGCCCGTATAGGGTCGAGGATCAGGCGGGTGAGCCTATGGCTGCTAGGAGACCTAGCATCTATATCCATGTCAAATGAGAACTGAAAGGGGAGCCTACAAAATGGCAGGGCGGGAGGGTCTCAACGAGGGGCACTAGTATGTGCAAAATTGGGAATTCCAAGAACTTTCACGGAACGAACCAAATCCTCCTCAATTTGCTACCCTGAACTCCCCATCTTAATTCCTTGCAATAGCATCCTCCAGAGCATCCTCCACCATCACAAAGAGGTCTCCAGTAGCTCTAGGAGCTCTCCATTTGGGCCCCCAGGGTCGCTTTGGTCGCAGGGTGTTCTAGCATCTTCTGAGACATTTTAACCTCAACCTAGTAGCTCCCCTTGTGTCCAAGCCAGCGTCCAATGCAGCGTCCAAGCCAGCGCCCAATCCAACTCCAATTGAGCGTCCAATCTAACATCTAAACTAACGTCCAATCCAGCGTCCAATCCAGCACTCAATACAGCGCTCAATCCAGCGCTCAATCCAGCGTCGAGACTGTTCTCCCGCGTGTCCACTGCTCAACCCAATGCCTAACCCAGCATCCAACTCAAGTGTTCTCCTAGCATCTAGCCCAGTATCTAACCCATGGCCAGCTTCGAATCCCAACCTAGCTTCCAGTCGCTCTCCCTGCGCGGTAAGCAGCCTGCGGTAGTATCCATGTTTGGGCTGGGCACATGGCTGCCGCAAGGGGGTTAAAATGCTCTGAAAGAGGCAGTAGCTAGGTTGGGTTGATTGTCTCCAATGGCTGCTCCGAGGGATCCTAGATTGGGCGCTGGGCAGCTGGATGGGACGCTGGATTGCATATTGTTTATTGTGATACTCATATTTAGCTGCACCAACCTTTTGCCCATGCACCAGCCCCTCCTCCTGCAGCAGCGGGCACCACCGTGACAAGTCATCAGCTGCAGCTGAGAGAACCACCATCCTCGAAGGAAGCTCCATCACTCCATCGTCTGAAGTGGGAGCGGCTGACAAAGCCGAACCCATCGGCGCGCAGCAGAAGCAGGCACCCCTGTAGAAGATCAAGAACGCACCAAGCTAAAGTGGGAGGGAGAAGATCGATACCGACAAGGCTGTCGTTAGCGCAGAGCGAGGCTAGTATATAGGGGCATTCACAGTTGTCCTTTTTCGTGTCCTCTCGGTTTCCCACTCGGTGTCTTTCTGCGAGGAACATGGTTGTTCCTTTCACATGCTTCTCGAGTAGTCCTTTCAGTAAGGAAAGCGCTATATAGTAAGAGTCTAAGTAAAATGTGTTATAGCCCGTCTGGGGGGTGAAATTCTTTGCCTTCATAGATCTGGTCCTTACTTTTTTCGCTCTGATGATACATACATACATCGGAGAATGATCTGGTCTTTATTTGTTCCGCTACGATCGCAGCCCCGAACACAATGTCGGCACCATGATTGGGCGAGAAGGAGTCAACACCCAGCACGCATCAGTCTGGCACGCATAGGTAAGTACCGTAGAGATTTGATACACAGCACCTCAGAGGCTTTGTAGAACAAAAGAAGATACTGCCACAACAGTGTCCCGTATTGCCAACACTGTCGACATATTGCATGCAGTCAAACTCTGCAACAGACAAGAAAGAAAAATAAGACTAGAATCAAGGCTACTTGCGCTGTTATTCTAAAAGCATAGCGGGTTCAGTTAACCGAGTCCTTTTGCCAAGAACAATTCAAAGGACGGACAACCGTAAACGCACGACACAAGCCTTTTCGGTTGAGGCTCTGGTGACGCTGACTGTCCCTGCGTATGAAAAAGAGACACAGGCAATTGCGCGCGACGAGCAGCTTCCTACCGAATTCGCGGGGAACACGAACCAATCCAACATTACCGACATCCCTGTGGAGCTTCCACCCATTCCCGAAGACGAACCACTCACAAACCTCCCAGCATCACCTCCCGCACCGATCGACGCTGCCGGCGACGTAGCGGGTCCAAGAAGAAGAAACCCAAATCCCGACGATCCCCCTCGCCAAACAACTCGAGGCTGCTGGGGAAGAAGTTGCCGAAACTGCTACCTCGTCAATAAATAATACTCGCCCGAAAAGTCCTACTCCGAGTGAGGACTCCTTCATTGTTGGTGACGACGCGGGATCGGGAGGGGAGCTGAAAATCCAGAGGAGTGGGAGTAAAAAGAAGAAGAACGGGAGTCAGTGGAGGAAGGAGAGAGCTTTGAAACGAGCGAGTTTAAATAATTTGCAGCAAGCAAGCCAGGACACGGAACAGGCAGAAGGAAAGAAGCCGGAGTCAATTGAGTTACCAGCGCAGGTACCGCTTGAGGGATTTAAGAGGTCGAGCAAAGTGATAATAATACGGGGGGTGGAGTGAAACGTGACGCTGGGACACCATTTTTTGAGAAGACTGAGAGAGAATCAGCGAGGTCTTAATTATGTTCCCTGTGGAGAGTGTGAGTGTGAGCTGAAATGCTGGTATATAGTGGTAAAGAGTCTCCAAGGACACTGGAACAGGGAGTGAAGAGAGCGAGTACTAGCTTTGATACCCTCTTGAAGGGAGTTGAGTTGGAAAGGAGCGCGAGTAAGTCTCGAAACTCTCCATAGCTTTGCTCTATGCTAATATATTGCCTGTGGTAGCATTCCCACTCGAAGCAGAAACAGCCAAGGTCAACAACTCCCCTACCTCCGTTCAGTCTCATCCAAATCTAGGATCCAAGAGCGCGCACGGGCTCTAGGCCAAAACAAGCCACAGCAACAGGTCTTTAATCAAACCCTCCTCCAGGCAGTCGATGCTGGGAGTGTCGAGAGATTCGGGACTGGGCTAACTTCCAAAACAGCCCATAGGTTCTGCCACCGCAAACAGCACCACAGCAAGACAATAAAGTCAACAAGCCCAACCAAGCCAAGGAAGCTCAGGGTCAAGCACAGCAGGAGGAACAGGAGCCTGGGGTTTTTTTAAGCCGTTCTTTCGGGGGAATTAGTCAGGGAGGATTGGGAAGGGTTAAGCAGGGGAGGGTAATTGAAGATGAGGATAGTGATAGTGAGGAGGGAACGGACGGGAGTGAGAGTGAAGAAGGGGAAAATAGTGAGGAAGAAGCTAGTGAGCAGGAGGATAGTGAGGAGAGGGTTTCTACTGTTTCGAAAAAAATTCATCAGTTCGTTCAATTTTCGGACCCTCGAGGACGAGCTTACAAAACGTAAGTATTCAAACTTTGGAGTGAGTATTGTGGATGAAGGCTGATGATAATGGGATAGCACAAAAAAAATCACCAGAGAACCCACGCAGTCCATCACCAGGTACTACCCAACAAGCATACGTCGACTTTGGCTCTGTCGAGTTCAACATCTGGAACTCGCCTACTCCCCCACCAAGCAATACTGGGGAACAAGTTAATCTCAACAAGGCACTTCCGCTAGTTCTAGTCAGCCTAGAGCGTACACCATTCCCACATACAGACGCTACCAAGAAGCATACCACCGACGAGTACTTTTCCGCAACCTCAAACCATCCGCAGAGCAAACTACGGTCCAAGCTTTCCCCGTTGCCCACAATACCCTAGCTCCCCGAGACGATAGTCCTACAGGTAGCCTACAAGGCGCCGGAACCGTCCTCACAACTATCCCTGAAACTCGCGAAGACATCTCGGAAGTTGGCTCTATTATCGGAACGCTCCGCCTCTGCTCCACCAAGCGAACAGCTCGCACTCCAGCGTCCCAGGCTTACCCCACCACCACCAAAGCCCCTCCAGCGAGCAAACACAACCGGAGGTTTTGTCCCCATAGAGGATCTACTCAATCGATTAATCCTCTCTCCCGGAGCGGTAATCCGAGGCAGAGGAGCGCTAGTGTGGGGAATATTGCACCAAATCCGTTAGCGAGGACGAATAGCTATAGGTTAATGGAGATGAATACCCTCAGGAGGGGTGACACCGCGACCCGTGCGTGCCTCGGGAGGAAGACCTCGAGCGCGACAGGGCTCTAGTCAAACTAGCCATGTTCCCGCTGGTTGTTCAGATTGGCACGCAGAACGGCGAAAGCTACGATGAGGAAAAGGCTGTGGTGCCCATGGACGTGTGCATTGTTAAAACAGGGGAGAGTAATCCCAAAATGACTTCGAAGGCCGAGACTCCACCCATGCCACCACTACCTGGGAGGTTATCACGAAGCGTGACTAGCGCCCTGGGGCAGGAGGAATCGAGAGTCGAGAAAGGGAAAAGGAAAGGGACCCTGTACTAGGAAAATTGCCCCGCAGCGCAACAAGCACAAACATCGAGTGGGACCACCTCTATCGACGTCTATCCCCTGAGCAAACGGCAATGGTACTCAGACCCCTCGGAGCCTCGCCTTGGCCGAATCTACCATGCAGATACCATCGGTGCGGCCCCAACTCTCCACAAGGTGCCCGCGGGGATCGAGGAGAAATCCGCTGAGAAAGAGAGTACCGCGAGCGAGAGAGACAGCGGGGAGCAGAGGAACGGGAGTGACGAGCGCAGGCTGGGGTTAGTGTAGAGGATGAAACTAGTAGTAGTGCGGGAGCGAGTGTGAGGAGGGTGCCAGGGGGCGCAAATAGGCTGAGTGCATTGATGAGAGGGGCCAGGGGGACTGAGTCTGGTGCCGGAGGGGAGCCCGGAGAGTGTAAGGGTGGGGAGAGGGGTCACGGGGGAGCGAGATGGGAGGAGAGCATAATCTAGGAAGGGTTAATGATGGTAATTAT
>Ga0307514_10004518_pt1 | contig 12784 bp, 14 predicted proteins | sample 16_EM_MG_FD_203088 | JGI IMG/M metagenome (GOLD analysis project Ga0307514, IMG submission 203088) | Populus trichocarpa ectomycorrhiza microbial communities from riparian zone in the Pacific Northwest, United States - 16_EM | ecosystem: Host-associated > Plants > Roots > Unclassified | place...
CTTTTCCCTATCTTGGTGGTTGATCCTTCGGCAGGGGTTTTAATCTCGCCAGTTACTATATGCCAGATTGACCCTTCCCCATGGTCGAGCTGCTCCAGGGTTTGTTCGATTGATAATATCCACTGGGCGAAGTTATGTTGTCCGGCTAGTTTAGGTTCGATATTGGGGTATGACCTTTCTTTGGTCTACTGGCTGTACATAATCAAACTCCGCTAATATACAAAGAAAGAAATGACAAACAATCAATGTGCTGCCAACCGACCGAACAACTCAAATTCCATCCTCTCCGCAGCCCTCGGGCCACTCATAATCTCACCGACCATATCCGAACCCGGCGGAAAATCGCATTCGAAAACAGGCTCGCCCGCTTCTCTCATATTAGCAAATACGGCCTGGCGAAAATGCCATCGCAAAAGCTGCTCCGCTGGCCGATTCTCTTCGTTCCCCAAATCAATATGTTTCCCGGCTATGCCATGACCATCGCGCCTGAAACACACGATCTTGTAATTATCCTAAGAACAATTAGTCTTAAACTTCATGTCATACAGTATACATACGTCTGGATTGACCGAGATATCGTAGCCGTCAAAAAGGTCATGAATAGCAGTGTCAAGTAATAACCCATTCTGAACAGAGTTAATCGACCCCCCGGTATCCGGCTCAATGGTAATCCAGCGACCGTAGTTGTGCTGATTCCAGTGCCCTTCATATGCGAGTGGAAAAATATGTGCAGCTTCAAAGCCCCTCCAGATATCATATTCTGCGTCGAGTGCTGGTCGCCCTGTGATAACACACCTCTGATCTCTCTGACGAACAGCTTTACGGAACTCTGCAACTCGGGTCCCACTAGCAACCGAAATCGTACGCACTAACCAAGGCTCGTTATTGACAATGATGTTACCTATTCGAAATCAGCACCCACCCGCTCAGGTGTGAACATGAAGAAACCTACCATTCGTGACAATGTAGTAATTTCCTGGTCGAAATGCCTGCTCATCTCTTTGAACCTCCGTGCCATCTTCATGTCGCAGAAAGTAATCTTGGGTAAACCACAGAAAGATGTCTACCATCGAGTAGAAGTTGGCGTTCGTCACTCCGTTCGTGAGGATGAGACCTCCAAGCACAACATCAGGGTTTCTGGCATCGTAGATGTGTACGTTGCGGCCTGCGGATCGATCCGAAGCCATCTAGTGTGGGTGTATTTATACGGCATGCAGGGCCAATCCTTTCATTGCCGCTTTGTTTGGATATTGACGCATATATATTGGCGTAATAGGTACCCCTGTCGATGTGTCCGAAGTGCTTCCGAATATTTCTGATATCGCTAGTCCTTTTCATCAACATAATTCACACTGTTCCTAGTAAAGTACATGTACAAATTGCGGGCAAAACCTGACACACGGACACACGGAAACCACGGTACAATACATGAAAGTGGTAATTCCCCCCCCCAAGTTTATGAACCCTCATCTGATGTCTATCTTCCTTAGTCTGTAAACTTTACCGTCATAGTTATAACCATGATTCTAGCCACTTGATCAATTTTTCATTAATGCACAGCGTTATTCTGAAATTCAATTAAAATGGTACTGTACTCAGCATACTACCTAGTCGCTGTTACCCTGAACTCCTTCATTGACACCCAGACTTCTGATGTCACTTCACACCCATAAAGTTATATATATGTATTTCCATAGCATAATTAACCGAGAGAATACCATGCAATTTCAATTAGGATATCCCAAAAAGATTGAAGTAAGCGGAATTGTAGCGGAGGGCTTATAAAGCGGAAAGAAGACTTGGTATCACAGTTTCGCTTCATAGTTAGGATGGCAAAACTGTTGTCTCTTCGCCATGTCAATGCCTTTTCCCCTCATCCATGCTTTTCCCTATCTTGGTGGTTGATCCTTCGGCAGGGGTTTTAATCTCGCCAGTTACTATATGCCAGATTGACCCTTCCCCATGGTCGAGCTGCTCCAGGGTTTGTTCGATTGATAATATCCACTGGGAGAAGTTATGTTGTTTCGGCTAGTTTAGGTTCGATATTGGGGTATGACCTTTCTTTGGTCTACTGGCTGTACATAATCAAACTCCTCTAATATACAAAGAAAGAAATGACAAACAATCAATGTGCTGCCAACCGACCGAATAACTCAAATTCCATCCTCTCCACAGCCCTCGGGCCACTCATAATCTCACCAACCATATCCGAACCCGGCGGAAAATAGGATTCGAAAATAGGCTCGCCCGCTCCCCTCATATTCGCGAAAACAGCTTGTCTGAAATGCCAGCGCAAGAGTTGATCAACTGATCGAGTCGGATCCTGAAGAAATTGCTGATCGAGATGTTTACCGGCGATGGCTCGCCCGCTCCCCTCATATTAGCAAACACGGCATTCAAGTCGAGCTGCTGCATGGTGTGGTTCTAAAGGTGGTCGACGTTTTGCTAGCCATTTCCGCAAGCCTTTGATACGAAGTCATGTCAAGTTATTTAGTGATATATGTGGAACACAAAATGCACGAACCTAAAAAATATTTAGTTGAATTGCCAGTAAAGATATTAGCAATAATATATGATATACTATACCATCTCATTGCTAGCAGTTCGATCATTGCGGATCAGTTCTATAACTGCATCCTCATCCTTCTCCTTCATAACTCGTGGTCTTCCAGATCTTTGAGCATTGTCAATTGCTTTGCGCTCTAAGTACCGATTTATACAATTCTTGACTGTTGACCAAGGACGCCCAACTACTCGTGAGATATCTGCAATTATCATCTCTTTCTCTGTATTTGTCATCTCTTGCCTTCTCGACGTCCCTGTATATGTATGTGACTGTACATGTGCAGGAGGCCGCCGGCTGAGAATAATAATCTCTCGCATCCGAACTGCCAGCACTGTAGACATTGAAGACATTGACATTTTGGCTACTGTAAAACTCCTGACAAGCTTGTGAAAGTCGTGAGGTCGACCCTGTGTATATCTCCTAAATCCACCCCTGAATCCATCCCATATGTGGGGTGAATAAACGCTGAACTCAGGTTAGCCGGACTCACCGCGGTCTGTTCACCTGAGACAAGCGCCCGGGCGCTTGATTCACCATGACTTTTGGGGGGGGACTGTACATACCCGCAAGTGTAGGATCATCAACTCGATTGAGTTCCCTAGTCGGATATAAACGATCCAAGATACCATGCTCTGTTTGTAGTTTATATCGTCCACACTGTGGTTGATCGGGAACTCTAGCATAGAGTCTTGCATGGTCTAATGTACCTCGGTCTTCCTTAGGAACTCGTACTGTAACAACTGTATCTGGCGCAAATATGCCACGGATGGCTCGTCCTAGTTCTTGTCTTGCGAAACTTGATTGAGCGTCGGGCTTATGAAGCGGAGAGAAGACTTGGTAGATGCGAGAGCTTTATTGTAGTAAAATACTTGAGGGACTTGAATACTAGCTGACTGCTCTTTTTCCAATTCTTGCGGCTTTTTTCGTGCCAAGGGTAATTCATTCCATCAGGGTATATAAGTTGCTGTCCAATAGGTACTGTGGTGAATAAAAGAATTGAAGGAACAGAGGGTAGAGAATCCCGATAGATGGATGAAAAGAACAACCCAGCTCTATGTCCTAGGTCTGCTATACTTCTATGATCTATGCCGATGCACGATGATGCTGGATTGTATATACTAGTAGAATACGGAGCCCCCTAGCTTGCCAAGCCCCTCCGCCAAGCCCGCCCGTAGCAGTTTCCCGTCGACAGTATATACTCCGTACCTACCTCTTCGAGGGTCTGGGTACGAGACTAGTCCAATAGCATTGCACCAAACTTCACCAAATATAATAATTGTCAATATATGTACATATATACAATGATCGCACCTCATCTTCACCCAGCATTCACCCACATAACTGTTCTCGGTCCCAGTCTCTACGCGCTACCACATAACCAGTTCCACTAAACCTGTATCTGTTGCAAACATTGCAATATCGGTAGTCGAAAGAGATATATGTTTGTGATATACGGAGTATATCCTTTACAATGCCCAGTTTTTGTATAAAACTAAATCATGTAATATAACCAAGGAACAAATAGGGGGGTATGATATACGCCCTAACTGATGCTTGGTCACTCACACACCTCAAGTTTTTCCAAATGAATGCCACAATACTTTGATTATGTTGACTACTCCCCCACTTCTCGCCTAGTCTGGTTATGCTTCTTTGCCCATTGCTTCCCAACCTCGTAGCTCGAGATCTGTTGATCTCGTGCCCAGACTCTCTCGGGGCTTGGCGTTGCCTTTTGTGTGCCTCACTTCGAGAGAGATCTGTATCCTGGAGTGTCAGGCACCCACGCAAGCGTATTTCGTATCACCATATTCTAGATAAGATAAATGCGATTAATGATTCTTTAAAAAAAAAGCGTATTTCGTAACGTTAACATTGGGTAATCACTCACCATAATCGCACACCTTCGACATCCTGGGCATACAGCCACAGCCCTCTCACTCCCTCATCCTTCCAAATTCCATGAAGCAAACTCGGCATGCTCTTATACACGTGCCCTGCCCCACCACCGTACTCCGCCCTCACTGCTGCAGGCTCGCCTGCCGCCGGGGGGAAAGCATGCGGCATAACCTCTATCCTTGTCTTTCCTACACCAAATGGAGTTGTCAAAAAAGCCGCTACCATCCCAGACAGCGCTCCTGCTGTGAACGAATCGGTGCGTGTATTTGCATTGGTATCGACCTTGCCTGCAGGCGAATAAGGGGAAAGGCTGTTGATCACTCCCAAGGTTTTGAGCCTGAAGGTGCCTTTTGATAGTCTCGTATCCAAGCCAGTAGATTCCGGAAAAAAGTACATCTCGCCATAATGTAAGTGTAAGGCCTCGCCAAAGTGATGTCCAGCCTTCTGCTTTGACCATACCAACTAGTCCAGATACCAGTCTTCCTGAATGCACTTCGGGTTCATCTCCGAGAATGGGCTGAGCGGGGACGTTCGTAATGAGTCGTACCCCATGAAGTTTATTACATTAGCCGAGATGGCCTAGGCCTCGCCAGAGGCTTGTTGTTCCTTCATATCTTGTGATCTTCACCAATCCTTCCCAGGTTCCAGTAGAGCTCTGTCGGGATGTTTCTTCTATCGCACAAGCCACAAGCGTCTGCGAACGCAGTGGATGCAGAGTTTGATGGTAAGGCAATACAGAATTCGGCATTGCTCGGGTTCCAGAACACTTTTCGGCAGCAGGAGGTTATGCCCGTTTCTGTGGGCAGTCGGGCCCAGGTGGTTTGGAATTGTGGGAATACGAGTATATGTGCGCAGGAAGAAGTCTTGGATATATTTATTGGAGTTGTGGGTATGGGTGGTGTGTCTGAAGGCTGTGTTGGTTGAGGGCTCGCACGACGTCGAGGGGCCTCACTACAAGAGAAACGTCAATCCCATGCACAGTCACAGATGTATGTAATTCCATTGGCTTACCTAGTAGGCTTATTAGCAAGCTGCCGAAACAAGCTGCCAGCATCCTCTGAGCCGTAATAATCACCATCTCTCCTTCTTTATCGTCTCTTGCCAATGGGAACAGTTTCATTTAAAAGTGCCATCATACAGATGACAAATCGGTGGCACGGAGGTGGCTTCGTCCGCGTAGGTTTTGACCTTAATTCGGGAGTTGTGACGGACAGAGAGGAGGTTGTAAACAACTTCGAAGCGAAACTGGAGGGTGGGGTAGTCGACGCCGGCAATGTCTAGACTTGGGTGAATTGTGCAGCGGTGTGGTTTTTCAGGAAGGAGAAGACTGGGGGAACGGCAGAGGGGGGAATGTAAATTGTGTGTTCATCTTTCCACACGGAGAATTGCTGGATGTATTTAGAGAGACATGAGACCGTAGGAATGAAGGGACTCGGACTGAGAGAGGTAATTGTCGGCTGGGTTGACGATTGGTGACGATTTCTGTGCATGGGGTGGAGATAGTTAACATGAGAATGCGGAGTAGTGTAATATTCAATGAATTTTCGCCAAATATTGGAGGACTCACTGGGCCTCCTGGGATTGAGCTGTTGCCTTACAGGCGCAGAGGTGAGTGTGCGCAGGAATTGTCCAGCAGCGTAGTAGCTCTATATAGATACCCCAGAGACAGAAAGCCGCAGAGCCATTGTTGCGGAGTTATGAAGGTTTGTAACGACGAGACTGGTGATGTCATATGCGATCCTTGGGTAATTTGTTTGCTTAATTGCAGCTAATTGCCTTGAAACGGAGAAACGCGCCCAGTGCGTGACCTGCTGCTTACTCATCTCACTTCACCGCCCAAAAAACATACTAGCACCTCTCTTCCACACCCCCATTCCTTCCATCTGCTTTGTCTACCCTCTACCGTTGCCCCCATATTTGCCCCCATAGTTGTTTACTTTCCATCAACACCATTTCCAAGATATCTTGAATATGTCTAGGGCACAGCAGGATACCTTCATAGATGACACCGAGGAGTTCTGGTCGGTTGAATCCCTCTAGCTAAATCACCGACACTAACATTGGGGGAATGAAACTCAGTCCCCTTTGCGTAGAAGAGTTCGACCTGTCGGACCGAAACTTCAAACCTTGTCCTTGTGGATACCAGGTACTGCTTCATTGAGGGGGTAGAGGGGATGGAGGAGTTCCTTTGACGATTGAGGTTGCTAACCTTGAGGGTAACAGATATGCCAATTCTGCTTCAACAACATTCGGACGAACCTCAATGGGCTTTGCCCTGCCTGCCGAAGACCGTATGACGACAGTACAATTGAGTACAAGGTCATATCTCCGGATGAGTACGTCCTAGCTGCCGACCTCTCCAGAATAGCAAGTACTGGCAGCTGATACGGCGTCAATAGATACAAAGCCGAAGCCCAGAAAAAGACTCGCCTCAACGCTGAGCGCCGCCAACGAGAAGCCCAGAAGCGTGAAATTGAAGCCCAAAACAGAAAACATCTAGCTGGACTTAGGGTTATTCAGAAAAACTTGGTCTACGTGGTGGGATTAAATCCTCGTATCAAGGAGGAGGATCTGTTGCAGACTTTGAGAGGGGAACAGTACTTTGGACAGTATGGCAAAATCGTCAAAATTGTGGTCAACAAGAGAACGGCCCAAGACCCCGCAATGGCCAGTTATAATGACGGGGGGAAAAATAGTGGGGGAATGGGGGTATATGTGACATTTGCCAGGAAGCAAGATGCGGCAACGTGCATTGCAGCAGTCGATGGGAGTGTCAACGGAGATAGGGTGTTGAGGTTCGTACACATGATGAGCTTCGGAGGATTCTCGGGCTAATTGGGGTATGGGTAGGGCAACATATGGTACCACCAAGTACTGCTCGGCATATTTGCGGAACGAAACCTGCCCCAATAAGAACTGTATGTTCCTACATGAGCCTGGGGAGGAGGCGGAATCCTTTAGTCGACTGGACCTGTCATCGATCAACGCAAGTCAGCGTCCCCCTGCTGGACAGGCTCCAGGACCCTCCGCTGCACCCCCGTCACAACAGCCAGTTGCTACTCCAATAACTCACCATCATCCGGCCCCACAGCCTCAGCCTGTGCGAAGTAATTCGACTGCGCCAGCTCAAGAGCATCATGAAGGGTCAGCATTACCTCCCACTGTCAGCTGGGCGAGTAAGAATTCACCGACGCCAGCTGCCAGAGCAGCTGCCCCTGCCTATCCTGGGCCATCTCATACACCAACAGGTATGGCCACGCCATCCCCGAGGACAGCACCGACTCAGCTCGCGAGGAGTTATGACGCAGGGAAGAGTAACCTCAGCGCGATACAAAGTCAAGCTGCACAAAAGATTCAGCCAAAACCATCCTCGGCTCCTGCTCAAGTAAAGCCAAAGACCCCATCTCCGCCTCCAGTCCGGGAGCCACCTACATCTACTCCTGCCACCCCTCGAGAGGAGCCTCAATCACAGCTAGTGCAGCGGCGCGAACCAAGTCCTCAGCTTGCTCCAGCTCCAGCCCAGCCACCTCTACCGGAGATTAACCTCAATCCCCAGGGCCCAACTGAAGCTGAAAAGTCGTTCATGCAGTTAGCTGAATGCTTTAAGAATATTTCATTGCCTAACTTCAAGTTTGTTTTCTCCCCTGGGAGTCTTTTGTCTCCAGAGGATGTCGAAGTAATCAAGAATACACCCCACTTCTTTGACGGTGCTGGAGGCGCTAAGAGGAGGAATACTTTCACTAGGCCAGATCAGGATGATATTAGGTTGAAGTTGTTCCAGGCCGCCCAACAGCAGCAGTCTGTCCAGCAACAGCTTCAGGCCCAGCAAGCAGTCCAGCAACAACAAGCTCAACAGCAACAGCAACAGGCTCAACAAGCCCAGCAGGCACAACAGCAGCAGGCACAACAAGCGCAACAGCAAGCCCAGCAAGCCCAGCACCAAGCACAACAGCAGCAACAACAACAGCTCCAACAACAGCAACAGCAGCAACAGCAACAACAGCAGCAACAGCAACAGCAGCAACAGCAGCAACAGCAACAGCAGCAACAACAGCAGCAACAGCAACAGCAACAGCAACACCAACAACAACAACAGCAGCAGCAGCAACAACAACAACAGCAGCAGCAGCTACAATTGGGCTTGCCTCCGGCTAGTGGCGTCGGCAGTACACCTCTCACAATCGCTCAGGCGCAAGGTCCGACTAGACATTTGACTCAGCAACAGCAACAGCAACAGCAACAGCAACAGCAACAGCAACAGCAACAGCAACAGCAACAGCAACAGCAACAGCAACAGCAACAGCAGCAGCTGCAGATGCTGCTGAAGAATAATGCACAGGGGCAAGGGCTTGGATACCAGCAAGAAGGGATCCAGCAACAGAACTTGCGGGCACACACCCCCGGTAATCCATTAAATGCACTCACTGGGAGCACACAAGTCAACCATCAATTCAACCCATTTGCTGGAGGTTCCCTACCTCAACAAGGCGCTGGAGGAGTGCACACAAGGCAGTCATCTCGATATACTTTCGCGAATGATAACCCAAGCAACACAACCGCAAATGTGAAGCCAGCCGCCAATCCCCAGCATATGGCCCAGCAACAAATGATGATGCCTCAGCACCAGCAACAGCAAAACCCACTGGGTGCCCAATTCTATGGGGTGGGTCAACCTGGTAGTATGCAGGCTCCCCCAGGCCTCAAGCCGGCACCAACTCCTCCAGCGCCCGGTATGGGCATGATGGGTGGGGTGTTTGGGCAGCAGAGTACGTTGGGGTTGCAAGGACACCAAGCAACTCACTCTAAGGCAGATGGAGGGGCGGATTTCTTCCAGCAACTGATCAGAGGAAGAGAGGGCAAGTGTAAGTTGATACCCTAGATTGTAACACAGCGTGAGCTAACATAAGCTAGTCGGTGCGGATTTGGTGGATCCTTCTATTCTTCAGGCTAGGGTTGCGGCACCACAACATCATCAGCTGCACCAGCAGTTGCAGCCTGGTGTACAGGGGCAGACACAGCAAGGTGGGTATAATCCAAACGTGTTTTACGGGCGTGGCGGTAATTGGTAGATGTGTTCTTTTTATACTTTCCCTTAGCTGTGATAGCAAGTGGCATATGACATGGCAATGCACTATGGCAGCCAGGCAGTAGGCAGTGATCGGCATCAGAACTATTGCATGTTAGATTTGCTCCTTTATATTTTGTCCGTTCTCGCGCTGTGCCGTCTCCCATTCTAATGTGGATAACGTACGATTTCCTTTGTCCTGGGGCCACGGAGCTACTCTTTTTTGATATTTCCTTTTTGATGTTTTGGGAAGCGAAACTTTTGTTACTTTGCTTGCGGTTACGATTCTCTTTTCATTTCTTCCCTTATGATACAATTGGTCACGGGCGGCAACGGTGTTTGCTTTTTAACAAATCAAAAACGAAACTCGCCCCCTTGTGGCTTCCCGATTATCACGAAACTGGTTTCGGGTCTCTGAGTAAGGGCTGGGTTTAGGTCTGGGTGGGCGGGGCGCAAATCTCAGTTGTGTACGTTTGTCTATACCTCTCTATCTTCTCTCTCTTTCTATCTGTTTCTTAATGACTTCACTGGGCCTATATGGATTTATTCTTACAAATGGGTTTTACTTTTGGTAATACAGAGCTTCTCCCTGTTTACACACCTACGCCCTTGACCATGGAGAAAAGACAAATGTAACTGGTGAGGTGCCGATGCCGCTGGTTTTGCGACTCACTGCCTAACTGCCTGATACTTACTCGTGTGACATGCCTTGCTGCCTGCCTGCCTGCCTGCCTGCCTGCCTGCCATATGAAAGAGAGATAGAAGTTCATGTTCCGATTGCTTGCATAGATGAATTCTTTTGTATAGAAAGAGAAGTAACGTTTTTTTTTCAAAAGATTTGTGACGCATGGCCTGGGACATGAGAAAAATTAAAAGAACACTGGAAGCTAACATCTCGTTTCGATAGGGTTCATGGAATCAAGCCTCTTGCTACAAGGCGGCTTTGGTAAGGGGAGGCTCCCCCCCCCCAGTCCGATTATACTTCCACTGGAGAAGGCAGAATCATTACTGCCGAGTGGACTAGGCTTGGGTATGGATGGGGAGACTGGGAATGTTGCTCTGGGCAGAAGTGAGGGCAAAAAGACTGTGAGTGAAGGGGCAAGAAACGAACAGCAGCAGAGCGAGACGCCGATGGTGCCTGCTGTCCCTAGAGTCACCGGAGTGGGGGGGGAGGGCAAGGAGGGAGAGAATGGCGAGAAGGAGGGAGGTGCTGTAGCAGTGCATGCGATAGCTGGGTGCTCTACTACTGCTGCTCATATCACATCTGCCGTCCCAAAGCCACCGGTACTCGGTGAATTTGAGGGGGAGCCTGTTTCTGTTCCTACGCCGTTCCCAGTGGTGACAGCAGAGAAAGGTAGGAAAGAGAAGAAGCAACCAGTTGTGCCTCCACCTGTGGCGATTCTATCTCCAACTGTACAGGAGCCCGCTACGCCGACGAAAGCCCAAACTGGCCCCGTTGTTCAGAAGCAGCCGCCTCCTCCTTCCCCTGCTCCTCCACTGGCAGCAGCTATCAGGAAGCAGGATGTCACTTCTCGGGTATCTGTTCCAGCTATACCCACTGTCGAGAATATCCCCTCTGCCATCGCTACATCTATGGGTCCCCCGCCACCTCCGGCCCAGCCCACCCCAGCTAGCAAGCCCCCAGGCTTCAAGACAATGCGTATTGTCTCCTCTTCCACCCCTTCCACATCCCAAACTACTAACAGTCCAGTACCCCTATCCACTCCAGCGGCAAAGAAGACTCCTGCGAGTAATCTAGGCTTAAACTTGCCTCCAGGGGCTTCAGCAAATAGAGATGACCTCTTTAGCGACACTGCATCTACTACCTCCTCAGCGAGGGCTATTAGTCCTACTCCTTCAGCCTTGAACTCGCCGAGAGTTGATCCTACGGCTGGGAAACCGAAGAGCAAATCAGCGTTGAAGAGGGAACGACAAATGGCGCAAAAGGAAAGGGAGGTGGAGTTGGTTGCCGCTGCGACTGCGGTGGCTAATAAGGGTAGCAATAGTGAAAACCAAGGGAAGCAACAGGATAAGGAGGAACATGCCCCAGTCGTAGCGAGGCAGACCAAGAAGAAGAATACAAAAAAAAAGAAAAATCAGGGTACGGGGCAGGTTGGGGATACAGCTTCGCTGGTGACGGCAACTGGGACTCCAGGGAGTAGTAGGCCAGAGTCACCCGCACCTGCCTCAGTTTCGGTGCCTCAGACGCCGAGGCTGCAGGAGGTTTTGCAAACGCAATATCACGCTGCCGCTGAAGAGGCGGCGGAGAAACCTCAAACTACTAACTTTACGGCACAACAGATCCTACAAGATCTTGCATCGTCAGGGGAAATCAACTTTTCTGAATTGGATATGCTGAAACCTATTGTTGGGCTTAGTCATAAATTTGATATTTCCTCAGGAGAAGTTCGAGCATATGATAGACATATCAATGGTAAACCTACTTTGAATCCGCTCTCCCGGCATGGGAATGCGGGGGTAGAGCAGCTTAGACAGCCGATTGTTACGGGGAGTAACATTATCCTGAGGGGGTTAACCAAGGAACAGGAAGAGAGGTTTTTAGTGTTGGAGGAGAAAGTTACGGAGGGGCGGAAGGCGAGTTGGCGGTGGGCTCCTCCAGGGAAAGGCTCTGTGGGTACTGTTGGGGGAATAACAGGCCATGGAGGGAGGTACGGTGCCGAGAGAGAGTTGAGTGATGTTAGTAGTTGGTGGAAGGACGCGAATAGGATTAGTGCGAGGTTTGGCCCCGAGGATAGGGAGAGATGGACGAGTGCGATTGCGGCAGCGGTAGGGTTGGCGGATCAAGCGTTGTCGTCTCAGGGGTTCTCGGCATCTGTGGGGGTCGAGCATGGTCACCACCACCACCACTATCATCACACTCATGGTGGGCATAGCCACCAGAGTGGACACCATTTCAACCACCACCACCATCACCATCGTCATGGCCATGGACATGGGCATAATAGTCACCATGACCACTTCTCAGATGTTGGCGATGATATCAGTGTTCCCGTTGGAGAAAATGAGCCTGTTGCGGGGTGTGCAGGAACAACTTCTACAGAACTGAGAATTTCACTCGACGAAGCCATAAATCGGCTTTCCTCCATATTCCCCCAGGTACTCCCGCCGTTTACGACGGGAGAGTATAAAGTCTCTGTGGACTTCACTGGACCGTGTGGTGGGATTGGGTGTCAGGCAGCCCGGGGGGGGGTTGAGGGATTAGAGCATATGGGGGTAGGCATGGGAATGGGGCTCGA
>Ga0307514_10004519_pt1 | contig 12782 bp, 15 predicted proteins | sample 16_EM_MG_FD_203088 | JGI IMG/M metagenome (GOLD analysis project Ga0307514, IMG submission 203088) | Populus trichocarpa ectomycorrhiza microbial communities from riparian zone in the Pacific Northwest, United States - 16_EM | ecosystem: Host-associated > Plants > Roots > Unclassified | place...
TTAGAGAAGACTTGGTTAGGAGCCACGAATTGGCGCGAAACCAAAGGGAACCAAACCGAACTCAAAGGTCCTCTTGAAGACTGTCTCATCATCTCATACTCATTCACTATCTTTCGTCCACTAAAAACAGAAACTCTCTTCACTCTCCATTCTTTCTTCCTTCCTTCCTCTTCTAAACAAAGATTTAAACCAAAATTTTCAGTTTCTTTTTAGTCCGAACTTGATGTATTTCCTTTAAAAGTCCGTTGTTTTTTTAATCTTTTCCCATATTTGGAATTGGGGTGTAAAAAAGAAGAAAAAGAATTGAACTTGATCCAGTTTTTGTGAAATTGTGAGTCCAATCCATGTTTGTGCCTAAAAGGGTCTTCAATGGAGGTGCCAACATGGTCATTGCATTGATCTATATATATATAGATTGGTACGATCAACGAGGTGAAGGTAGAATTTTGAGCCAAGAAAGTTGAATGGTTGGATCTTTACATTTTATGAAGATGGAGCTTGCTTAGTCCAAACTTGAATTTAGATTTCTTCAAAATGGTAAGTGGATCGATTTCTTTCTATTATTGTATTTGTTGTTTTACGTGTGATAAGTCTTTGTATGAATCCTTTTTATATATGAAGGAAGAGTAAATGATACGATCTCATAGTATTGTCGACTTGATCTAGCAACAATGTGGCTACATTGAAGCAGCTTTCATGGGGCTGGAAAATTCATTTATCTTTAATTGTTAATGTGGAGATCACAAATGGTTTAAGCTTGGATAATAGGAACTAGAGTGGAACTCTTTCATGAAGAACAGAACAAGAATGCTAGGAGAAAGCATGATCGAGGGTTATATAATTTTTTTTTTTTTGTAATAAGAGCTTAAATTATTAAGTTAAATTATCTTTTTAATATAATATTGAAGTTTTATTGATAAAGTGGTCATATCTGCTTTAACAAAAGAGTATACTGTTGAAGTGTTAAAAAAACTGAATATTTACATCAAAATCATTAGAAAAAAAAAACATTAATTTTATGCTTTTTCAAGTTAAATGTAATTTTACAATGTAGTTCCAAACGTAAAAACAAATAGTGTTTAATTAGTGTTTGTTTGTTTGATTTCTTTGCATGTATTTAAGGGTGTGACACCAACTATGTAAATATTATGAAAGTAACATTACATTCTAGCCAAATATTCACTTCTTGCACCTTATATGTTTATGCTTTGAATACTCAGGGAAGTAAGGAGAATATAATTGTAGGTTCTCATGTTTGGGTTGAAGACCATGAATTGGCTTGGCTTGATGGGAAGGTATCAAAGATTACTGGACAGGATGCCGAGATCGAAGCTTCAAATGGGAAGAAGGTGCATCAAATGCCTTAAGTTGTTTCTTTTTTATTCACTTTCTTTTTGTAGCATAGCAGTTCATGTAGTTGAAGGTTCTGAAGTAATAAATTTTACTTACATTTTGATGCTTTGTTCCTCTGTAATCATGTTAGGGTTTGCATTCGAGGGACTAGTTCTACATGTTCTGAAATTCAGAAAAATTCTTGTTCTTAGCATCTTTTGTCCTACTAAACTGGCCATGCATGTCTCCATCGCAAAAACAAATGATTTAAACTAATCTTGCAGTGATATTTATGATTTAGTCCTAAAAATCTTCATATCTCATTTTAATATTTGAGTTTTTCTAGCTTCCTGACACTGTCTTTCCTGTTTTGCTAACAAAAGGTCACGGCAAAATTATCGAAAATATATCCGAAAGATATGGAAGCTCCTGCTGGTGGAGTTGATGACATGACAAAGCTTTCTTACTTGCACGAGCCTGGAGTTCTGGAGAATCTGAAAACAAGATATGAGCTGAATGAAATCTATGTAAATCTTCCTTCCCCTTTATGCTAATAATACATTCAACATTGCTCTAAATTAAAAAAAAAAAATTGATTTCTGATTCAGTGATCTGTGTAACAATATAAACCTTTGCCTTTCGATCTCAGACGTATACTGGAAATATTCTTATTGCCATCAATCCATTTCAAAGACTGCCCCATCTCTATGATGGTCACATGATGCAACAATACAAGGGAGCACCATTTGGAGAGTTAAGTCCTCATGTTTTTGCGGTTGCTGATGTTTCATACAGGTAATTCCTATTCCCATTTGTCATTCCATGTCATTTTCTTTATAAATGGAAGCATAATCAATGAAATGCTTTGTTAAATTCAGGGCAATGATCATTGAAGGGAAGAGCAATTCCATTTTGGTCAGTGGTGAAAGTGGTGCGGGTAAAACCGAGACCACGAAAATGCTTATGAGGTACCTTGCATTTTTAGGCGGTCGAGCTGCCACTGAAGGACGAACAGTTGAACAACAAGTTCTTGAAGTATGTTTGAACATTCATCTTTCGTTCTAACCTTTAGAGTTTCACTGTTTCATTTTATCTTCTACTGGGGTATTCCTTTCATTTCACACAGGCATCTGATTAGACTTTTCTGTTATCTGATCTGATTGCAGTCAAATCCAGTCCTTGAAGCATTCGGGAATGCTAAAACTGTTAGAAATAACAATTCCAGGTGAGATAATTCACTTTGACATGAAATGAGTATCAGCTAAAATTGCTACATGCATGCTTTAGCATCAAATCTTCCACAACAATGAAGGGCTAATTTTTTCCCGACATGAACCATGCCTCCAATAATTTTATTGACAATGTCATCAAGAAGTTTCAAAACTATATTCATTGGTGTTTTTGCATTGATGTGTTCCTAAAATTAATACTGGTGCAGCCGTTTTGGTAAATTTGTTGAGATCCAGTTTGACAAGCACGGAAGAATTTCAGGAGCTGCCATCAGAACTTACCTTCTAGAGAGATCTCGTGTTTGCCAAGTTTCCAATCCTGAGCGCAACTATCATTGTTTTTACCTTCTTTGTGCCGCACCACAGGAGGTAACTTTCTGGTGAAATGAGAGCTCCAACTGTGATTTTATAGCTAATGGCGCGTGTTTATCAAGCCAGTTTGATACAAGTTCTAACTTATTGTTAACAGGAAATAGAGAGGTATAAGTTGGGGAGCCCAAAATCATTCCACTATCTTAACCAGTCAACTTGCTTTGAACTAGTTGGTGTAAGCGATGCGCATGACTACCTTGCCACAAGAAGAGCTATGGATATTGTTGGAATAAGTGCAAGGGAGCAGGTATAGCTTTTGAAGTAATATGCTTTTGACTGCTGCCAGTCGGTCCGGCATCTTACTCTCTTTCCCTCTCTCCCAGGAAGCAATTTTCAGAGTTGTTGCTGCAGTCCTTCATATTGGAAATATTGATTTTGCTAAGGGAAAGGAAGTTGATTCATCGGTACCTAAAGATGATCAATCTAAATTCCATCTCAAAACAACTGCGGAGCTGCTAATGTACAACATCTAATTTTCATACATAAGCATGGATGGTATCTGATGTGTTTGCTTTCATGTTAGATGTTATTCCCACATCTTTTGTTTTTTTTCAGGTGTGATCCTGTTGCCTTGGAAGATGCATTATGCAAGCGTGTCATGATCACTCCCGAGGAGGTTATCAAGCGAAGTCTTGATCCTCAAAGTGCGGTGATTAGCAGGGATGGTTTAGCTAAGACGATTTATTCTCGTTTATTTGATTGGTAAGACATTAATGTCTTCAATTGATGTCCTTTGTAACTTAAGGAGTCTTACGATGTTAACTTTGTTGGGTCATGTGCAGGATAGTGGATAAGATTAATAACTCCATTGGACAAGATCCTAACTCAAAATCTCTGATTGGAGTCCTCGACATCTACGGTTTTGAAAGCTTCAAGACAAATAGGCAAGAACCGATGAAAGCTAGATGCATATAATTGAATGGATGGTGTTATACTTACATTGATTACAGGAACTACTCGGACAGTTCTTGTAACAATTTTACAATCCTTTCTTTGCAGCTTTGAGCAGTTCTGTATTAATTACACAAACGAGAAGTTGCAGCAGCATTTCAACCAGGTAATCCTGCAGACCATGTTGACCATTTAGCTAGAGTCATTTTCAACTATCTAACTAAAGAAGGTTTGGTAATGACTCTCAGCACGTCTTCAAAATGGAACAAGAGGAATACACAAAAGAGCAGATTGATTGGAGCTACATTGAGTTTGTCGATAATCAAGATGTCTTGGATCTTATTGAAAAGGTTTTTCCCCCATGATTCACATTTTCTCTTTTCTTCTATACCTAGATCGTTGACAAAGGACTGTGATGGGGCATGCACGTGCAAGTTTTGAGCACTCTTCAAACTATTTTTAAAATTGTTTTTGTCACATTTTGCACACCATTGCTCCTATCATTTACTTGTCTATTTTTTTCTTGGGATCCTGCAGAAACCTGGTGGGATAGTAGCTCTCCTTGATGAAGCTTGGTATGTTACTTTAATCCATGCTTTCCAGGATAATTTGCATCAAAATGCAAAGAGTTCTGGCTGTAATTCCCACTTAAAATAATTTAGAAATTTCCACGTATCTCTTGTCAGCTGCATGTTGTTTCTTTCTTTAATCTTCTTGTCGAAGATCAAATTGGTTTCTCAATTCTTGTTAACAATGTCTTCTTTTCAGCATGTTTCCCAAGTCGACACATGAAACATTTTCGAACAAGCTTTATCAAACATATAAAGTTCACAAGCGCTTTATCAAGCCAAAATTGTCTCGCACGGATTTCACCATTGCTCATTATGCTGGAGAGGTAAGCTCTATCGATAAAACATTAGTAATATATACTTGCATGATTTGAACTGTGGCTACTTTAAGATTATTTTCTCGCATTTTCAGGTCCAGTATCAATCCGACCACTTTTTGGACAAGAACAAAGACTATGTAGTTCCCGAACATCAAGATTTGTTGGGTGTTTCCAAATGTCCTTTTGTAGCAGGTCTTTTCCCTCCACTTCCAGTAGAGACAAGCAAATCTTCAAAGTTCTCTTCGATTGGTTCTCGTTTTAAGGTAATTTTCCTATGTTATCTAGATGACAAAGGCAGTTGCTTTTTTCTTACATAAACACCAGTTGATCTGATAGTCCATATGTACCCCCTATGTCTTTTGTCAGAAATATTGTATGCTTTCATGTAGTTCAGGAATTGAGAACTGACATTCTGTATTCAAAATGATGCAGCTACAACTTCAACAACTAATGGAAACATTAAATTCTACTGAACCTCACTACATAAGATGTGTTAAGCCAAACAATCAGCTAAAACCTGCCATATTTGAGAATATCAATATCATGCAGCAATTGCGTTGTGGTGTAAGTACAAGCTAACATTGCTTCATAGTATAGCTTGTTTTCTCAAAATGTTTCTGTTTCTCTAAGTCTTCTGCAAAAAATGGATACAAATTATCCAATTCCCTTTTCAATCTGACATTTATTTAGTTTCGAGGTGGTTTTCACACAAATTCTTGCTTGTTTTATTTGTTAATTTATTACTAATGGCTGTTCATGTAGGGTGTTTTAGAAGCAATCCGAATTAGTATGGCTGGATACCCTACTCGTCGCCCTTTCTTTGAATTCGTAAATCGATTTGGACTTCTTTTCCCCGAGGCTTTGGCAGGAAGGTATGTGATCTGTTCGAGGATAAAAGGCTGCTTAAGTAGATGATATTTGAGGCTTCTTTCACTGGAAAGTTGCGGCCACTTCTAAATAATTTATTGAATTTTCTGATTACACTTGAAAAATATGTGGATTTATTATATATAAAATTTATTGTGAGCAGCTATGACGAAAAGGTTGCTTGCAAAAAGATTTTGGAAAAGAAAGGACTTCAAGGGTTCCAGGTAATCCTGAAGTTTCTTTGCTTTTGCTGGTAATAGCAGATAATGTAGGATATCATTATGAGAGTGTTTTTCTGATGTGAAAGCAACACGAATGACGTGTAACACATGATTCACAGTTGATGTCTATGTTACAAATTAATGGAAATCATTCATCCAGTCACATACATGTTTCAAAATAATTGAAGCCGTTGGTCAGAACTGTTTATTCAATTTGCCCTGGTTTGGCTTGCAGATAGGTAAAACAAAGGTATTCTTGAGAGCTGGTCAGATGGCTGAATTGGATGCAAGAAGAGCTGAGGTACTCAACAATGCAGCAAAAACCATCCAGGGGTGTGTACAGACGCACTATGCTCGTAAAAGGTTTATTGCATTGCGGAAGGCTACCGTATTGGTGCAATCACTATGGAGAGGTGATTCATTAGAAAATCTAATAGCTTAACCTGGTTTAGAAATGCATTTTTTTTGTCCTAGATATTTCAATCAACTTTTTTCTTAATTCCATGTGTACTTTTTGATTCCTGTTCTTCTGCAAACATTTTTTGCCTTGACTTATTTCACATGAATTTGTATGATTTTGTAGGAAGACTGGCTTGCAAATTTTTTGACAGAATGAGGAGGGAGGCAGCTGCTATAAAAATTCAGAAGCATACACGTAAATATGCAGCCAGAACAGCCTACAAGAAACTTCATGTATCTGCACTTGTCGTGCAAACAGGTTTAAGAGCTATGATTGCTCGCAAGGAATTCAGATTTAGGAAACGAACTAAAGCTGCAACCATTATCCAGGTTATCCCCCTTGACAATACATAACTTATTCATTAATTCTCTACTTTCTGGTGTTCCAGCAGTCAAATATAGCACTCTTTACTTGGATGAGCAATGCAGGCCCGGTGGCGCTGTCATAAAGCTGTTTCCTACTATAAGAGGCTAAAGAGAGGTGCAGTTGTCACACAAACAGGATGGAGGTGTAGAGTTGCTAGAAGAGAGCTAAGGTTGCTCAAAATGGTCAGTATTGTTCAATCTTTTATCTATAGGGCTTTAAAAGGTTTATCATTTCCATGTGTAATTTTCAACTTTATGTTTGCAACCTATTGATCTAAGGGAATAACATAATTTAACGAATATAATTTCACAAACGCTTATATCAACTGTACTTCATTAGATAATCTTAGCATATTGGTTAACAAATGATTAGCAATTAAATGAAATTAAACCGAGTTCTTCAAGATTTCGAGATGGTAGTGCTAATGAACAGCCAAAAGTTTCAGTCAAGTGTTTGTTGTAAGCCAGAAACACGGTGTTTGTGCATGAGCTACAAATTGAATTGTTGAACGCTTACTCCGAGCCATATTGGCTTAGTTCAATAATAGAAACAGATGATATTTCGATAAGAATTAACATGAACAATACGCCACCCTTGACACCTCTTTCATAGTCATGACAAAGCCAACAACTGCAAGCATATATTGGATACGAATAGTATGTCTTGCACAGCATTTCTTTCCTGCTAAATGCTTGAGACCTGTATCACTTTTTGCCTGTGGTTTTAAATAGGATTATTGACATACATCTCCAATTTCTCGCAGGCTGCAAGAGACACCGGCGCACTAAGAGAAGCCAAAGACAAGCTTGAAAAACATGTAGAGGAACTCACATGGCGTTTACAACTCGAAAAACGATTAAGGGTAACATGTTCTGCAGAATGATATTTTCCAAAGAGAATGTTCTTGGTTATGTGTAAATTTACAACATATTGCGAAAGCATTATGCTAACACAACATCCAGCAGGATAGTACGATTTTGAGTCTAAATGGAAAATTATTTGACATCAACATCCTTCAATTATTACCTGATCATTTATGACTAGAAGAAATTGTTGCTTTTAGCTTTGGATTTTGATGATTATCTGCTCATGCCAAGGCTTGAAATCATTGATGCAGACCGATTTGGAAGAAGCAAGAGCGCAAGAGGCAGTGAAATTCCAGAATTCATTGGAAGAAATGAAAATTAAAATAGAAGAAGCCAATGCTTTGATAGTCAAGGAGAGGGAGGCTGCAAAGAATGCTATTAATGAGGCGCCTCCTGTAATTAAAGAAACTCAAGTACTCGTTGAAGATACTAAGAAAATTGATTCTCTAACAGAAGAAGTAGAAAACCTAAAGGTAAGAAGTTTTGATCTTGTAATGAAATAAATACCATTTTTCTTGTACAATCAAACACGCGATATCAAGTAGTCATTTCATTTTCAAATGAAGAAACATGTTCGGAAAATAATGCATCAGTTAGCGAAATCCCTTTCCACAATAAGGATTCATTAGAATCAATGTATGCATGTCTATCATTCATCTAGTACTAAAAACACTTTTGAATTTGCACAGATTTTGGTTTATTGTAAGTCCACTAGCTGCAAAATTTGTTATTTCATTTAGTCAATCTTGTCACTGGTCTCATGCCCTGCAGGTCACGTTAGATTCTGAGAAACAAAGAGCAGATGATACTCAAAAGAAATACAGTGAAGTACAAGAGATTAGCGAAGAAAGACGGGTGAAATTGGAAGAGACGGAGAAAAAGGTTCAACAACTTCAGGAATCCTTGCAAAGGTAGGACGTCAAGAATAGTTTCTCTTGACTGCTTTATTTTAATATTGGAGAAACCACTTGCATGCCGAAAACTATAATTCTCCTGCACAGCAGACTTTTGAGGTTCTAATTATTATCTGTCCCATGGAAAATATTAATCTGTACCTTTTATTATCAGGCTAGAAGAGAAACTTACCAATTTAGAGTCGGAGAATAAAGTCCTACGGCAACAGGCTCTGTCCATGGCACCCAACAAGTTCCTCTCAGGACGCTCCAGATCAGTAATGCAGGTACTTGTTGACAGTGTCATATTAGACTTTGAATTTTCTGTTACAGAACGAGTTAGAGCTTTTTTCAAATTCTGATATTTGGCAGAGGGTTGAAAGTCATATTCCAGTTGATGCTGCAAGAACAAGTTTGGTAAGCATTGATCACATAATAATCCATCTTCAGTTTTTTGAGTTCCTGTAATGTTCTTTCTTGACTCCTTTTCTGTTACTGTTTACCTGATCAAATGGATTAGGATCTGCAGAGCCCTTCAGTGAACCACAGGGAGCACTCTGAAGTAGATGATAAACCACAGAAGTCATTAAATGAGAAACAACAGGAGAACCAGGAGTTGCTCATTCGTTGCGTCGCACAACACCTAGGCTTTGCAGGGAATAGACCTATAGCTGCTTGTATCATATACAAGTGCCTTTTGCAGTGGAGATCATTTGAAGTTGAGCGAACTAGTGTGTTTGATCGGATCATCCAGACCATAGGCCATGCTATTGAGGTTTGAAATTCCAAATCTTGGGCATTAAAGTTTTTATTTATTACCATTCTTTTCCACCATAAGTCGCCCCTTTTCACAAGTTGTTTTAATTTGAACATCAGACCCAGGATAACAATGATAGCTTGGCCTATTGGTTATCCAATGCCTCAACACTTCTCTTACTGCTTCAACGTACATTGAAAGCAAGTGGTGCAGCAGGAATGGCTCCACAGCGTCGACGATCATCATCAGCTACTATATTTGGAAGAATGACACAGGTATGCACAATTCTGATTGAAATCACCAAAAGCCAACCGGAAAATTTATTTTCTTTACTAAATTCAGGTGTCTATGCTATGTTCCTTTAGAGTTTCCGTGGAGCTCCACAAGGAATCAATCTATCCTTGATCAATAATGGTGGAGTGGACACTTTGCGGCAAGTTGAAGCCAAGTACCCCGCTTTGCTTTTCAAGCAGCAGCTTACAGCATATGTAGAAAAAATTTATGGAATGATTCGGGATAATCTGAAGAAAGAAATATCTCCTTTGCTTGGATTATGCATCCAGGTATATTTTCTATGCAATTATGCTTCCACGAACATGTTTAAATTATTTTTTGTAAATTTCTTAGATAGCATTTGTTTGAACACAATTTACATAGGCACCAAGAACATCCAGAGCAAGCTTAGTGAAGGGGGCACGCTCAGTAGCCAACACTGCAGCCCAGCAAGCCCTGATTGCTCACTGGCAAGGGATTGTGAAGAGCCTTGGAAACTTCTTAAGCACTTTGAAATCTAATCATGTAAGAGACCACCCTTTTTCTGTGCTTTGTTATCAGAGTGTCCCTACATTCTGCATCGCTTATATAGTATGGATCAGCTGTCAATAGTCATCTCGACCTATTTGTGAAGGGTAGAGATGACAGGAAGATGACCTCTGAGGGAAAATTGGAATCTAGTAGGGATCGGCTGTCATTTGTTTTTAACAGATTTTCAGAACTTTTTAACATCATGTGAAATGTAAATTAATTTTCCTATGATTCTTTTTCTAGGTACCCCCATTTTTAGTTCGTAAGGTGTTCACGCAGATATTTTCCTTCATCAATGTTCAACTATTCAACAGGTATTCAGTCTATTCTCCCATTTTCGTTTGTCTTCTACTGTGGCCATAATTTTGGTTATTTATGAACCTTTTTTTGGCAGCCTTCTATTAAGAAGAGAATGCTGTTCATTTAGCAATGGTGAATATGTTAAAACTGGGTTGGCCGAATTGGAGCACTGGTGTTACAACGCAACAGATGAGGTACCTGGGATTCATTTGCTCACATTCTGTGATCATAACCTATAAGAAACACTAACAAAAACGAAAATATATAAACGCAGTATGCAGGTTCATCCTGGGATGAGCTCAAGCATATTAGACAGGCTATCGGGTTTCTGGTATCTTTTTGTTCTTTATTAATTTACCAGTTCTTCCACTAGATCACAATTACACGTCAAGATAATGAATAAGAAAAGCAAATGACATGTTCCATTTGATCCTTTTCTGATGTAGGTTATTCATCAGAAGCCGAAGAAAACTTTGGATGAGATAAGCCACGACCTGTGCCCGGTGAGTGATGAATTCTATCTAAGAGTGCCTAGACATACTCTTTTCTTATGTTGTCATCTTCACTATATGCCATAACCAAATTAAACTCTATATGCAGGTTCTAAGTATCCAGCAGCTATACCGTATCAGTACCATGTACTGGGATGACAAGTACGGCACACACAGTGTGTCCACCGATGTAAGTTCTTATCGATGCCATTACTACACTAGGTTATAGTCATCTTTGTCACATGGGAACATTAGTAACCATTTCCGTATTCCGTTTGAGGAAAAACTGATCCAGTTGAGTTTTCCCATGTCTATGCTTTTGTGCTGCAGGTTATATCGAATATGAGGGTGCTGATGACGGAAGATTCGAATAATGCAGTTAGTAGTTCTTTCCTGCTGGATGATGATTCAAGGTCAGCAAACAATATTAGCTTCTCCTTTACCTTCTGCATCATTGAACCTTTTTTTCTTTTATTAATTTCAACTTGTGATGCACATTTTCTGATACCCAACTAGAATTCTAATTACCTTCTGCATCATTGAACCTTTTTTTCTTTTATTAATTTCAACTTGTGATGCTCTCCACTTGCATTGAAATCAGCTAAAAATCTTATTAATGGACAGAAGCTTATGAATGTTTCTTTGGCAAAAGAAGAGGCATCTCCTCAACCAGCTTTGCATGTAACCTGACCTTGAGGCTGTCGCTGACCTATTACAAAATTTTTCATGTTTGCAGCATTCCATTTTCAGTTGATGACTTATCAAAGTCCATGGAACAAATTGACATTGCTGACATTGAACCACCACCTCTGATTCGCGAGAACTCAGGCTTTAGTTTCTTGCTGCCGCGCATCGAATAAACATCATCACACTGCAGAAATGGATTGATTTCTATTCGTTGGTCTCTCATTACTGAAAGATGTAAATTCAACCCTCAAGCTCCTCAACTGTAGATGGTCTCCTGGGAGGTTATTCATTTTCAGAGATTTTGCCTTACACTAGACATTACGACAATTCTTTTGAAATTCTTTTCTATAGGTAGTCCCATTGCTACAAAAAGGGATGCCATTGCTCCCATATCAATGTAGTGACATTTCTTCATTTTGTTGTACAACTAGCTGACATTTTTGAAGGGAGAAAAAATAATGCTTGTGAAAGAGGATTAGGATTTGAAGAATTTGCGATAGGGATGCGATATTAGGATTTTCCAGCAAAAGGACTAACTAATTATTCTGGTAAAAACACCGGGACTGAGTGACAATTTACTCTTTTTTCTCTATATAATTCTGTAATCAATCCAGTCCTGGTAAAATTGTGATGGTGCGGCTTAAGGATTAGTGTTCATATGAAAATACAGCACTTAATCCTTATCATTCTTTGTTGGTAATCATTGAAGTTACAAAAACTCTCTGATTCTCTCCTTTAATGGATCCTACATTGGTGGTAGATAATGCTAATCCTCAACTGTGGTTCAGGGTTAGCGTCACCTTTGCTGCTGCTGCTGATGGAGGATCGCGCAGCTATTCTGTTCAAGTTATTAATTCCAAGACGTGCTGATCCTCGTTTGCCTTAAAAATTTGTAGGCAAGTGCGTGTAAGCAGCTTTTGGTGCGCTGTGTCTGATTGTTTTTGTTGTAGTAGTTATTTTAAAAAAATTAATTTTTATATTAATAAATCAAAACGATTTAAAAATATTAAAAAAATTAATTTTAAATAAAAAAATCAAATTTTAAGCAATTCCAACACAATACTGAACAGTGTTTAATTTATGATAATAGCAATAGCAGTTCTCATGGTTGTTGAGGTACAAAAACGAGACAACATAGATAAAAATATGTTGTGAAACATGTCAAGGAGGGATAAAAACATAGCCAAAACTAGGTTTTTTTCTCCACTAATATCCATTTAAATATCTCATAATTTTTATTTTTATTTTTATATTCAGATCCGGATTATTGATTTTAATTAATTTGAACCAAAAATGATGAAAAATGGGATTGAAGGATGACAAACAAAAAAACAATTATGAGAGAGATGGTATAAAT
>Ga0307514_10004520_pt1 | contig 12781 bp, 6 predicted proteins | sample 16_EM_MG_FD_203088 | JGI IMG/M metagenome (GOLD analysis project Ga0307514, IMG submission 203088) | Populus trichocarpa ectomycorrhiza microbial communities from riparian zone in the Pacific Northwest, United States - 16_EM | ecosystem: Host-associated > Plants > Roots > Unclassified | place...
TTTTCAATCTAGTCCTTTACAATTTCTCATATGTTTTTTTTTTTCATTTTGGTTCTTGTTCTTTTAATTTTTAATTTATTTCATTTGACATCTTGTTTAAGTTTTATTGGTCTTCAATTTCATCATTCAATCAAAGTTCATTATTTTTGTTTTTTCTATTCTAGTCCTCATTCTCTTGATTTCTCATTTCGTTCTTGTTCTTTTTATAAAATGTTTTATTTGATTTCAATTTAGTCTTTTAATTACAATTTCTTGTATGTTTTTTTTTCTCATTTTGATCATTGTTATTTTGGTTTTTAATTTATTTCCTTTGAATTTTTGTTAAAGTTTTATTGACTTTCAATTTCAACATTCAATCAAAGTTCGTGCTGTTTTTTTTTAATTTGACCCTCATTCTTTTGATTTTTTCTCCATTATTAAAGTTATTTTTCAATTCGATTTAACCCTCAAATTAAGAATTTTTGTTTGCCCTCAAATTTTTTTTTTTATTATTTTCACCCTCATTCTTTTAATTAAAATTTTTTATTTGATCCTTTTATGGAGTTGATTTTTTTTATGGTTTCATGTTTTGATATTTGATTTGTTGGGGATTCAACTTCACATTTGTTTTATCTGTAGCACTTTCAATCTAATGACCCAGTCACGAGTTTGAAAAGTTAATTTAGTTTAACATCTTTTTTTTCTCATTTTCTTTTATAATCTTATCATTCCGCATTAGTTTTTTTTGTAAATATTGGTTTTTTTGATTATCTTCAAATTTTTTATGAGTTTATCCCAATATTATGATTTAGATCATATGTTTTGCATGCATTTTTTGGATTGAAGTCTTTTTAAAATTGACTTGTTTGTGTTTGATTTTTGAAGATATAATTATAATTTATCTATATTTTTTTATTTATAAAAATGAAATTCATTTTAAAAAATAAAAAACATTCAATTTTTAAATAATATTTCTTACATGTTAATCATTGTTTAATATTTTTTTAGGGTACGGTATTCAATCAGTTTCATTTGTATTTTTATTTTTATTATTTTTTATTAATCTAGATAAAAAAATTTAGTAAAAATAATCAGATAAATAAATCATTTTGTGTGATTAAATATCCTAATTTGTATTTATCTCTTAATTTTTTAATTTCTCTTTCAGTTATTGTTAATAATTTTTTCTCTTGTTTATTTACATAGAAAATTATTAATTTATTTAATTAGATGTTTGAATAAATTGTAAGATTTATAATTTGAATTTTTTTAGATAAAAAAATACATTAAAATTAATTACATATCCAATATATATATATATATATATATATATATATATATATTTTAAATTTACAACCCGTATCGACACTCGGGTTAGGCAGCTAGATGCAATATAAACATAAGCCTCCAAAACCTTTTGGCCTCAGTAAAGACATTTTTTTTCCAACTTTTATACTCTTACACTAAACCCGCAGCTTCAAATATCGCTAACGTACGCCATTTGCGATGTGCGCATTCCCTGCCATAAAATCTTACGTGTGAGCCCATTACAAAAGGTGCGCACTCACCCTCGCTGCGCCCGTTAGCTTCTTCCCTATGTTATTTTAACATTTTCCAATTTCCCACCGATTCTTCTCACTTGCTTAAAATACACAGACTCTCGAAACCCTTCTCCTCTTTTCTCTTTCACTCCACCACCCCCACCCCCACCGCCCTTACCCCTCAATCTGAAGCGGTTGTTTGTCTCTTCAAACCACTAAAATTCTAATCTCTTTCAGCAGCTTCATTTCCTTCACCAATAGGTAAACAGTTTCGGCAAAAATTCTCGATCTCTGTTTGTTTTTACTGGATCGCTGGTAAACGCAGTGCCGAGATAACGGTGGCTTGTGGTTTTGAAATTTTTTTATTGGATTCAGAAAACCACACAGAAATCATGCGTTTTTTGTTTACTTTCCTGAATCTCATGGACTTGCAGGGATTGTATGTCTTCTCCACTTCTTCTTCTTCTTCGTTCACCCTTTGCAACGTCACCTGAATCAAGTATTTTCTTAGTTGCTTGTTATCTTTCTGAATCAAAGCTTGAATTGTTGGTTTGGTTTGAATTGTGTGAGGTCCCTGAAAGAAAGAAAAAATGCCTCATCGTACCACGTACTTCTTCCCCAGGCAATTTCCGGACAGGTCCGGATTCAATGCATCATCGTCTTCAAAACAATTATTAGATCACGGGAATAAAAAAGTCACTAAAGATGCTTTTAACATCGAAAATGACCTCCGAAAGCCTTCATCGAAAGATCTGTACTCCACAGTTGGCAAAAATACATCGAAAGCAACTGCTACTCCGACCACAATAACCACACCAATATCCGATCTCTTCACGAGCAGTGACGACGAAAAGTACCATCTTAAGACAAAACAATTTGGCGAGGATGACAAGTATAAACAAAAGAAAAAACAACTTGCCGCTTTTTTCGACTGGTTGTCCGAGAAAAAAATTGAGAAATCTACTAGTCACGTGAAGTTGCAAAGATTATCGACTGAGGAGGATTGTCAACTGTTAGTTACACCGGACCTGGAACCAGAGCCTGTTCTTCCAGCTCCGGGGATAATTAAAGAGAGGGATGTTGACCGGAATTTTGACCGGCAAGTGTCGTTGCCAAGATTATCGAGTGGGAGTAGTTACGCTGGTAGCTTGTTCTCGGGGATTACTACACTTGATGGAAACTTTACTACCGATATCAAGGTTGACACGTCGACTTTGGTGCATGTGCCGACTATGAAGCAGGAAGTGGTGCAGGAGGTGACTGAAGAAAAGGAGGATCAGCAGAATAAGAATGAAAACTTGGTGCTAAAGACTAAGGAGAGTTATTATTTGCAGCTTAGTTTGGCTAAGAGACTGAGTGCTCAAGCTGGTATTGCTAGTGAGCTTTTGCTTCTGCAGGAAGGCGTACCTGAAGCCTCCGATGCACGAACCGTTTCGTATCGTCTCTGGGTACAGTACAATCCATCCCATAATGTTTTTTTTTACGATTTTTTTTTTCATGTCATGACGAATGCATATGATCTTGTTTGTCGTTCCAGGTGAGTGGATGCTTGTCGTATAGTGACAAGATATCGGATGGATTCTATAACATTTTGGGAATGAATCCATATCTATGGGTGATGTGCAATGAGGACGAGGAAGGAAGTAGGCTGCCACCATTAATGTCGCTCAAAGAAATTGAACCAAGTGAGACATCAATGGAGGTGGTTCTTGTTGATAGACGTGGTGACTCGCGTCTTAAAGAATTGGAGGATAAAGCTCAAGAACTGTATTGTGCTTCGGAGAGCACGTTGGTGTTAGTGGAGCAACTGGGCAAACTTGTTGCTGTTTACATGGGGTAAGGTGTTTATCATGATATGATTACTCTTTGTTATCTAATTGAATGTTCACTTTTCCGCTTGTGTTTTCCCTCCCTTTTTTGTGGGATTAAATGTTTAGGGGAAGTTTCCTCTGGGAGCAAGGAGATCTCCACAAGCGATGGAAATTGGCTAGCAGGAGGTTGAGGGACTTCCATAAGTGTATTGTGCTCCCTATTGGTAGCCTATCCATGGGACTCTGCAGACATCGCGCCATTCTTTTCAAGGTAAAAAATACATGGTACTTTTCTTAATTAAAAAAAAAATCGGTATTGGTTTCTGTTACTAGTTCCTTCGTCCATCAAAAGAACACTAATAGTCCACTGATTTATAAACCTTCAACGAGTTGGTGCTACAGAGAAGAGACTTGATTGAACTGAAGGATATTTGTTAGTGGATACTTAGCCTTCATGGTAATCTAATTGGATAGGATAACTATGTGTACATGTGTGGTGGTATCTACGCCCTACTTTGGAAATTTCAGATTGGGGGAGGGAGGGCTGCAGTGGACTGTATACATATATAATTCATAAGGTCCTGTCAAGGAATTTTCAACATGGGAAATTTGAGATCAACTACCGCATGATTTAGGAAATACTCATTTGATTATTATTTTTTATTTAGTTCAAGAGCACAGGTTCATAGTGATTTTTTATCGGAGCCCCTAGCTAATCCTCCTCAAAGGATGCTAGCTCTGGACTTCAGTAATATTATATGCCAATGGCTGGTGATTCTACTATAATTGTTATCATATTTGAACTTTCGCGAAATTCTATTGGATAGATGTGTTACATGGAGGAATTATTTGTTTTTTGCAAGAAGGTTCTCTTGATATGTAGGCTTGTGATCCATCACATTTTGTTAGGATTAGGGATGAAGGCTTTGGTGTCTTTGTTGTTTCATTTCTCTTTTGTATGGATTGATGTGACTGCCAGTTGAGTGGGTACACATGTTTTTCATTAGGTATTAGCATGGAAAAATCTGGCAGTTCGTGTTTTTGTGTTTTCTTCTTTAATTTTCCTTCTCAATTTGTACCGTCTTACGACCAATTTGAAGAAACTATTTTTTTGGAAGATCACATTTAGTTCATAGATATGGTGCCAGGATTCACTTTTCTTAATAGAAGGAAATTTTTAAAGCACGCCTGACTGTCTGAACAGGGGCGTGGTATCGCATGAGAATGCAACTGATTTAGAAGAATCAAGTGTCACCCACAATTATATAAAGCAATCCATTAAGAGTGCTCTTTCCCCTGATCACTAAGTGAGGTATTTGTAGCTTGTTGCAGTAAATGACTATTTGTTTGAAATCTTTAATTCATGTGGGTCCTAATATGATGTCAAGCCTATCTGATTGTTCCGCGTAACATTTTGTTCTTGCAGTTAATATTTGTAGCACTTACTGAAGGATATAAGCTTAATCTTTGAAAACTAATTTCATTGCCAGTGGATCATGTCTGTTTCTGAGCATCATTGAGTAAAGCACACCATGGGCAGCTATCTTTCCATTGTGTCGTTGTAGACAGGGTCCTTATGCTGATGTCTCGTTAAATCCAATTAAAGTTGAAAATAAATTTAGCAAGATCATGGTGAAGCAGATAGGAAAATTACATTTTCAGCAACTTACTATTTTGTAGAAGTACCCAAAACTGATTTTAAATCTGTGGGCGGCGCATGATCATTATACTATAAAAAGGTGAGTTTCTCCAAGCATTAGTAACCTGTGGTGATATATTTTTGCATGTGCAGAAATTGGCAGACTATATAGGTTTGCCGTGTCGGATCGCTCGGGGTTGCAAGTACTGTGTAGCTGATCACCGGTCTTCTTGTCTTGTCAAAATCCAGGATGACAGGCAGTTGTCAAGGTATGATACTTTTAATTCTACCTTACATTATCACGTGAGATAAAATGAAACAAGAAAAAGTTAAAGTAAAACAAGTTGAGGAAAGCTCTAACCAGTCTTCTAGATTTCTCTATTTGCTGAAGAATGTTTGTAGTTTTTGCAAGATGATTTAACATTTAGTTACGTCACTTCAATTTTGAACCCCGAGTATATACTTAGCCATGTGTTCTTTTCTTCATGTTGTCCAAGCAATTTTGTCTATGCAGCAATAATGGTTTTCGAGATGTTAAGTATCCTCTTTTGTTCATTTATTTGTTATTTATTTTGGTTTATACATTGACTAGTATACATATGAACTTTTGGCCACCATTGTATCTATTTGACCATTGCCAATCTATGTGTGTTCCCAGTTCATGATTCTCCCTAAATATGGGTAACTGTTTAGATCACCTGAAAACTGTTCCATAATCCAATTAGATGGAATTATGAATGTCTTTGAACTTGTCTCCTTTACATATGGTAGTCTACCATTTTCATGTTTTGCTAATACAGAGGAGTGCATTTTATTAACAGGGAATATGTAGTTGATCTAGTTGGGCAGCCAGGAAATCTCCACGGTCCAGATTCCACAATAAATGGAGGATTCCTTTCTTCAGTGTCTTCACCTTTTCAAATCCCACATATAAAAGAATCCCAACAACCTTACATCGATGATGCACCTTATGAGATTCAAGACTCTAAGCAGTTGTGTGCATTTCCTGAAAATCCTCTATGTTCAGGTATGCCTCACAGAGTTAACTTTTACATGCATCATGCATCAAAGGGGTGAGAGTAACTTTAGGAATTAGGATAACCAACGATGACATAGCTACCACTTAAGTTTTTTTTGGTTGTGTAACATATAACATATTGGTTCTTTGCACTTCTGTTTTGTTTGGCATTTGCATTGCAATTGTTTGCAATAGCATGCATTCTTGATTTCCATGGATAGCTGACAGCTCTAAATTTCTGTTATTTTCTTTCGTACCTTATTAAGCAACAAGGTTTCCTACATTGGTATCTATTCCTATTTTATGCAAACCTTTTTCTTGTTTTACAATTTTATTTAATGGGGAGCAATCTCTTGCAGGCAATAAGGAAGTAGAGGAACACACAGTGGTTGATGGTTGGCTTGAACATCTGAAACCCTCCACTTATGTACCAGTGGATCAAGTTTGCCTTGGAAAAGAATCGTCCCTGATGCTTTTGGATTTGATAAGGAATGCTGAAGCTCCTGACGCAGCTGGGCGATCTGTACATGAATGTTCTGGACTTGAAGAAGAACAAGTTATTATACAACAAACTTGCAACATAGAGAAAGTTGTATCTGGAGGTCCAGTCATAAACAGTGTTGTCAAGCAAACCAAAGTAAACCTATCCAGTCAGTCGGATAAGAAGGAAATTGAGAGCATAATCGGCAATCAAGCCAGACTTCCTTCCTTGACCATCCCAAGATATTTGAATCTTGAACCTTCACTTGCCATAGATTGGCTTGAGATCTCATGGGAAGAGTTACATATCAAAGAGCGTGTTGGAGCTGGTAAATCTTTTGCTTCTCATTATCTCTAGAAGCCTAGGATTGATGTTCTTGAAGTATTCGATCATTATTCTTCTCCTAGAAGCAATTAAATGAAGTGCTGTGCTCTCATTTTATCCTTGCAGGCTCATTTGGTACGGTGCATCGTGCTGAATGGCACGGATCTGTGAGTATATTCCTCTTAGATACGTGTTCATTGATTTTTCCATGATTAGTCATTTGAAGTTGATTCTGCTGCACGCCTGCACAGCTCCTCTGGTCTTCGACGTCATATGAATGTTTGGTTGTGCTATTCTTTATTGATTTCAGAATGCTATTCTTTATTGATTTCAGAAAGTAAATCCCTTTGTGTCAATACAGGATGTTGCTGTCAAGGTTCTAATTGTTCAAGATTTTCATGATGATCAGTTGAGGGAATTCTTAAGAGAGGTATGTAAATGCACCCTATCTATTTCATCTTTATTATTTGCTGATGTGCAGATTTTGTGTCATCTGTCCATCCATGCTTCTGTCTAAGTTCCCCTCCCCCCTAGTCCCAATCTTTTCAAAATGCTACTTTATTCTCCTCTTCATTGTTTTGTTTCTTTTGTTCTGCTCGTGATTTATCTATATGCTCTAGTCACCATTGTTTTGGAATTTTAACAGTTAGCTAAACAAGCAAATGAGAACTCTTGATTTCACACCCATGTACTTCCATGGAAGCAAATGAGAACTCTTGATTTCTCACCCATGTACTTCCATGGTTTTGGTCACTCTCTTCCGTATATGCTGTCTTTTAGTGTTACACCTGTCCATGCAAATGTATGGAATCCAACAACCATGGGCTGTACCTTGCACGAGTATTGGTTAATGTTATTGGTCTTTTGAATAGCTGATTGTCTTGAATACAATTTGCTGTCAGTGTATTATAGGTTGCACCTTATCATCTCTTTGATTTTTACTGGTTGAGTGAAAAATCTAAGCATGTCACAGGGTATTCCTCTATATATTGTTAGGTTTTAAGGTTTTCTTCTTCAAAGATTACCAGCTTTGGGTGTGTTATTTCTGCGGCGAATAACACTGCTACAGATCAAGTTATAATTAATGTTTTTTCAGGTTGCAATAATGAAACGTGTTCGTCATCCAAATGTTGTTCTCTTCATGGGTGCCGTTACAAAGCGCCCTCATCTATCGATTGTGACAGAATATCTGCCAAGGTATCATCCAATTTTTAGCACAGTAACCGGTTGATGTTCATCTTTCACTACTAACAAGAAATATCATGCTAACCAGAGTTTCTGAACAGGGGCAGTCTATACCGCCTCATACACCGGCCTGCTGCAGGCGAAGTACTGGATCAAAGGAGGCGTTTACGTATGGCACTTGATGTGGTGTGTGATAGTGTTGTTCATAGTGCTTTTGATTTCTGATGTTTTTAGCAAAACTTGATGTTCTTTTTTGGGAGCAGGCCAAGGGGATCAATTATCTTCACTGTCTTGATCCTCCAATTGTTCACTGGGACCTTAAATCTCCAAATTTGTTGGTTGATAAAAACTGGACAGTAAAGGTAAATGATCAAATATTCACATGAATGGTATTCGACTTTCAGGCAGCTTGCTGCATATTTTTAACCTCAATTGTTAATTTCATGCTCAGGTGTGTGATTTTGGGTTGTCCAGATTCAAAGCTAACTCTTTCATATCATCAAAATCAGTGGCTGGAACAGTAATTCTCTCTCTTAATATTATCTGCTTTAAATTATCCGTGTTCATTTGCATCGTGAAAATTCCCTTGATTGTGATTATTATTTAATTGAATTCTTCAGACAGTTGTTTCTCCAAGAGATTAGACTAATATACTTGTAGGACTAATATACTTGTAGGCATGAGAATTTGTTGAAGCTGTTATACAGAATTTTGTCGACTTCCACACTCCTATGGTGTTGAGAGCTACAGCATTCTTGTTCATCATCATGAGACCTTTTTCGTGTTGCTTTTTTCTTTTCTGATTTGGCTTTTGAATATGTTCCATAATTAGCTGTGCACTCTTCTCTACTCTAGAAAATCAGATAATTTCCAGTTAACATCTTGCAGGTTGAAAATTTACTTCGCAGTGCTTCAATCAGGCATGTAACTCTCTTACTTTTATTTTCAGCCCGAGTGGATGGCTCCAGAATTCCTTCGTGGAGAGCCTTCCAACGAGAAGTCTGATGTTTACAGTTTTGGAGTCATCCTATGGGAGCTTGTGACTATGCAACAACCTTGGAGTGGACTTTGCCCTGCCCAGGTGAAACATAAAACTGACACCTGCAGCTCGTCAAATTGTTAGACCCCCCCACTCTTTTTTTTATGATTAAGCCGACATGGTGGAACCTTTCAGGTGGTTGGAGCTGTAGCCTTTCAGAATAGAAGGCTTTCTATTCCCCAGAACACACCGCCAGCATTGGCTTCTCTCATGGAATCTTGCTGGGCGGAGTAAGTACTCTTGGGTTCCATGGTTGTTTATAGTACTTGTATGCTCAACAGTTAAGAGCCGGGGTATATTCAAGATGGAATATGCTTTCCCTGCTAAGATTTTTTTAATTAAGAACAACACTCCAGCACATCTTCATTATTGAAGACTGTTCATGCCATCATATTGAAAGTATTTAGGCTTCTGCATGCAATTTGCGTTACAATTAAAGTGCCTACAAGATATGGATGCTTCTTGATCATATGCTCTGTTCATAACTAGTCAAGAATTGATTGCTTATTCCATTTTGTCAGAACACCAGATTCAATTGCACTTGCCTGAGATGTGCAAGACTTCTACTGTTCTGATATACTTATCTGGACAATCATAGCTGTCTTGTGTCTAATACCATGATCTAGCTGCTATCTCTAAGAGTCCTATCCATCCCAAACTATATAAGTTGCTGTTTTGTTTCAAGATGAGCTAAAAAAATTACAACTGCTGAACTGTTGGTTATATTTGTTCTGTTTATGATGCCTTTTGATTTTCTGTTGGCAGTGATCCAGCTCAGCGCCCATCTTTTGGTAAGATAGTGGAGTCATTGAAGAAGTTGTTAAAGTCTCCACTGCAGCCAAGGCAGATCAGTGGACAAAAGAGTTCTCCCTTCAAAGATACTTAATATATTCTCACTGTAAAATACTTTGAGCATCCAGCTGGCTTCGGAGATTTAGCTGATAGAAATAGAGTCCTGAACCCCTATAGTTATGGTGAACTAACAGTACCTTTTTGGTTCCAGGCAACTGTAGATGTGTTGCTTATCTAACCCATTTGGAAGGCATTAAACTTCGAAACCCGCAGTTCAAAATGCAGGCCTAGAAGTTCCCTCTGCATTTGTATAGGTTTCTATGGGTAGCCCTTTTCATTCAAGTTGATTTGCATCTCAAATCCGAGATGTTTAAGATTTCGGAAGATATTTTGGCATGTATTTTCTTCTGTAAGCTGCAATCAGGGAATTTCTCCATGTTCATACAGCAGCGTGATGTAATAATTCGATTGAACTCCCAGTATATTTAAGCATCAATGCAAGTGATCTACAGATGCAATCATTTTCTTTTAACTCCTTGTGCATGGCACAGAGTTCCTTGTATTTTTGCTGAAATCATGGCCAATCGAAGCTTCTTCATCTGGGAGTAGCTTGATTTTTACTCATCTTCTGAAGATAAGTCCTCAGTGGAATCGCTTTGATCTTCCTCGTTGTAATGTCGTTATGGACTCTTCTATTTCACGGCCATCGGTAGAAAAGGTGGATTCAATACCAGTATGTAGTCTTCCGAATTAGTTGCGTTCCCTTGGCATCAATACAAGCCATTAGACTCATTACCAGCTGCAAGAACTGTTTCCCTGCGACTTGGCTATCACTGCATTTGTCATCGTTTTATGCAGAACCTGGAACATCCTAGAACAAAAATCTCCCTTGCTCTAACGTGGTTCTGAATATTTTTTTTTGCTGGGGACTGGAGGGAGTTGGTGCTCATTATATTACACATAGCGACCTCTGTGATCCTATTCTTTTTAATCGCACATCGAAGGGTATGAATGTGCTCTCTCTGTTGCAAAAAAAATAAAAATCAAGGGTTAAGCTCTAACTCGAGTTTTCCGTTTTGTCAAGTTGAAGCTGCTAACAGTAAATACTCGACAATATCATTCTATCATTTTACATGACTACATTGTTGCCCTAGTTTTTCATCTTAGGATTCTTTAGTGAATGTTTGGATTAGTTAGGAGGTTGGTGCTCATTTCTCAATGCTCCCCTTAATTATTTTCTCTTGCGAGCATTTTTCACAAAGCATGTGTTCTTCGTCCATGTGACGTGATATTTCATGACCCAAGATTGTTTTTTTTTTTTGGAAAGTTAAGTCATACTAAAAATTAAGGGTATTGATGCATGTAGATGGGTTAGGTTTCATATTATAATTGTATGTAATTTAATTTTTGATATTTTACCAATTATAAACTTGATTTATTTTTAAAAAATTTACACGAGCAGGTTGGATTTGATAGTTAGGCTAAATTCTTATGGATATTGCTGATATATATGAGCTAATTTTATATTGCTAATTTTTATGGGTTGAGTCTAATTAGAAAAAGATTTGATATCAATAAATTAACCCAAAACTTTTTATAAGATGTAACAAAATAATTTATACTTAATAGTTAATACATCAACTGAATCAATTAACTAAAATAGAAAAATGAATTAAGATGTGATAAATAGTGGGTTTATAGGGTATATAAGTTGGGTCGGGTTGACTGAATTTTAAAAATTCTAAACTGCCACCCGATCCGTAATATTTATTTCTTAGATTTTATTTATTTATTTTCATCTATAATATCTATATTATATGGCTTGATGGATTAGTTTATGTTAGTTTAAGTTAGATAATATAAATATTATAGATGAGATAGTTTTTTAAAACACCCATACTAAAATTTAAAATGGTTTAGTCCGTTAAATAATAGATATTTTTTTTTTAATAATTCAATTTTTCATTAATTTTGATATTTAAAGACATGAATAGATATTTTTTTAAATTTATATTGGCTCTAATTTTAGAAAAAGAAGAATATATTATAAAATATAAAAATTGTATTAAAAATTCAAACGAAAAAAATTTGCCCATTTCTTTTTTTTTCTTCTATTTACTAGCTTTTTTTTCAAAAAGTTTTTACACATTTTATTTCAAATCAAAGTTTTCTATTTTATTTAATTTTTTTAGTCACACTTTTATTAGCAAATGTTGCAATGATCATTTGCATCTTTTTAAATCAAAAGATGGTTTAATAATATTAAAGAAAGAATTATAGATATGTTAATGAAACATACTTGATGGTAGTAAATGTGTATTTGTTTTATGAATAATTTATTTTTAATTAGTATTTTGATTTTATGTTCAAGATTTTCTATATTTTACATAAAAATGATTTATTTTCTATTTTTTTATTTTGATTTTTAAGTAAAATAATAAATCAGATAAAAAAACGTGAAAAACAAAAAAAAATCCAGCATAAAAAAATACAACTTAAGTAAATTTGTTTTTTAAAAAAGCAATCATTTTTATGATTTCTAAAGTAAAGTAAAAAGTTCTGATGCAAATAAAAGAAATATTTCTAGATGTATATAAATAAAAAATATCAAATTTTGTTTGAAATTTTTTTAATTAATTTTGTCCTTCCATAACTTTAAAATCATAATTAAATTTTTTTTTAGATTATCAATGGAGTGACCTATGAAGGAAACTATAAAGACTGATCTGTCAATGTCAGACTATAAATTTTATTTTTATAAAAAGAATAACATAAAAGGAATCTCTAATGTCATTAAACTATTTTTGGCTTTCCTATTAGTTCGGCTTCTTATATAGACTTGTTTGTTGCCCTGACTTTGTCCAATTTTGTGGAAGAATTTGATGGAAATTCAAGTTCAGACGAATCAGTGCATTCCATGACCTTTAATAAAAGACAGGCCTTTATTTATTTTTATTTTCTTATAAAACATG
>Ga0307514_10004521_pt1 | contig 12779 bp, 10 predicted proteins | sample 16_EM_MG_FD_203088 | JGI IMG/M metagenome (GOLD analysis project Ga0307514, IMG submission 203088) | Populus trichocarpa ectomycorrhiza microbial communities from riparian zone in the Pacific Northwest, United States - 16_EM | ecosystem: Host-associated > Plants > Roots > Unclassified | place...
TGACCATGTTAATGTATGTGAAATGCGAATGAAAAAAAGAAAGAAACAACCCAACACGAGTGACCTACGTGTTTGATATTTGTTCACTTTCAATTTCCGTCATGGGTTATTTTCTCCATGAACTCATAGAAGGCCATTTAGTTTCTTTATACCAATTTGGCATGAGTCTGACGTGTAACTTTAGGCTTTCTTTGGGTTCTTTAATGACTCAACTTTCCTTTCTTTTTGCAATGTTTTGGTGATTGTTGTATAATGTGTTGATTCCATTCTTCTATTCATTTATGGGTTTTATAAGTTCAGTAAAATGTTTTTTAGTCCTTTTCCATTTTTTTGTGGATAGCTGCTTATCATCTCAAGATCCTAATTGTTGATAAGCTCATTTGACAAGCATTTATTTTCTATTGTAGAGCATTTCAAACTCTTTCCCAATGATTGTTTTAAATTTATACCCATTTCCTTTGGGGCAAAATGTTTATATTTAGGATTGACATTTCAGCTTTGTTAAATACAAATGAACAAGTCTTGTAGTTTTGATTACTTCTTAATTTGATCATCTGATATCATGATTTTTAACAAATATCTTGAATGGTGTATATTCCTGAATTTCATTGATTGTATTAACAAGTCTGTTTTATCTTGCCTTTTAGTTTCTTGCTATGCTGATGTTTTCAATAGATCATGAATTTATGGATTTCAGTGCGCACGGAACGATTCCTGATTTTGTGAATTTCATTGCCTTTAAGTGGGAGATAATTGTGTGCCAAGAGGTTTTCACGTATTGTGAAAATCCCAAACTGCAAGCTTTTAGTATCAGTTGGAAAAGTTGTGTATTCTGTCTATCAAGATGCTTTTTGAAGCCATTGGTTTCTTAGCGGATTGATGACTATTGAGCAATATGATGTTATTTAATAATGTAGTTTGAGCACTTCCAAATATGTTTTTCTTGGATTTATGTTCTGAAATATATAGAACATGTCTTTCTGTTATGGATCCATCGTGGAGATCTAAGTGCACTATAGAATAAACATTGCAGTGCTTGTAATTAATTGTTCCTCCATTTTTTAAGACATGTACCACACAGATGAGTGAAAATGTGATATACACATAATTTAAAGATACATGAAGTGTGGCAATGTTCACGTCATCTCAATACATAATGCTGGAGGGCAACATTTCATGAAAAGTCAATTGTATTAAACTTTGTTTTTTTTCCAGCATATTACAGTGACATCTGTGTCGGTTCAATTGCTTGCCGACTGGAGAAGAAAGAAGGTGGAGGTCTACGTGTTTACATCATGACATTAGGTGTTTTAGCACCATATCGCGGCCTAGGCATTGGTGAGCAAATCACCTATCTTCCTCCTATGGTAGAAATCATGCTTTTTGATTATGCACTTGATTCAGATACACAAACCATCTTTGTTAATTCAGAGAATGAGCGATGCTCAAATAAAAGTGCATAAAGAAAAGGCAGAAATCTACTCCTCGAACCTGAACCAGTTATTGCTAAACACATTTTTAACTTCCTTTATTTGTTTGCTGTCTGCCTCCTTGTTTCTTATTTCCTACTGGCCTAATAGGTATTGCAAATTGTTAGCTGTGGAGTCACTATATAAAATAAGAATCGTGAAGTATCGTGAACTCTATTGCACTTTACAATTATGAACGGTTGAAATCCCTTTGCTAAAAAGTAAAAAGTCCTCTGGTTTTTGGATTTATTCCTCTGAAATCAGAACAGAAAGCAAAGATTTTTGAAAGAAAGATTTGGCATGTGCTTTTACTGATCGAATTTGTGTGATTGCGCAGGTACAAAGTTGTTGAATCATGTTATTGATCTCTGCTCAAAGCAACATATTTCTGAGATGTACTTGCACGTGCAGACAAACAATGAAGATGCTATCAGCTTTTACAAGAAATTTGGATTTGAAATCACAGATACCATCCAGAACTATTACACGAACATTACCCCGCCTGACTGCTATCTTCTTACAAAATTCATCACTGAGACAAAGAATTAAAAGAGCTAGTAGTTAAGTTGGGAGTCCACTTTTTGCCTATTTACCGAGCTTTACCTTGGTTTAGTTGTACTATCAATATCAGATACTGATATTGAGGTTCTATAGATACTATTGATGAAATGATGGGTTAAAAGATCACCTGCTAAATTCGTGGATCAAGTGAGTTGTTATGGTTCTAAGCAGTTGCACAAACATTTTTGTAGTCCTGTTTTTCTTTGAGGTACTCAGAAGGGTCTGGCTGTTTTATAAGATTCTGTTTGCTGTCTTTCAGACGGATCAGAGAACCAATTAGCAATCTTGTGATCTCATACTGTGCATGAAGCAGGACCAATTTCTTTGGGTGTTCATTTTGAAACCCAAATCATCTGAAAATTAGCAAGACAATTATATAAGCAAGGCGTTGTTGACAATGAATGCTTTTTGCTTGGAGATATTATCAAAATTCCTGTACACCCATCATCTTTTTTTACAATCGCTGATCTGAAGGCTCTGAATGTTACGGCTATGCCAGTCCCCTTTCATATATTCAACAGCCATGTATAGCTTGCAATCAACTTCGATCTGTGCTTGCTCAAAAAGTCAGACAAGGTCCAGGCATTGCATTTCTTTATATAATTCATAGAAGAGTTTATGCAAGGTAGACAAGTTTCAGGTATTGCATAGCTTCACATGATTCGATAGAAGAGTTTGAGAAGCTTTATGATGTATCCACTGTAACTATTGGGAAATTCATATCCAGGTAGAACAATATTATGAGCTGGAGTTGGATAACAATGTAGATGCAACCAAACATCATTTTCTCTCGCCCCCATTTATCTCTCTTTCCTTCCTTTTATGTCATAATTACTGGTAGTTACAGGCTACACCGGTTGGCCTTTTATGTAGAGTTCCATACTAGAGCCAGGCTTGGCCAGGTGTATTAGACCCAAGTACGGACATGCATGGAGAAGCAACCAAGGAGTACATTTATCTTTTATTCTGAAGAGCTTTTATATACAGCTTTCATTTACAGAAGTCTGACAGTAATTGATTATAATATATGTACATTGTTCCGGGGTTTGAGAGCAGGCAAATTATGCCATGCTTCATTATCAGGGAAAGCAGAATTTTCATCAGTCAAGCCATACTGTATCAGTGTTTGATGTTTAGTAGGCCAAACCACCAGCAAAAGCATCTCCATCATGAAGAAGAGACTCTGTCAACCAATAACCATCCCATGAACCACCGACTCTCTGCCACGCCGCCACGACATATTAGAAGAGGTGATATGACTATGGAGAGTGCATTAAAGCTCTACATTATTATCATTCTAAAGTAAAATGACTGAATGAAACCACTAATCTTAAACCCCACACAGTTTCGCAGAAGGCTAGCTAGCAAGCAAGATGGGCAAGTATCATGGTTTCCAATAAGCTAGACCTCCTAAGACTTTTGCATCAATATGATGGAGGTCACTGGATTACCAGTCAGCCTGATGACCAGTCCTCGAAAAGAGCATGGCTTCCAAACAAGAGAGTCAGATCTAAGAATTCAAATAATTACAGTTTTTGGATCTGCAACTTGATTGAGTGAGCATAACATCAAAAAACTTGCATTTGACTGTAAAAACAAGTCTGAAGCGAACAGTATGATAATGCATATCGATGACTCTAAAGGCTCGCTGACTATCTATAGTAAAATCATCCAAAATTGTTTTTGAAACAACTACTGATAGAGTACCATCCTAAGTCAACGCAATCTTATATGGAAACATCGTAAAAGATAACCATGACCATGATTTATCTATACAGGTGAGACGAGTCTGCAAAAGGTACAGTTACCTGAACCATGGTAAATTGAAATATTTCTTCCTCCTCAGGGCGATTCCCCCGAATCCATATCCTCTGTTTGAATCGATTCTGTTCCATCCATAACACCCAAACAAATAACATATACAGCAGAAGAGAGAGGATTTATTATATTTAGAAGAATCTATGACTCATAATTTGACAAAAATCCTCTTTGGCCAGCACATATGCATCCATTAGTGAACTCACTCAAACTCATTTGCTTGTCAAGCAACAAACAAAATGAACTACTAACAGAATCAAAACATGTCTTAACTCTACCTCTTTCACGAACAAACTGCTCAAGATCTTCCTCTCCTTGTGACCAAGCAACACTCGATATGTCGAATGGTGAAAAATCCTCCTAAACCTTTCAAACTGCAATGAAATTAGGTCGGCCAACCCAAAAAAGAGGTATTAATTAACACATATAACACACAAACACAAGAAGATATAACAGAATCATGAGTAGAATTCAATGGTACAAACACACAGACTAAGATATTAAAGGGTTCTAAACAGAATTCACTGACCTGCCCTAAATCAAAAAATGGCCCAAAATAAGTAGACCTTTCGAAAGGATCAAATCCAGCAAACTATCAACAGTAAAAACACAAGATAATTATATTAGCCACAACTCCCAACACTGCATAGTTAAACCCCAAAAAACTTCGGAAAAAAAAGAGAGACAAACAAAAACAAAAACGATAAAAATCAACATGGGCTGTGCTTAGAATTTACCCTATACATGACCTCAATCCCATAATCTTGACGAGGTTGATCATTATACTTCAATGCATCAAGCTGGCAATTAACAGCTTCTTCTGCACTAAACTATAACAAGAGTTTAACATAAATTTGATACTCTTTCGACAAAAAAAGAAGTTAACTTCTTTCATCATTTTTATGGTCAGAAAGTTACATTTAATCTTGGGCCAAATGGTTTCTTCCTTCGAGATTCAAGCCTGTAATGTATCCATCATAATTAAACCCCCCAAAAAAAAAGTTTAAAGGGAATTAAATATGATAATTCAACAAAAAAAAAGAAGAAAACTTTGAGAGAGAGAGGGAGGAATTTTGCATACCAATCTGCAGAGAGAAAATCAGGGACATCAGCAGAAGCTCTAAAGCGAGAGCCCAGTTTGTAGTCTCCTCCATTGATGATGGGCTTGGTTTTAGATAGGAGAGACAGAGACTGTGGGGTTGATATAGATGAACAAAACGACATCCTTGGAACCCTGTAAGACGTCGTATGTTGTCTGTCTCTGAGCTTGTTGATTGTCTGAAAATGGAATTGTTTTTTGTGGTGTTTTTGAGGATGATGAGGTCTGATTTGATCTTCACCGTTTGATGGTTTTGATTAAAGTGAATGATAAGAACTCAATTATGATTCTCTGAGTTTGGGGACTGGATAGACCAATTTAGAAAACTATGGAGACTATAAAAACATCAATCACACACTATAAATAGGGCGACAGCTCTCCTCTGAGTCCTCTCCCTCCATACCTCCCTACAAGTCTGTTCTCCATTGTCCGCCGGCGATCAGTTCATTAAAAAAAAAAAACCCTAGCAATCAGTTCATCACGTTATCGGTTTCGCCGCTTTGATGGCCGAAGAAACAGAGGAGGCGGTGAAGACGTTTGCGGATTTGGGGATATGCGAACAATTGGTGGAAGCATGTGAAAGATTAGGATGGAAAAACCCTACAAAAATTCAAGTAGAAGCCATCCCTCATGCTCTTGAAGGCAAAGACTTAATTGCTCTTGCACAAACTGGCTCTGGCAAAACAGCTGCTTTTGCTCTTCCAACTCTCCAAGCCCTTCTTCAAGCTTCAGTCACTTCTGTTCCAGTCTTCTACGCTTGCGTCCTCTCCCCTACCAGGTTATCTCCTCCATCTTCCAAGAAACAAACAAGTTTTTAACTTTTTCAGTTCTGCATTATTATTATATTTCATGTTTCTTGTAGGGAGCTGGCAATTCAGATAGCTGAACAGTTTGAAGCTTTAGGGTCCGATATCGGGTTGAGATGTGCTGTTGTAAGTTTCCAATTCCCTCTGTTTTGGGTCTTTCATGTACTTTATTGTGTTAAATTTTGTGGGGTAACTATCTTTTTTTTCTTCTCTTTTAACAGCTTGTTGGAGGGGTGGATATGGGGCTACAGACAATTGCCCTTGCAAAGCGGCCTCATATTGTTGTAAGTGTTTATTTTGCAGGCATGATAATACTTTTGACTTTTCTTAAGTTGCAAAAGGAGAGGTTGGCTTGTTTGTATGAGATTGGTGCCCAGTAAAAGGAGCTAAGATTTGAGAATGCTTCAGTTTTGAATTCTGAACTGAGAAAGAGTGATGTTATGAGTTTCCCATGCTTATGGCAATCATTTAAATACATTACTGTTCTCTGCTTGAGTTTTAAATTATTAAACTATAGTGCTGTTTTTTTATAATAAGTGAACACATGGCCAATGGCTAACATTCTGTTTGTTTCAGGGTGACGTGAAGGCATGGGGATAGTGCGGTCATGTGCTTGTTATATTTTCTTCGCACGTTTCTTTTTTTATGCTTAAAAAACTTGATTTTTAGTTAAGGCATGTTTGATTTTTAAACAGCTTGCAAACTTTAATCTCTCTCTCTCTCTCTCTCTCTCTCTCTAAATATAAATAGACACACCTACGCATAGTTAGCAAGTTATTGTACCATGACTGTGCTTGTCTCTGTTCAAATGATTATTTGTGCATGGAAACTCTAAATTTCTAGTGTTTCTTGAATGCAAGTGAAAATGGAATTGCTGATGGTGCATTTTATGAATTGAGTGATGTACATCTTTTGTAGGTTGGTACACCTGGTCGCCTTTTGGATCATTTGTCAAATACGAAAGGATTTTCTCTCCGTACACTGAAATACCTGGTATGATCTCTGTAATATTATGGTGCTCAAATTAGTTTCTCAAGAAACTATGCTCACATTCAGCTATTCTCCAATTGATTCTGTACATTGCAACTGCTACATACATAGTTATGCATGTGTACTAACATGCATTGGAAAAATGTTTATGCATCTAGGTTTATTTTTGGCATCAATCATGCTTCATGAGATGCATGTTAGTTTCCTTCATATTTTAATTTCTTGAATGAAATATACTGAATCGAGATCCATACAGAAGCATAACTATGTTACTAATATCCTCAGCAAAGCTAAATAAGTTAATGGGTGGAAAAACTTTACCACCCTGCTGCTTTGATTCGAAAGTAAAACTTAAAAAGAGAGAGAGCCTCAAGGTTTACAGCCTTCAAGCTAGACCAAAATAGCTCATAATTAAGAAGTCTTAAGTATTACATGAATATGTCCTCCTTTTGTAGTCTCTTCTAAACTGAGTAGGAAATACAAATTCAAATAGGAATAAAAACTTTTAATACCTAAATAAAAGTAAGAGTAAAATGTACCAGGGCCCTTTACTATTAGTCAAAGCACAAAGAGGCCCTGAACAAATATTTCTGTGCATAGGGAGTAGATACTAGTCCTTCTGTCAAATGGAGTCAGGTTTCCATCCAATTTGGTTTAAATAAAATCAAATGTCTAGCACATGGCACCCTAGTCCACTTAAAGACGGATCCAATTGGTGTTGAATAATTTGTTTAGGGACTATCTGTGCTTTGACCGATTGTATAGGGGGCTTGACACTTTGTAATTTAAAAAAATTGGATGGAAACCTAACTTCACTTGACAGGAGTGGTAGTAGTTTTTATCCCTATTTTTGTTCAGGGGCTTTTAGTGCTGAACAATTTGTTTAGGGACTCTTCGTGCTTTGATCAATAATACAGGAGGTCATGGTACATTTTACTCCAATAGTAATACACCATGGACACTCTGATATGCTTCAATAGTATCTCCCTTTGTCTGTCATTTTTTAGTCCAATCATGCAACTTACGAGGCAAGAGGTAAATTACTTTGAAGACTCATTGGCTAAGCAAGGAGTGGAAATAGATGGTCATCTCACTTGCATGGTCGTGACTTTCGTTCCATTTTCCTTCAACCTTTCGATCTTGCTCTTTGTATTTCTGTTCCAGTTTCGTAGTGCCATCCACTTCATGGCTTGGTTGCTGGTCTTTCTCTAATCAGTAACGTATAACCTTGCACTCATCTGTCATCAAACAAAACAAAAAATAAATAAAAATATATACTATGATTAGTAAATGTTGTAAGACTCCCAGGTAAACTAGAATTCCTTTATAAACAACTTTTTTATGGAAAAAAAAATAGAATTAAAGAATTCCTATTTCTCTTTTTTCTTGGTTGCATCAGTTAGTGTCTCCATTTTAGCAAAACCTTGAGAAGGGTGATGATAGTTTGTGATAGACTCATGTGACAGCGCTGCTTCCAGTTCATGCCTTGATGTATTGGAAGTGTTAATCTGTCTAAAAATGCTAAAAGTGAAAATGTTCATGTTACCTATTATCCTTGGTAGCTTGAGTGCTAATTTCTTTTTATGTGTTGTGTGCCACATTTGACAGATCTTGGATGAGGCAGACAGGTTGCTAAATGAAGAGTTTGAGAAATCACTGGATGAAATTCTAACTGTTATTTCACGGGATCGGAAAACATATTTGTTTTCTGCAACTATGACAAAGAAGGTTGAGCCATATGCATTGAAATGATAATAGACATTTAAATCTGCATGGTGTTTTTGTTTCCCATGAAGTATGAATAGATTCCTTGCAAATGAATGAAATAAGATTGATAATTTTCTAGAAACTATTAAAAGCTGATTACTGTAGTTTAGTATGGTTGTAAAAGGCAGAAATTCAATATCTCTCTGTAAAGATGACTCTCAAGCTGGATTTTCATGCTGGCACATGTAGGCGCTTGGCTGGACAATAAGCATGAGTTTTCATAAATAATTGTGGCTGATATCTTTATCTGGAATTTTGAATTGTTAAATGACTTCCAAATATTTGCAATGAAATAAATATAGATTGTTTGTAGAAGAAAAGAGTTGTTTTACAGTTAGAAATGAAATTATATTTACCGTACATTCTAATGCTAGAAACTGAGGCCTGTTCTGTAGAGGTTGAAAGGAAAATGAAGAAAAGATAAATTAGATGGCATTCAACAATTGAACAAATTGTTCTCTTGGTTTTCAGGTTCGAAAGCTCCAAAGGGCTTGTTTAAGAAATCCTGTGAAGGTGAGGCGATACGATTTCATCTATTGTATTTATTCTTTGCCTTTTTTTTGCCTAACTGTTAACACAAATTGCAATTTCAATCATTTCAGATAGAAGTGGCATCCAAATATTCTGTTGTCGAGACATTGAGGCAGCAACTTCTCTTTTGTCCTGCTAAGTACAAGGTTTCTTCTTTCCCTATTGGTGCATATCTTTGAAAATATTTTACAAAAGGACTGGGTGTTGAAGTATACAAGTATGTAATGGTGATTGGCAGAACAAAAAGGGAAATCCAAAATTGATTATACTGATAGGGGAATTTATTCGAAGCAAACATGTAATTTTGGAATGAACCTTAAAATTGTATTTATACAAGGCAGCTGATGAAAACCAGGTTAATGGTTTTGAAAAGTGTGTGTGGATCTTGCCATTCATGTTTTATTAAGTTTGTCTTCTATAAAGGAGGTAATGCTCTTTTCTCAATATCCATAATGAGGGTGAACACACATCTTGTTGCTCTTTCCCATTCTTATCCATGTCCTTTACTGCAAGATCTGATTCTAGTATGTGGTCTTCTGATCAGTCAATTGATTTATCTTCTAAACCTTTCTTCCATATCCTTCCATAACTACAAAAACTAATTTCCTTAACATTGTTCTTGAACCTCAAATGCTCTATCTGATAGTAGAATATGATCTTCTGACCGGTTGGGAGAATTTTTTTGAAAATCCTTTCTTCTGCATCCTTCCCCAGCCCCAAATGCTCTACTTATCCTGTAGATGATTTATCCAGAAATCTAAGGTGACTTCCAAAGTTGACATTTTAGTTTAGTGTTCATCACAAAATTAATACTACAAAATTTGCTGCAGCTTAGATTTCCTGACAAGGCTTTGCATTGTCATTATTCTCCTTGGTATTCTGGTACATTCTTCTCTTTCTAAAAGTGGTTGTTTCCTAGGACCCTATAAAAGAACAAACCAGGCTCATTAGTGTGTCTGTTTTCGAATTTATCTTGCACACTTAATTTTGTGTGATAAACTAGAGGTGAACTTTTATTTCTTTCTGATCAGCTAGGGGAACGTTTCAGGATCTGATTACACATTTTGATTTTCTGTTAAACATAGGTAATGAAGCATCTTATATGGTGTAAAATAGTCAATGAAGAAATAATCCTCATCTTAGTAATTGTGTTTTTTAAAATAGTCAATTGCAAAATTCTTTTGTGGTTTATTTATCGTGAGATTGAATCTTTCAATCTGTAATGGACGAATGCTTTTAAGCTATGTGAGGTCAATGAAAAGTTTCCATCCAAGTTGTACTGTACCATGAACGTAAAGCACACAGCAGAACTGATAGAAAAGAGTATTGCTTAATCCCATTATCTTGATCGAGCAAGTCTCGCATGTTTCAGATCTGTCTTATCAAGCATTCACTGTAGTGGTGATAAAGAAAAAATACTTAATGGGACTCCAGGTCTGTTATGCATATAACAATAGAGATAATAATTGTTGGGTCTTGTGCTCCAATAAAGCTCAACAAGAAGACACTGCTTCCATTCCTTTTCCTTTCGCAGTTAATGTCTCTCTTAGGCTGATTTGCATCATTTATGCCTGCAGGAATGCTATCTTGTACATGCTCTGACTCTGAAATCTGGAGCTTCTACCATGGTTTTCACACGGACATGTGATGCAACTCATTTTTTGGCTTTGATTCTTCGAAATCTTGGTCTAAGGGCCATCCCCATTAATGGCCACATGAGTCAGGTAAAACTTATTTAATTGAAGTTTTTTTTTTCTTGATTTTGCTTTATATTTTTTTTATTATCGTTTTCTTTCGATCTTCTTGCTTTTGTTGCCTCGGTTTTATTGTTTGTTAGAAATTGTCTCTCACTTTGTCAGTGGAATATTTTCTTACAGTCTAAGAGGCTTGGAGCCTTGAACAAGTTCAAAGCTGGCGAGTGCAATATTCTCATATGCACTGATGTTGCAAGTAGAGGACTTGATATTCCATCTGTGGATATGGTTGTTAATTATGATATCCCCACCAACTCTAAGGTAGCCTACTATTTTCCTGTGTCTTCATGCTGGAGTAGACCAAGGATACCATAATTTGAACCTTCTTCTTACCTTTGTCAGAGTCTTAAGTACTCTTGCCTGACTGTAGTTGATGATTCTTTTCTGTCTAATTTGTCAATTTTCCTATCGGTTAGTGCTATGCCCTAGATAAATTGGAGGCTGACTAATTGGGAAACAAGAATTAGGTTTAATATTTCAGTCTTGGAGTGGCCCTAGATTGCTACAGTAAAACAATTTAGCCTGTTTTTATTGCATGAGAGATGGCCCAAAAATCCATAATCCAGAAGTAGAATACGTGTATATTCATTTGTACACATATACGTTGCCTTTTCCTCTTTCTGAGAAATCTGGATTAATTTCTACAACTTCGAAACTGATTGTGTCATTCTCAATGCTTTATTTACATAAATGAAAAATTACTCCCAAAGGAGAGGAAGGGGTGCTGCCTTGGATCTCAGAGCTGCATGTGCTTATTTTTCTCTCTCATGTGGAGTTTTGAACTGTGGTTAATTGTTTCTCCTTTTCTTATCCTGGTATTTTACCCTGCATTCTCACCTCTTCGTCCAACATTCTTGCAATTCCTAGTTTGAAATTATAAGTATGAACTTGGAAATTACACTATATATGCCAAACATTGCTGTTCCTTTAGATGACAAGGAACTTGTTTGGTTGTGTGAGGGTATTTTGCTTATTTTAACTTTTCCTCATCTGATTTTCTGTGGTTTGCAGGATTATATTCATCGTGTTGGGAGAACTGCTCGTGCAGGAAGATCTGGGTTGGCAATATCACTAGTTAATCAAAATGAAATTGGGTGGTTTAAACAAATAGAGAATCTCATTGGTGGGTTGAACATTCGCTGAGGCTCTTGAAAGCAGTGTGTTTTATGTACTGAGCTGTATACTATGTTTCAGGTATTAGGATGTCGGATATTCGTCCTCATCAAGAGGAAATCATGCTATTGCTGGAGCGTGTCACAGAAGCCAAAAGAATTTCACAGAAGGTATTTAAAATATCATTATAAGATTTATCTTTGTTATACTAGATGTGGAAAGTAAAAAAGATGAAAGATAAGCCTGCAATGGTAATGGAGTTGCTGGTATTGTTTCAAAAGTTCTTTATTTGTCAGCATCTACTTTATTGGAGGTTCAAATGCTGCCGTCAGGCTTTCTGGTAGCTACTTAGGTGTTCATATGTAGTATAAACTTCAAAATGGTCAAACCACCACTCAAATCCAGTCAAGAACCAATAGAGGAGATCAAAAACCTATTTTGAAGTTGGATTTTTCCGAAGTTGTACTTTCAGATAATTCTAAGAATTTTTTTTAGTTACAGAACACATTACGTTTGTTTGGTTGTTAAATGATAAAAACTCCTACAATTGACACAAATTTTACACCTTCCTTGTATATTTATCCTCTAAAATTTTAAGTCTCTAATCTTCAAGTATTTATTTTACATAATTAATGCAACAACTAGCTCAGCCTCAATTCAACCATAGTTGATCTTTGGGTCCTTAACCCGTTCCTGGTTTGATCACCCAGTCGGCTATTACACACACAAAAAAAAGTACGGTTGTTGTTATTCGTTTTGTCCTCTATGTAAAAAATCCTGTAATTTTCATATATTTAACCGAATTCCTCAATTTAACCCTGGTTGAACTTCTGATTCTGATCTTGTCTCTTTGGTTCGCTAGTCTGTCATA
>Ga0307514_10004522_pt1 | contig 12778 bp, 14 predicted proteins | sample 16_EM_MG_FD_203088 | JGI IMG/M metagenome (GOLD analysis project Ga0307514, IMG submission 203088) | Populus trichocarpa ectomycorrhiza microbial communities from riparian zone in the Pacific Northwest, United States - 16_EM | ecosystem: Host-associated > Plants > Roots > Unclassified | place...
AATACCCCTCGTCCCATAACTTAGCAAAATTATGAAAAAAGACATGGCTTCATAAAAACAGACTCTCATCCCTACTTTGACAAACCAGTTCGAAGATTGGACAATCTCCTGGACAGTCGAGAGTAGGATACGCAGAAGTCGCAAGCAATAATCAATTGAATGACGTAGTTTGGGCCTTTCTAGGATTAAAGGGAGAGCAACGGTTAAGATGACAGGCTTGATGGAGCGGGTAATAAGATGTCCATCGTGATTGCAGTAGCGGTGTATTTATTGGGTGGGCTTCTTCTTAGCAACCTTCTCAAGGACGGTTTCGTAGGCGACCTCACTGAAGTCGGTACCTTGGATCTCGGCGCCGATACCGTTCAATGAGCGACGAAGGGCATCCTTGGAGGAAGCGTAAACCATCTTGCTCTGGTAGGTTGTAAGCAATTATTACTTGAGGTAGAGGTAGGTAAGGGCATACCCGGACTGGGGCATCATCAGGGGACCATGTAACAAACAAAATTTTGTTCCTGTTTGTGGTGATTCCAATCAGTTATGTTTATCCCAGTGCACGAATTAGTGATTTTACCTCTTTCCCTCAGTTGCATCTATCTCGTAGTTAAAGTCAAAGACAGCATATCTGCACTCGGTCTCTGGCAGTGAGCTGGCGAAGTCTTCGTAGGTCACTTGGGGGTCGCCCGTTTTCTCCACTATGATGGTCTTCTTGTCGTCCGAGAGCTTGTAAAGGATGTAGGAATAGGTCTTCTTCAACTTGAGCTCTTCGAAGGTACTGACACAGTCGGGTCCAAGGCCAACACTGGAGTAGACCAATTTGTTAGATTGAAGAGGTGATTTAACAATGCTGGGGTGGGTTTCGTGCATACCCTGAGCGAGACTATCTCATTAGAGGAGGTTAGCGTTAGTGAGTAGAAGAGCCAAGTCTAAGGATGCTGAAGAGAGCTTACCATGATTAAGATATAATATATCTAAACGAAAAAGAGAGAACTCGTAACACGTGGCTACCCCAAGGCGTCAGTAAATTGTTTGACTTTCATTCTAGCTACTCGCTGAGCTCTTCTCTCGACTTCCACCAGACTATAGAAATTCGGCATACCAAGAAGCAAGCTATTAGTTGTAGAAAGCGGATGGTGGGTTGAGGCAGGAGGCCGTTTGTATGTGGAGTGAGAAGAGGGTGGTTTCTTAAGAGTGTTACAGGGGATGAGCCTATGTAGATGAGGGGTAGAGGGACCTTGCAGCCACTGAGAAGCTGAGGCTGAGGTGGCTTTCCCTGTGCCGAGCCTTGCGAAATCTTGGCCCACAGAAGATCTCACCCTCATCACGTGGGGAGGCCAAAGCCGAACAAAGGTATTGTAACTGAAGTTCTCGATGATTCTCTCCAAATTTTTTCCATTAGTGCGGCCTCCTGGGGTGACATATAATCTACATCCCCCACATCCCCTAACATTAACCTCGCTTCCCCCAATTGAATCACTCCAGTCCCTCAATTGCGTTCCAAGACCTAGAACCCACCACAATGCAGAGAGCACTTACTTCCGCCGTTAAACTGTCAAGGGTCAATGCAAGGCCGTTGGCCTCTGCCTCCAGATTGCTTCCCGGTGCGCAGCAGAAGCGATTTGCTCACAAGGTATGTTACGAGGGTTCAGGCTCATGAAAAAATGATTCACTAACCGAGGTTACAGGAGCTCAAGTTTGGCGTTGAGGGCAGAGCAGCTCTCCTCCAGGGTGTTGAGCTGCTCGCGAAGGCTGTTGCTGTCACATTGGGTCCTAAAGGGCGAAATGTCTTAATAGAATCTCCATATGGACCCCCAAGGATCACCAAGGATGGTGTTACTGTTGCTAAGTATGACTGAATCGCCTACCGTCTTATTACCTCACAAGCTAAGTCTGAGCTAGGGCTGTCCAACTCGAGGACAAATTCCAGAACCTTGGTGCCCGCCTTCTCCAGGATGTTGCCTCAAAGACGAACGAGGTAGCCGGTGATGGTACCACTACCGCTACCGTTCTTGCGCGTGCGATCTTCACCGAGACTGTCAAGAACGTCGCCGCAGGGTGCAGCCCCATGGATCTCCGCCGAGGGACCCAAGCCGCCGTCGAGGCTGTCGTCGAATACCTCTTATCCCACAAGCGTGACATCACTACCTCCGAGGAAGTTGCCCAGGTTGCCACTATTTCTGCTAACGGTGACAAACATATTGGTCGCCTAATCGCCCAGGCTATGGAGAAGGTTGGCAAGGAGGGTGTCATCACTTGCAAAGAGGGAAAGACTATTGAGGACGAGCTTGAGATCACCGAGGGCATGCGATTCGACCGAGGCTATGTTTCACCATACTTCGTCACCGACCCCAAGACCCAGAAGGTAGAGTTTGAGAAGCCTCTCATCCTCCTTTCTGAAAAGAAGATCTCTGCTGTTCAGGACATCATCCCCGCTCTCGAGGTTTCGACCCAGCTCCGCCGCCCCCTTGTCATCATCGCCGAGGACATTGAGGGTGAGGCTCTTGCTGTCTGCATCCTCAACAAGCTCCGTGGTCAACTCCAGGTTGCTGCAGTGAAGGCCCCTGGCTTCGGTGACAACCGCAAGTCTATCCTCGGTGACCTTGCAATTCTCACTAATGGTACCGTCTTTACCGATGAGCTCGACATTAAGCTCGATAAGCTCACTCCCGACATGCTTGGTTCCAGTGGCTCTATCACTATTACTAAGGACGACACCATCGTTCTCAATGGTGAGGGCTCTAAGGACATGATTGCCCAGCGATGCGAGCAAATCCGTAGCATCATGCAAGACTCATCCACCTCCGAGTATGAGAAGGAAAAGCTCCAGGAGCGACTTGCTAAGCTCTCTGGTGGTGTTGCTGTCATCAAGGTTGGAGGATCCTCCGAGGTTGAGGTTAGTGAGAAGAAAGATCGATTCGTCGATGCTCTCAATGCTACCCGGGCTGCCGTGGAGGAGGGTATCCTTCCCGGCGGTGGTACTGCGCTTCTTAAGGCCGCCAAGAACGCCCTGGGCAATGTCAAAACCATCAACTTTGACCAGCAATTGGGTGTTTCCATAATTAAGACCGCTATCACCAAGCCTGCCCGAACAATCGTCGAGAACGCTGGTGGTGAGGGCTCTGTGGTTGTTGGAAAACTTCAGGAGGAGTTTGGTGATGACTTTGCCAAGGGATATAACGCTGCTACCGGAGAGTATGTCAACATGATTGAGGCTGGTATCGTCGACCCACTTAAGGTTGTCCGGACCGCCCTTATGGATGCCTCTGGAGTTGCCTCCCTCATGGGTACCACCGAGTGTACTATTGTCGATGCACCAGAGCCAAAAGGCTCTCCAGCTAGTGCAGGTGGTATGGGAGGTATGGGAGGAATGGGCGGCATGGGTGGTGGAATGTTCTAGATGGGTAGATGATGAATGAAGAGCTGACTTGATATGATTAATGTCTCACTTTGATTACCTCAATCCCTCCCTCATAGCCAAATGTATCTTATCTCTCCACTCTCACTTGTTTTCTGTTGGTTAATTTTTCCTTTGTTTACGGAAGGAAAAATAAGTGGAGTTAACTGTTTTCTTCTCGGCATTTATTCATTTCGGTGTATGTACTTTAACTAGCTTAAGAGATAATCTCTACTTTTAAGAGCATGCGAAGGCAACTTTGAGGCTATCTATCTGCTTGACTATCTATCTTATGAACGTTGTGATAACAGATATCATCTGGTTAATATGTCGTTACCCTGAACTAGAATATCAAAGATATGTATGTACATGCACTTGCTTGGGTGATGCCATCTGTAGCCTGAGCAACGAACATGTCCATGGAAAGGAAAAAAATAGATGTATCACAGCAAAACGAAAGACTTCAGTGACGAATTCCTGGCATTGCTTACATGTCCAGAGGGTTTGACCCACTCGGGCTATAAGCCATCACCGCCATATGGTAGGTAGATCTGGTCATGCCAAATGCAACATTTACCCTTCCACACAGGCATGATCTACACATATAATACAACATACAGACCGAGTTGTAGCGAGCGAAAGTTTCAGTTATCATATCGTGGTAAGTTCCCTCCCACCCATGACTGCAATAACAAAACAATCAACCGTCCCTAAACTAACCGCAGCATTTCCAAACAGCTCCCATTTACAGCCTGGTTATTTCAAGCCTCTTCAGTCATCTTTTCTTGTCCGGCTTCTTGTCCTTCACCTTTCTTTGTTTCAGCCTTTCCCCGCCTCGGCTTCCTCGGGGTGCTATTCTTAGGAGGCCTCGGCTTTGAAACTTTGATAGTTTTAGCTGGTATATTAGACTTATTGGGTTTGAGGCCTGCTCGCTCCACCCCCAACTTTTTAAGCTTCTTGTAGTAGCAAACGCGTGCCACTTTCACATTTTTATACCCCATCTCTTTGGCAAGCTTCTGGTAATTGACCTGGGAATATTAGCCCAATTGACGGAAACTAGAGGGGAATAACTAACTGACTTTTGGTTCGTCCATGCATTGAAATAAAATGGGCCAAAAGTCGGCTTTCTTGTCTTGGACAGTAGTGTCTCCTTCAGATTCTGGTGAACTTGTACTGTCTTTATCAGTTGGTGGTTGCGGTGGCGGGGAGCTATGAGATGATGAGGGCATCTTAATGAATAGAGATGGTCAATTCTAGGTAGTTTGGGATTCAGATATAGGTCACTGATTGGTATGGTAAATGCAGGTTGAGTGTACTGAGAGTTAGGACTGTTCAAAACAATGGCTGGCTGTCTATATTTATATAAGGATATCCGGCTTCAATTGACACAGATAGCATTACTTTCTCTCGATACTTCGGCCGGCGTCTGGTTTGCGCCAGGTCGCACAACAAGGGCAACTAGAGGTATCCACCAGACAAGCAGCGTAGTCTGGTCAATTCGGTTTGTGGCTGACCATGTGTCCTGGTATTCTGCAAGTACGCTTGAGAAACTAGAGGATGGAGACCCGGGGCACTAGAGACTACCAGCTTATAATCACGGCCGCGGGAAGTTCATAGATTTCTTCCAGCTCAAGCCAGATAGTCACCATTCACCATAAGTACTAAGCTATAAGGAATTTACATATAGAAACAACCGTTGACCTTCCTCTCTAGACAATCTCCACAAGGCTAGCAATCTCTTTCCCTCTGTGTATACCAATGGGTTCGTAGTGAGCTGAATCCAGGCCATAAGTTAGAAATGTATGGCTAGAAAGTGCGTGCAATAATCCTAGTATATGTGTATATGTGTACTGTATATATGGTAAGTTAGTGCAGTACTCTACAGTATGTACATCTCTATGCTAACCAAAAGTGGAAGTATACCACCAGATTAGGAAGCCTTCACAGTACTGTACCTGTGATACATGCGTCTAGCAAACTTGCATACCACGTGATGTCGACCAGGTAACCATGTATCCTGATCTTGCTCGCCAGTTTATGCGGTATATGTACAATACATATACAAACATATATATACCCGGAATTTAAAAGGGCTGGGCCGGTGAGAACTAGTCTCGTTGAAAACCTAGGACAGAGTTGAAGACTCTAATCAATTCTCCATGGGGATTAGAGACAGAGTATGTATTTTACTCTATTACCAGCTGTTGCTGAGAAACCAAGCTCCATAATACTCATCATGAGATCTAGAACGCATTATATCCCATCCTGGAACTCATGATACCTACTCCCCGCAATGACATTCACATCTCGGATAAATCACACATATGCGCCCTTCTCTATCTTAACCACAACGGAAGTCTCCTGGGCTGGTTCTATCCCCTGTGTAGGCTCCTCGATATCCCGCTCAACCTTAATCTCCTGTTTCACTTCCTTTCGCAGCGAGTCTCCACTGCTATCATCATCCTCCCCTGATAAGTACCTTCGCTTCCTTTTCTTCATTCGAGATACTCCCAAGGATGACTCTTGGTTTGAATTTTCCTCTTCCTTTACAATCGTTTTGAAACGAAACCAACGACCTTGTGCAGCTTTGACGGAGATACCGTTCTCTTCGGCGATGAGAGTCCAGTTGAGCTTCGGTGTGTATTGTCAGCATTAAGAGTGAACAGGGTGGTTAGCTAGTAGCTACGGAAGGAGGCAGGAAGATGCTATACTAACCCTGTCTATCTGCTTTACCATACTGTAGAGGAATTTCTCATTTTTGGTGAGCATCATGCAGGGAGGTCCAAAGGATGCTTGGGATCGGTAGACACTGCAGTGCTGGATACCTGGGGTGTTTATGGGTTAATATGGCTAATTCCCATAATGCCATCTACGTATTCATGGAAGATTCTACACAAGCAAGGATATATCATAGATGAGACAGTTTGCTATTTGGGGGGATTTGGCTGGATGAGAGTTGTTTGTTTTAGCAGTTAATGCTGGGCTGGGAAGCGAACGAAAGGACTTCGTTTTTTTTTATAGATGTCAAAGGAGCCATTGTGATTTGTGCTCCAACCCAGAATGTGGGGTGCATTTTAAGACTGTTTGCTCACCCGCATGACCCGCCCACCCGCTTCGTATGCTTCGGTATAGTGCATCTCAGAAGCAAACTTTCCGTCAGAATCGTTGGTCTTCATTGATTCTCAGCTTTCGTCTAGTCTAGACCCTACTCCAGCCAGTTTTGCTTACCGTTGTCCAACTCCTTGTCAAAGCCCCTACAAACACTGATACCTCCTCCGTAATTTCCTTCTTCCATCAATCTCTATCAGCTCCCATAACCCGGGATACCTTGTTCTCTATCTTTCCAATAACACATCTACATTCCATCCTATCTTCCAGACACCTAGCTCTACCTCGGCTTCTGCCGTTACCTTTATCTGAGGAAATGCCGTCATGGTCTGACTCTGAGCGTAATAAGATGTTTCTGGCAATGATCGAGCTGATGGCTCCACACGGGTCGAATAATAAACTTCCCTCTTGGACGCTTGTTGCAGAAAGAATGCAAAGTGGGTTCACTGGGGAGGCAGTTAGGTATATCTGTTCTTCACCTACTTACCATAAATCAGCCTTCCATATACCCTTCGGGTTTTCCATCCACTAGTATGGGTTGGAAGCTAACAATTATCCCTCGACAGACAGCAATTCCAAAAATGCAGAAAAGAGGGCCTGCCCCGTAATATACCTCCTCGAAACTCCTCTGGGAAGGCTTCTGCTAGCCGTTCAGGTGCTTCCCGCGGCGGGAAGCGGTTCTTAGGTGGTTTTGACGATGACGATGATGAGTCATTGTACTCTGCTAGTAAGAAGAGGGTGAAACAGGAGGCAGATAAGTTGTTAGCCGCTGATATTCATGGCATTGGTCAGCCTTCAAATGCGAATGATGGTACAAGGCCAGTGAAGATGGAGAGTATGGATGGAGAACAGGACATGGGAGCGCTTGCAGTAAGTTCACTCTGAGGTGGCAGCTGGGGGGTGCTAGCTATAAATATGTTAACAATTAGATAGGCTCACTCTTGTTGATGAAAGATGGAAATTTCAAGGATGGATGAGATGCAGTAGGATTTGGAGGGGGTGGACATGAGACCTTTGTGGTACTAGATTGAATCCTGATTGCACTTATAATCTGCAACCGATTTCGTCGCAATCATATATGCGGTGTATATTCCGTCCTACAGCGCATATGTAAAAACCCCGCTAGCTAAAAGGGCTAAAAATTAATGTGTATCTCTTACAATCCACTCTCATCATCAGAATCACTAATTCCATTCCCACTTCCATCACCGCCACGCCTTCTCTTAATTCTATCTGCCACCGCTTCCGCACTTGTAGTAGTTGCCTGCCACCCTTGTAATCCCACCGCCGCCGCCGAGCCCGACTTACGCTTCCTCGGTGTACTCTGCGGAGTTACAATCGGTGTAATAATCCCAATATCAGGGTCCGCATCCTCCCCCTCCCCCTCTCCCCCCTCCTCTTCCTCCTCCTCCTTCTTCTCATTGACCATCTCAACCTTGATTTCAACCTCCTTCTTAATCTCCACCCCCCCAGAGCTTTCACCTTCCTTGTCACCATCTTCATCGAGCTTGACTTTTGAATTCCCCTTCCTCTTTTCCTTTTTCACCTTCTTGTTAGGTGCTCCGCCATCGACTCCAATATTCCCAGATTCACTCTTGACGGTAATGCTGTTCCGGAGGAAACGCACGCGTGTTTGGATGGCACTAGGAGTGGGGACTTCACCACCGGGGCGGCGGGGCCAGGCGAAATGGATTTTCTCGGCATTGTTGTTAGTTATTAGTGTTGGAATGTTGTGGGCTCTGATATACTGGATGAGAAGCTGTGAGAGGTAGGGGCGGGAAAGTTAGTGGGATAAGCAAGAAGCATATGGGGACTCACGAGGAAATCGTTTTCTGTAGTCCACTTCATCTTCATTCTGTGATATGAGATGCCTCAGGACAGTTAATGATTGTGAAGACTGCGTAGTGAAGAACAGGATTAGAACAACTAGATGCCCGTGGGAGTTTTTGGTGGATGTTCACCAAAACTTGGACATATAGGATTTGAGGAACAAGAGGAGAAGAGTACTACTTGGGTATGAGGTTATGTTGAATAGGTATATAATAGGTAGAGAGATGTTCTCTCTCTTTCTTAAATTGACCCCCACTTCGAAACTCACAGTGCAGGCTTGTTGGGGGGAACATTCCGCTGCTGAGGGGTCGGTTTGATTCAGGAATCAACTATGATTGTTTCCTTGTTACTTCAGCTTAAGACTAGGGGTTTGAGACAAGAACGCTTGAGCGGGGGAGATGAACCTGGATAAGATGACCTCAGAATACAATACTTTTCTTCCATACTCTATTAATTTCTTATGTCGAGTCTCGGTTTGTTTCAAAAAAGCCATATCTTCGCCGTCTACGCCATATCGTCCCGTCAATACACCAGCTACTTTGATCTCATCTTTCACATGCACGCTCGCTCCACGTTTGCTCATTCTCTAATCAGTCTATGCAGCCCTCAGTTCCAGAAGCAGCTTAGAGACAAGCCTCACCTTGATCATACCATTCTAGTTCCTCTCCTCATGATCAAGCTTGCTGTACTCTGAATATGTTCAAGGAAAGGAGATTATTAGCCTGGTGAAAATTATCCAGTGGCGAAACGAGGACACAAACCTGGTTGAATATACAGCTTCAACTGGGGTAAACTTGCTGCCAGTCTATCGCACTAGTTATCTCTTTCCCTTGTATCCGAACACGCCAAATGGAAATTTATTGATAGGTTAGAGCAAACCTGCGATGTGGTTGAGCTATCCATGACTACCGTTTTAGGAAGTCCATAGAACCCAGCTTGGCTAGTGTCGCTACATCTTGGCGGAGTCAGCCTACACGCGGTAACACGGCTTATAATTATTTGTGGTACTCCATAGAAGAGCACTGATGTGGGCAAAAAACAAAGGAAGAATAGACGTTTTGCAAACTGCCAACCAGATTACGATTGAATTCTAGAGGTCTTCATGATCAGGAGGTCGCGTTGTAAACATTCTTTAAGTGATGCGACTACTAATTCCATAGCCAAGTTCTGGGGGCTATGAGATCCACCCATTCGATTCTCTGGGCATTGGATACTTTGTAGTACAACATATAAAGCAGCTCCTCGATTTCTACTATCCTGTATAAATTACAGCTTTAGCGACCTTAACTGAGGGAGGGCTAAACAACTGATACCCCTGTGCTATTCTTACCACCTCACACATCTCTTCCAGTTACTACCGTACTGCAACTGTCAGAGTTGACCCTCTCTCCATCACATTAAGACATTCTCCTCCCCACAATGCGCTGGAGCCAAGAGGCTGACAGTGAGATTTTCCGTATTCTCCTGCGTCTTCTCCAGGAGCAGAGCATAACTATCCCTTATGCAGATATTGCTGCGGAGTTCGGACGCGGGACAACCGCGACGGCAATAAAGCATCGTTTCCAAAAATTCAGGGAGACCAAGTATGTCAGTGAAAACAACGAAAGTCAAGGAGAGGGGGGAGGCGTGGAGGGGCCGAGTCCGCCCCCTAGTGCACTGGCGACTGGGGGGAAGAAGCCCAGAACCAAGGGGGGCAGTAAGTTACGGGTTGAGAAAGTCATTGAGGGTAGAGTGGGAAAACCCAGCGGAAAGGTGAACCCGGCGAGGAAGGAGGAATGATGTTTACTGGGTGGTCTTGCTCGTGGCGCTGGGATACTGAGCTGGGGAGAACATGATGTTAATGGCGGAAAGTTATGTTGACTCGATTCCCTATGCGGAAGTTACTTGGTGCAGGGAAAAGTAGTCTGGTTGGCGTAGGGAGGAGGGTCATGCCAGCCAGACTACGGGAAAAGGATGCCTGAGAGCGAAGACAGGACGGTATATAATTTTATGGGCAATATCATAGGGTTATGAGGTCTCAATATGGCAGAACTTTGAGCCCACTGTATCACAATACTACTACTTTGTACATTGGAATTGCCTCATATAACCAGACTAGTGTGAATCCCGAATCAATGGCACATGTAGAAACCCGTCAGTGTATTATGGATTGCCCATCAAGTGTACATCCGGTATCAAGTTTGCCTTGACTGTAAAACGAACCGTCATTACCCGGGCAAACCTGATGTAGCACAATAGAGATTTAAAAGCATGAATGCCTGGCATTCTTCCACAAAGTCATCTCCAATCTCCTTGTAGTATCATCGATCCAGTAATCTGAGTACTTCCTGATACAATCATGCCGAAAGTTGTAAGCTCTTCCTCCCTATGCTATAATGGAGCCTAGTCTTGTTGCACAAACCCTCGTAGAGCCTAGACTCACCATAGATTAACCAGCGATAGGTTTGGTCCGCGGATAATGATCGAAAAGTCAGCATTACCCACTCCATTATGCAGAATGTTACCGTGAATGTTGAGCTGACTAGACGCTAGTTGCTAATCCGGCTGATCGACCGCTCTGCAAAATCTTATGACTCCGTATCTCTATCCAAGCTATTTGCAGGTGAGTCCTCAACATCCAGTAGAGCCTCTTTATTTCGTTCGCTCAAATACCCATGGCTAACCCAACAAGGAGAAGGCGCCACACCGAAAGCAATTGAGGAACGTATAGCCAAACTCAAACGAGAAGCAAAGGCTCTAGATGGACCTGGAAAATCCGTCAAAACTCCCTCAGCCTCACCAATGGGCAAGAAAAGGAAGAAATCTGTCAAGGGTATGGATATGGGAAACGAGAATGACGATGAAGAAGAAGAGTATGGTGAGAAGAAGAAAGTCAAAGAAGAATACTAGTTGTTCCGTAGGCATGAATGTCTGATTGGGTGAGGTGGGCTGAATTGAAAATGTTTGTTATGGCTCCAGGGACACTCCCATCTCATGTAGAGCCTCCTAGAGCTCGAAGGCTTCTGTCCCCAAATGACAATGATAGCCCTGAAAACGTGGATCTTACGGTGACACCTATATGTAAAATCAGACTCTTCTACACCCGGACCCCCTCATAACCTGACCTCCTAACCAAATATCGACCGTACCACTATTGCTGAGTATGTATATACCCCAAAATATCGAGCTCAGGTCACTCTAACTACTTTCAGATAGTATTAAATCATGAAGTGGGATGCCAGCAGCGACCGTTTGTTGCTCTTAGCAATCTTAGAGAGTCACAACATCACGGTTGATTATGAATCCGTTGCCCGCAACATTGGTAACGGGTGTTCTGCGAGTGCCGTCTATCAACAGTTGCTCAAGATTCGAAAGATAAACCGGTCGAGTCTGACTAAGAAAACACCCAAGAAGGGAGGAAAAGGGAAGGTGAGCTTTGGCGATGATGATGATAAAGACATCAAGAATTTTAAACCTCGACCTTTCCTGCAGCGAAAGGCCAAAACTGAGGAAGAAGGAAAAGAGGTGATAATGAAAATAGAAAAGGGCCAACCGGAGCCAAGGAAAGGAGTTCAATTCACGGACATTATTATCATTGATGATGATGATGATGAATAGACGGTTTAACGGTCACCCTGCCGCGCTGGCAATATTGTTTAGGGGATTGGATTGGGCATGAATGTTTTGTATATTATTGCCCATTATGCCTGGAAATACCAGCTGTATACAAACCTGGTATCAGCATTCGTAGGGAGGTTAATATACAAGAGGGGAGGTTACCCTAGGGCGGAGTTATTGATAAACTTAGCAACGTTCATAAAAATTGAGAGGGAGATACGATTTTAAATTTGAGTACTCCGTACGGAGTACCACATCTTGCAACCGCGCAGTAGGTAAATACAGCGTCTAGCAGTGCAACCAGACAGCTAACCTGACAAGGTTAATTTGTGTACACTCGAACTCAGTAAATTTAAACAAGTTCAAAACTAACTCCCAACTCCCAACTCCCCAACACAGTGCAGTATTGGACAGAGATGATGTTCTCGGTCCCAGTCTCTTATCTACCTACGCGCTAAAATAATTATGCTGCGGGGAAAGAGCAATGATCCATAGTCTGGTTCGATAATCCACATTCTTCGCACTTCTTTTTCTGACTGATATCTTGAGTTCTTGCTACGTATGTGTCACGGGAATTGACACAGTTATCTAGCTTAGGTTGTCCATTTGTTAGGAATCGGCTAAGGCTATTATGGTCGCACCATAAGTACTGATGTCGAGCCTACGCATACGATACTGAGACAAAAGCACTATTCGGGACTATTTAGTTAGAGACTCTATGGGACGCTGCGGATATAACTATTAGTTAAAAAGTAGGGGTAGTCAATAAATAATTTACAAACTTTACACAGTTTTTAGCGCACGCCACCAAACGCCACGTACTAGCTGAAATAGGATGAAACTCAAGTTTTT
>Ga0307514_10004523_pt1 | contig 12774 bp, 12 predicted proteins | sample 16_EM_MG_FD_203088 | JGI IMG/M metagenome (GOLD analysis project Ga0307514, IMG submission 203088) | Populus trichocarpa ectomycorrhiza microbial communities from riparian zone in the Pacific Northwest, United States - 16_EM | ecosystem: Host-associated > Plants > Roots > Unclassified | place...
GCGGCAGCGGCAGCGGCAGCACAGTTGATCCAGTCAGCCGGCGGGACCGGCGGGTCTCGCCTCGCGGAGGCAGCGGTCGAGGCGCTGCTGGAAGTCGTCGAAGGACTCGTCCGCGGGCCAGATCTGATAGGCGGTGAGGGTGGCCGCCACCGCGAGGTTCAGCCACAAGGTCACGGTCAGCTCGTCGCACTCGCTCTCGCGGCCTGCCACCCAGTCGCGCAGGTCGGTGAAGAACTGCTCGCCGAAGCTCTGGCCCGACTGGGCGAGCCTGGGCGACTGCGCCTTGAGCTCTCGCTGGATCGGCATACGCTCACGCAGGCTTTCGCAGAACCCCGTCAGGATCACGGTGAGCGAGTCCCAGAGCGGCTCGTCGGCGGGCCGCCCGTTCATCAACGCCCGCCAATCGCTTCGCTCTTCGGGGTCCTGGTCGAAGACCACGGCCTCCTTGCTGGCGAAGTAGTTGAAGAAGGTGGCGCGCGAGATGTTCGCCGCCGCTGCAATCTGCTCGACGGTCGTGGCCTCGTAGCCCTCCTGGTCGAAGAGCCGCAGGGCGGCGGACCGGATGGCGCGCCAGGTCGCCAGCTTCTTGCGCTCCCGCAGATTCATGGTTGCTGCCATGCGCCTCATTGTACGTTTCCATTTATGGACGAGTTCATATTTGGACGAGTCTAGAATTTGGGGCTACGGTGGAGGCAGCCTCCGGAGGTCAGTTCCGGAAGGCCGCCCCCGAAGGAGTCCTGAGTCATGAGCAAGGTCTGGTTCATCACCGGTACGTCTCGCGGCCTCGGCCGCGCGTTCGCCGAGTCCGCGCTGGAGCGTGGCGACAAGGTCGCCGCGACCGCCAGGAACGTGGCCGCGCTGGGCGATCTGGTCACCAAGTACGGCGACGACGCGGTCCTGCCGCTGGCGCTGGACGTCACCGACAAGGCGGCCGTCGCCGCCGCGGTGTCCGCCGCGCACGAGAAGTTCGGCCGCCTCGACGTCGTCGTCAACAACGCCGGCTTCGGACTGTTCGGCATGGTCGAGGAGATCACTGAGCAGCAGCTGCGCGACCAGATGGAGACAAACCTCTTCGGCGCGTTCTGGGTCAGTCAGGCGGTGCTGCCGATCCTGCGCGGGCAGGGCAGCGGCCACATCGTGCAGATATCGTCCGTCGGCGGCGTCGCCGCGTTCCCGTCACTGGGCGCCTACCACGCCTCCAAGTGGGCACTCGAGGGCTTCAGCGAGTCCCTCGCCCAGGAAGTCGCCGGAGCCGGGATCAAGGTCACCATCGTCGAGCCGGGCGGATTCAGCACCGACTGGGGCGGCTCCTCCGCCACTCAGGCCGGCCCGAACCCCGCCTACGACCAGGTCCGCGAGGCCATCGCGGCCCGTTTCGGCGATGCCCGCTACGCCGCCCCCGCCGACGCCGGCGGCGCTCTGCTGCACATCGTCGACGCCGAGCACCCGCCGCTGCGGGTGCTGTTCGGTACGGAACCCATCGAGATCATCGAGCCCCTCTACGCCCAGCGCCTTCAGACCTGGGCCGACTGGCAGCACGTCTCCCGGATCGCGCAGGGCTGACCGGCCATACGGCGCGGGCGCCGTGCTCGGTCACGCACAGCAACAACCGGAGCGGCGATTCCGGTATCCGGACGAACCCGCCGTCGCAGGCCGTCGCAGGCCGTGGCCGGCCACGGCCTGCGACGGCCTGCGACGGCCTGCGACGGCCTGCGACGGCCTGCGACGGCCTGCGGGCAATCCCCCTCGCCGAGGCGCCCGCACGCGCTCGGCATGCACCGGCTGCTGTCCACCGAAGCGGATCCGGACCCCGAACCCAACCATTTCTCACGTCCGGCACAGAAGGCCGAACCGAGACGGTCCTTCGTGCGGGCACCACTTCACTGTGGAGGACTGAACAGAATGAGCACAGAAGACTTCACCCTCTACCTCCCCGAATGCGAGAAGGTCCTGGTCACCGGCGCCAGCGGCTTCGTCGGCAGCCACACGGCCGTCCGTCTGCTGAGCGAGGGGCATCACATCCGCGTGGCGGTCCGGGGGCCCGCACAGGAGGCTCAGGTGCTGGCGGCGCTTCAGCAGGCCGGGGTCGATCCGGCGGACCTGCTGGAGTTCGCTGTCGCGGACCTCAGCGCCGACGACGGCTGGGCACAGGCCATGGACGGGGTCGCGCACGTCCTGCACCACGCGTCGCCCTTCCCGCCCACGCCCCCCGAGACCGAGGACGAGGTCGTCCTCCCCGCCCGCGACGGTGCGCTGCGGGTCATCGCCGCCGCCCGGAACGCCGGGATCCCTCGGGTCGTGATGACGTCCTCCTTCGCCGCGGTCGGGTACACCCTGACGCCTGACGACCACTACACGGAGGAGAACTGGACCGACCCGGACACCCCAGGGCTGCCCGCCTACCACAAGTCGAAGGTGCTGGCCGAGACGGCGGCGTGGGACTACGTCCGGACCAACGGTGGCATCGAGCTGGCGGTCGTCAACCCCACCGGCATCTTCGGTCCCCAACTGGTGGACCGGCCCTCCGGCTCGATCGGACTGATCAAGGCCCTGATGGCCGGCGAGATGTCCGTGGTGCCGGTCTGGAACTTCGGCGTCGTCGATGTACGTGACGTCGTGGATCTGCATCTGCGCGCGATGGTGCACCCGAAGGCGGCCGGCGAGCGATTCCTCGCCAACAGCGGATCGTCGAGCCTGTTCGCCGTTGCCGACATCCTTCGTGAGCACTTCCCGGCCGCGGCCGACCGGCTGCCCGCCTCGGAACTGACCATCGAGCAGGTACGCGAGGCCGCGAAGACCGAGCCCGCCCTGCGGGACGCCGCCGTGCTGGAGGGCCGGATCCCTGACATCAGCAACGAGAAGGCCCGTTCCGTGCTGGGCTGGGAGCCCCGGGACGTCAGCGACACCATCGTGGCAACCGCTGACAGCCTGATCCGGCTGGGTGCCGTCACCCTGCCGGGCAACGGCAACTCGACGTCGTGACCGACACCTGACCAAGCCCTGCCGGAAGGCCCTACGGGAAGCCGCACAATAAACTCCACAAGCAACTTGGCAAAGTTGCTTGTGGAGTTTTATGGTGAGGGACATGAACACGAACCCCAGGCCGCGGCAGCCCGATGTGTCTGCCGCGACCGCGCAGCGTCTCCAGGACGCGATGAAGCGGCTGCGCGCACGCCTGCGCGCGGAGTCGGGGCAGCATGCGACAGGCCTGACCGCGACGCAGCTCAGTGTCCTGGTGAGCGTCGTTCGGGAGGGGCCCGTCACGGCGGCCCGGCTCGCCGCGCTGGAGCACGTCAGCGCGCAGGCCATTGCCCAGAGCCTGGCGGTGCTCAAGGCCGCCGGTCTGGTCCACGGCGAGCCGGACCCCGAGGACGGCCGCAAGAAGCTGATGAGCGCCGCCCCATCGGCGACCGAGCTGATCGACAAGCTCCTGGCGGGCCGCGACTCCTTCCTGGCGCGCGCCATCGACCAGGTCGTCGCTCCGGATGAACGTGAGGACGTGGAGAAGGCGATCGAGCTGCTGGAGCGGCTCGCCGACGCCGACCTCAGTGGCGGATCGATATGAAGACCACCGTCGCTCCGGGCCGCGCTTCTGCGGGTGAGGCCCAGCGCGACGCCTTCGCGTGGCCGTTCACCACGCCGCTGTACGTGGGCTCCGCCCTCAATCCGATCAACAGCTCCATCATCGCGACCGCCATGGTCCCCATAGCCGCCGACCTGAACGTCTCGGTCGGCAGCACCGCCGTCCTCGTCTCCTCGCTCTACCTGGCCAGCGCTGTCGCCCAGCCCACCGCGGGCAAGCTGGCCGAGGTGCTCGGACCGCGCCGGATCTTCCTCTCCGGCATCGTGCTGGTCCTGCTCGGTGGGCTGGTCGGCGGCCTCGGTCAGAACCTCGCGATGCTGACCGTCGCTCGGGTCCTGATCGGCGTCGGTACCTCGGCGGCGTTCCCCTGCGCGATGGTGATGATCCGGCGCCGCGCCGAGGACGTCGGCCTGGACTCCCCGCCGGGTTCAGTGCTGGGCGGCCTCGCGATCGCCGGCATGGCCACCGCCGCCATCGGCCCGCCGATCGGCGGGCTCCTGGTGGGCGCCGCGGGCTGGCGCTGGGCCTTCCTCATCAACATCCCGATCACTGCGATCGCCCTGGTGATGGCGGTGTGCTGGCTTCCCAAGGATCCGCCGCTCGACCGCGCGGACAACGGCTTGCGCACCGTGGCCGACCGGATCGACCTGCCCGGCATTCTCGGCTTCGCCACCTCCATGACCGCGCTGGTCGTCTTCCTGATGGGCCTGCCCGACCCCGAGTGGATCGCGCTTGTCGTCTTCGTGTCGGCCGCCGCGCCCACCGCCGTACGGGAACTGCGCACGAGCGCGCCGTTCTTCGACTTCCGCGGCCTGGCCGCCAACGGCGCCCTCGCCCGCACCTACCTGAGGCAGGCCCTCACCCTGCTCGGCGTCTACTCCGTGATGTACGGCATGACGCAGTGGATGGAGGCCGCGCACGGTTTCTCCACGGTGCAGGCGGGACTCCTGCTGCTGCCGATGGGCGCCGTGTCCGCGCTGCTCTCCCGCCCGCTCGCCCGCCGCAACCTGGTGCGCGGCCCGCTGGTCGCGGCGGCCCTGAGCATGCTGGTCGGCTCGGCGGGCATCATGCTGCTCACCTCGACCAGCCCGGCGATCGTCATCGTCCTGGTCTCCCTGGTCTTCGGCGTCACCTCCGCCGCCACCACGGTGGGCAACCAGACCGCCCTCTACCTTTCGGCACCGGCCGACCAGATCGGCACCGCCTCCGGCCTGTTCCGGACCTTCGGCTACCTCGGCACCATCACCTCGTCCGTCATCGGCGGCATCGTCTTCCGCGACGGCGCGAGCGACCCGGGGCTGCACTCCCTCGGCCTCGTTCTGGTCGCGGCGGGCGTCGCCGTCCTGCTGCTGACCGTCCTCGACCGACGCCTCATGGGGCGTGGCCGGAACCGACGGACCGGCGCCATCAACACCCCCCACACCACTGAACAACCCACCAAGGAGAACCACACGTGAGCACCACCCCCGCCCTCGCCCCCCAGCGGACTGCCCTGCTGGCCATGGACTTCCAGAACGGGATCATGGACCACGTCCCGGACGCCGGCGCGCTCGTCGAGCGGGTCGGCGGCGCCATCGCCGACGTCCGTGCCGCCGGCGGCACCATCGGCTACGTCCGCGTCGCCTTCACCGACGACGACTGGGCCGCGGTCCCCGAGAGCAACAAGTCCTTCAGCGCGGTCGCCGCGGCGAAGATGCTCCACCACGAGGAGGCCGCCACCCAGATCGACGCGCGGATCGCTCCCGAGGACGGCGACATCGTCGTACGCAAGATCCGCTACGGCGCCGGCTCCACCACCGACCTCCACCAACAGCTGAGCGACCGCGGCATCGGCACCCTGATCCTCTCCGGCATCAGCACCAGCGGCGTCGTCCTGTCCACCCTCATCGACGTCGCTGACCGCGACTACCGCGTCTACGTCCTGACCGACGGCGTCGCCGACCCCGATCCCGAAGTCAACCGGATCCTGGTCAACGACGTGTTCCCCTCCCGCGCCCACCTGATCGACACGGCTCAGTTGGCCGAGCTGCTGAAAGCAGCCTGAGCCTCAGCCCGCTGTCACGCTCGTGACTGCGAACGACTCCTCCAGCACTCGGAATCCTTGGTCGCCTGGGCCGTGATCACGCTGACGACCTGTGGCATGCCTGGGGCGTAGCTCCCACACGCTCCCCTCGCACGTACCCGTGTTCCTTGTCGACGACATTGCGCAGCGGTCGTCCCTCGGCCCGGCGGACCAGGTTGTCCAGGAACAGTTCCGCGAGATCGGCACGCCAGCCCGTGACCTCGCCCGCGGTGTGGGGCGAGACGACCACACCGGGCATGTCCCACAACGGGGAGACAGCGGACAGCGGCTCATGCCCGAAAACATCCAGGGCCGCCCCGGCCAGCCGACCGTCCGCGAGATGGCGGATCAGCGCCTCTTCGTCGACCAGGCCACCGCGGCCGACATTGACCAGCCGGGCCCCCGGCTTCATCGCGGCCAGGACGGACGCGTCGACCATGCAGCGGGTGGCCGGGGTGAGCGGGGCCGCGAGAACCACGTAGTCCGCCTCGGCCAGGGCGCCGCGCAGACTCGCGCGGTCATGGACCGTGCCGAAGTCGGGGTCATCCTCGCGCGCCGTGCGCCCCGCGCCGCTGACGCGCATGCCGACGGCGCGGAGCATGCCCGCGGTGGCGCGGCCGATGGGGCCTGTACCCCAGACCAGGACCGTCCGGCCGCCGATGCGCTCGCTGTCACGGGGCCGCCACTCGTGGCGCCGCTGGTGTTCCCAGGTTCCCGGGAAGTCCTTGGCAAGGGCGAGGATCAATCCGAGCACATATTCGGCGATGGCCTGGTCGTACACGCCGCGCGAGTTCGTCAGCACCACATGCGGGTTGTCCACCAGTGCCGGGAAGAGGAGGGAATCCACGCCGGCGGCTGCCACATGGACCCATCCGGGGGCCAGGTCCGGATCGCGCGGCCAGGCGCCGGCGACCACCGGGGTGATGGAGTGCCAGCAGAACAGCATGTCCGCGCCGGGCAGCAGGAGCGGAAGTTCGTCCTCCGTCGCGTACACCGTGTCGGCAACGCGCTCGATGGCCTGTGCGTTGGGGGGCAGGATGCCGCGGTGCAGGACGACGAGACGGTCAGCCATGGTCGTCCGCCACAGAGATGGCGAGGAACCGGTCCGCCAGGGACCCGTCGATGCCGGCGCCTCCACCCTCGCGGCCGAGCCCGGGCCGCCCGACGCCGCCGAAGCACTCCGGGGGGTGGGCGGCGGGGCCGGTATCGACGCCGGCCATGCCGGTCTCCAGGCGCTCGCCGACGCACGGCGCGCCGTCGTGGTCGCGGGTGCGCGGATGCTCGGACCGCTGGCTCATACGACGGCTCCCACGGCGTGAGGGGGATGCGGATTCAGCTCTCACCCTCTGCCGGGTGCCCCGGGAGGGTCAACGTCCACGGTGTTCGCCCCGGACGGTCCGTGTGGACGGTCTGTCAACCGGGACAGCGCCATGGAACAGACTGTCCATCCGCGATACAGCAAGGGAACACCGTGTTCGTTGACGGTGACCTCTCACTGAACCAAGGTGATGGCCAACCCCGGGTCGTCCCTCCGATCTCCCCGCCACCACGGCGGTCCGCTCACTCCAGGTGACCGTCCCCCGTCCCACGCACGGCGCCGTGCGTCCCCGTTCCGATGCTCTCCGCTCCCGTCCCCCCTGCCGGCCCGCGTCCCCTCGCAGCCCCGCGTCCCCAGGAGCTCAAGCATGTCCGTAACCTCGTCCTCCGTCACCGCGGGGGCATCGTCACTCGACGACGCCCCTGTCACTCCCTTCCACCGCCGGGTCATGGCAGTCGCCATGGGCGGCCCCTTCTGCGACGGCTACCTACTCGGCGTGATGGGAGTAGCCCTCGGCCTCATCACCCCGGCGCTCGCCCTGGACACCCTGTGGACCGGGCTGATCGCGGCTTCCGTCCTCGTCGGCGTCTTCATCGGCGGAGCGGTCTTCGGACCGATCACCGACCGAGTGGGCCGCCATCTGATGTACGTCCTCAACCTGGCCGCCTTCGTCGTGTTCTCGGCGCTGCAGTTCTTCGTCACCGAAGCCTGGCAGCTGCTTGTCCTGCGTCTGCTCATCGGCATCGCGATCGGCGCGGACTACCCGATCGCCTCGGCGCTGACGACCGAGCTGGTGCCCCGCCGGATGCGCGGTCCCGCCCTGTCCGGCCTGGTGCTGGCCTGGTGGATCGGGTACGGCGTGAGCTACTGGGTGGGCTGGGGGCTGACCGGCCTCGGTGACAGCGCCTGGCGGTGGATGCTGGCCTCCGGCGCGATCCCGGCCCTCGTCTTCCTCTTCTTCCGGGCCGGCATTCCCGAGTCGCCGCGCTGGCTGGCCTCGCGCGGCCGGATCGACGAGGCAAGGACCGTCGTCCGCACACACCTCGGCCACGATGCCGACATCGACGAACTGCTCGCCGAGCCCCGTCAGAAGCAGCGCGGTGGCTCCGGTCTCGGCAACCTCATGGAGATCTTCAAACGCGGCTACGCCGTCCCGGTCGTCTTCTGTTCCGTCTTCTGGATCTGTCAGGTGGCGCCCGCCTTCGCGGTCCGCTCCTTCCAGCCACAGATGCTGTCCGCGTTCGGCGTGGGGAGCACGTACGGTGCCAGCGCACTGATCACCAGCATCGCCGTGGCGGGCATCGCTGTCGGTCTGGTGGTCGTCAACCGAATCGGCCGCCGCCCGCTGCTCATCAGCAGCTTCCTGTGCATCACCCTGTCACTGCTCGCGCTGACCGTGCTGCCGCTGCACTGGGCGTTCGCGGTGGTGGCACTGTTCGCCGCCTTCCAGTTCTTCGAGGCGGCGGGCAGCGGACTGCAGTTCGTCTACCCGAGCGAGCTGTTCCCCACCGACCTCCGGGCCACCGGCGTGGGCATCGCCACCGCCATGAGCCGTGTCGGTTCCGCCAGCTCCACCTTCCTGCTTCCCCTCGTCGCAGCCGACCTGGGCGTGCGCGGCACACTCGGCATCGCCGTGGGAATCACGCTGGTGGGTCTCCTCGTCGCCGTCTTCCTCGCCCCCGAGACCAAGGACCTGGGCCTCGCCGAGGCCAGCAACCGTTCCTGAACAACCCTCCCCCTTCAAGGAGTTCACCCCATGCGCAAGGTCGTCAGCTTCGACTGCTACCGCACCCTCATCAACTTCGACACCCGGGCCGCCACGCACGAGATCGTCAAGGATCGGCTCGCCGAGACCGGCGTCGACCCCGACCAGTTTCACCACGCCGCATACGTCATGCGCTTCCAGGGCGTCGTCGACGAGTACCGTCCCTATCGCGAGATCGTCCGCCGCACCCTGCGCAATGTCATGCTGCTGCACGGCCTGGAGTACCGGGACGAGGACGGCGACGCGCTGATCGAGGCCATCAAGAAGTTCAAGCCGTTCCGCGAGGTCCCGGACGCGCTGCGCCGTCTGAAGGGCGAGTACGACATCGCCATCCTCTCCAACAGCGAGGACGACCTCATCCAGTACGCGGTCGACGAACTCGGTGTCGAGTGGGACTACGTCCTGACCGCCGAGCAGGCCGGCGCGTACAAGCCACTGCCGCAGGCCTTCGAGTACCTGATGAAGGCGACCGGCCGTGGCCCCGAGGACATCATCCACACCGCCCAGGGATGGGAGTACGACATCATGCCGACCAAGCGGTACGAGGGCATGCGGCGGATCTGGGTGAACCGGTACAACTTCCCGGGCTCGGCCGCCTTCCAGCCCTACGAGGAGATCAAGGATCTCTCCGAGCTGCCCGGTCTGCTGGGTGTCTGAACCCGCCGCAGCGTGTCCTGACGCCCAGTCGCCGCGAAAGGAAACCCCGTGAGCGCCACCACGCTCGACCACCCCGGCCCGGTCAACGGCCGGATCTCCCACTGGTTCGCCGAAGTCCCCACCCCACGCCCGGCGCTGCCAGGCGACCGCGACGCCGATGTGTGCATCGTGGGCGCCGGTATGACCGGCCTGTGGACCGCGTACTACCTGAAGCTGGCCGACCCCTCCCTGCGGATCACGATCCTGGAGGCCGAGTTCGCCGGATACGGTGCCTCCGGCCGCAACGGCGGCTGGGCCTCGGGACTCATCCCCGGAGCCCGCGACCGGCTCGCCGAACAGTACGGCCGAGATGCCGTACTGGACTGGCAGCGCGCGATGAACGAGTCCGTCGACGAGATCATCACCGTCGCCGAGAGGGAAGGCATCGACGCCGGCATCGTCAAGGGCGGCACCCTGCGCGTCGCCCGCACTCCCGCCCAGGCCACCCGGCTGCGCCACAAGACCGAGGCCGACCACGAGTGGGGCGTCACGGACTCCGTGATGCTCACGCCCGAGGAGGCCGCGGACCGTATCAATATCGACGGCATGACGGCGGCGGCCTGGACCCCGCACTGCGCCCGGTTGCAGCCCGCGACCCTGGTGCACGGGCTCGCGCGGACTGTGGAACGGCTCGGCGTCACCCTCTACGAGCGGTCCGCCGTCACCATGATCGAGGCGGGCAGAGCGGTCACCGCACACGGCACCGTCCGCGCACCCGTCGTGCTGCGTGCCACGGAGGGATTCACCGCCTCGCTCAAGGGGCTGCGGCGAACCTGGCTGCCGATGAACAGCTCCATGATCGTCACCGAGCCGCTGCCGGAGGAGGTGTGGAACGACATCGGCTGGGAGGGGCGGGAGACCCTGGGCGACACCGCTCACGGGCATCTGTACGCGCAGCGCACGTCCGACGACCGGATCGCGATCGGCGGACGCGGTGTTCCGTACCGCTTCGGCTCGCGCACCGACGACAAGGGACGCGTGGACTCCCGTACGATCACCCAGCTCACCGACACCCTTCATGCGGTGCTGCCGCAGACCACCGGAGCCCGGGTCGCCCACGCCTGGTGCGGAGTCCTGGCGGTCCCCCGGGACTGGTCGGCGACGGTGGGCCTCGATCGCGCGACCGGACTCGGCTGGGCCGGCGGTTACGTCGGACATGGCGTGACCTCGACGAACCTCGCCGCCCGTACCCTCACCGACCTGGTCCTACGCCGCGAGACCCGGCTGACCCGGCTGCCGTGGACGGGGCACCGGCCGGGAACCTGGGAGCCGGAGCCGTTCCGCTGGCTCGGCGTGCGTGGCCTGTACGTGGCCTACCGGCTCGCGGATCTGCACGAGGCAGGCGGCCGGACACGCACGTCCCCCATCGCCACCGTCGCCGATCTCATCGCCCGGCGCCCCTGAGAGGAGGGGGCCGCCGCCACTCCTTCCTCGACGGCGGCCCCCTCCCCGGGCGTCGTCGATTCACTCACACGTCTCTGAGCAGCCAGATTGCCCCTTGCGCCACCTGCGTCCACCCCGCAGAGTGGTCTGCAACAAACCTGCCGGACCGATCGGCACGACGTCGCACGGGAGTCTGCCTCCATGTCGTTCCTCACGGTCGCGGACGTGCTGCGACTGCCCGTCATCGCCGCCGGTCTCCCCCGGGTGGTGGCCGGTGAGGACCAGCTGTCACGGAGCGTCCGCTGGGTCCATGTCACCGAACTCCTCGACCCGGCCTCCTTCCTGGAGGGCGGCGAGCTGATGCTCACCACCGGCATGCCGCATCCGGCAGATCCAACCCAACTGCGCGCCTACGTCGACCAGTTGGCCGACGTCGGGGTGGCGGCCCTGGTCGTCGAACTCGGCCGCCGGTACCAGCAGGCGCCGCCGAACCTCGTCGCCGCGTGCCGGGACCGCGGCCTGCCTCTGATCATGCTGGCGCGCGGGGTCCGATTCATCGAGGTCACCCAGACCGTGCACGCGCTGATCCTGGACGCACAGGGCGAACTGCTGCGCCGGGCCCAACAGGTGCACGAGTTGTTCACCTCGCTCACTCTTCGCGGTGCCGAACCCGAGGAGTTCGTACAGGCCGCCGCGGATTTCGCCCACTGCCCGGTAGTGCTCGAGAACCTCATCCACCACGCATTGGTGTGCAGGACCGCGGACCGGCCGGACGGGCAGGTCCTGGAAGCCTGGCCGCGCCGCTCACGCACCGCACCCACCCCTGCCCGGGCCGGACCCAGCGGCCCCGAAGGCTGGCTCGTGGCCCCGATCGAGGAGCGCGGCAACCGGTGGGGCCGCCTGATCATGCTGCCCCTCGCATCCGGGCCGCCCTTCGGCCCCGAGCACACGATGATCCTGGAACAGGCCGCCACAGCACTGACCCTGGCACGTCTGGCGGACCGCCCCCCATGGGACCGGCGCGCGCACAGTTCCGTCCTGCTCGATCTCCTGCACTGGCGCTACCGCACCCGCACCGAGGCACGGGTGCGCGCCGAAGCGCTGGGGCTGCCGACGACCGGGCATCGGCTCATCCCGGTGGTCATCGACCACTCCGGTGAGTTCCCCGACGACGCCCCTTCCCTCACCGACCATCTGGCTTCGGAGTTGCACGCCTCAGGCGTCAAGGCGCTGGTCGGAGACCTGTCGGAACACCGCACCGGACTGCTCCTGCCACTAGCCCGGGCATCGGCCTGGCAGCCCCTCGTGGAGCGCATCGGCCGCGACCTGCGGGCGAGATTCGGAGAGAACGTCGTCGTTTCGGTCGGCCCGGGAGTCACCGAGCTCAGCCAGGTCACCCGCTCATTCCGGGAAGCCGAACAGGTTGCCGAAGCGATCGGGCCCTCCTCCCGAGACCGCCCCTTCCACGTCGCGTCAGACATCGGCCTGTCGGAACTCCTGTACTCCCTGCGTGACGACACGCGGATCCAGAAATACGTACAACGACACCTCGGACGCCTCGTCGAACACGACGAACGACACAACGGGGACCTCCTGGCGACCCTGCGGGTGTATCTCGTGGCCGCCGGCAACAAGTCGATCGCGGCCAAGCAGGCAGGCCTGTCCAGGCAGGCCTTCTACCAGCGCCTGCATACCATCGAACGGCTCCTGGGAACCGACTTGGAGTGCGGCCCCCAGCGCACACAGCTGCACGTGGCCGTCATCGCCCTGGACATGCTCAGCGAGGCTTGACCCACCTGAGGCGTCTCCGAGCGGGGACGCACCTGACCTGCCGTACGCACTTGACCTTCCCCTCATAGCGTAGAGACCCTGACTGCAGGGGAAGTTGAGGGTCATGGCAGGCAAGAGGCGGAAGTTCGACGCGGAGTTCCGTGAGGGGGCTGTGCGGATCGTCGCCGAGACCGGCA
>Ga0307514_10004524_pt1 | contig 12773 bp, 9 predicted proteins | sample 16_EM_MG_FD_203088 | JGI IMG/M metagenome (GOLD analysis project Ga0307514, IMG submission 203088) | Populus trichocarpa ectomycorrhiza microbial communities from riparian zone in the Pacific Northwest, United States - 16_EM | ecosystem: Host-associated > Plants > Roots > Unclassified | place...
ATATTGTGATGTGATCTTTGTGGCAGTTATTACACAAGTTTTCTTAAAGTCAGCACGAGTGATGTATTTAGGGCAACTACCCGGTCCTTCCAAACGTCTTTTTTTATATGCATGGTAGACAAACATGCACGCTAGCTCTCTTTTACTAGACTCACGGAGTAAAACAAAGGAGTAGTTGATCGTAATGACAAATATTAGGAAATGTATGAAAGAGAAGACTGAATGGTTTTATTATCATTGAATGTCGACGTTGGCTATATAATAGCCTTACATAACAGATTAATTAACTAGAAATGTGCAGCCCACGATTTAACAACTCCTGTAAACATGGTAAGATTAAATCAAATAATAACAGCACAGTAGGGATTTATTTAGACTAAGCAATAAAGGATCAAATCAACATTGCCTCCCTTAAACTGAATGCTATAAGCATCAGTTTATATCATTCTCAAAACAAACTCCTAATTAATAATGCTCGCAGCTTCAAAAAAACATCTAGTTTGAGTGGTTTTGTCATTATATCAGCTATTTGATCTTGTGTGTTGCAGTAAATTAATTCCACAGTACCAGCCTTAGTAAGCTCCCGAAGAAAATGAAAACACACGTCGATATGCTTACTACGACCATGCATTACTAGATTTTTCAAAAGCTTGATTACGGAACTACTATCGCCATGAATAATTAATTTCCAGAACATGGTAAGACTAAATCAAATAATAACAGCACCCTTCACCGTAGAGATTTATTTAGACTAAGCAATAATGTACCAAATCAACACGGAAGAGCAGCAGCCGCCACCAACGACAGCAGCAATAATAATTTGACTCTTAAGTACTTTTACAAAGATTTAAGTTGATTTTTCCCTGGTTGATCGTCTACTTCTGACCTGTTCCATTCCCGATATTTTTCTGTGGGTGTCAATAACACACACACACACACACACACAGAGTAGGGCATAAGAAGGAGCCTTTGGCAAGAGAAAAACGAAAGAGAATGAATATAATCTTAGTGATCTTAGTGTATATTCAAGGTATCTGAGAGGTACGCGCCACTGCATGCATTCAATATACATAAGAGTAGTGTGGCATTGAAGAAAATCAACTTCCACTGACAACATATCTAAACCGCCATCCATGCTTTCATTAGAAGATAATTAAGCTTGATTGATATTATCTTCTTTTTTTTCTTTTTTTATAAAAATCGATGTATTATTGAATTGTTGTCATGACTTGTGCGCGCCTTTTAATAGCGTATTTGTCAATAATTCAATCTCTTTTGTTTTTTTAAAGTGTTTGTCAAGTATTTATCTTGACAGAGATGAGAGGGCATGGAAAACTTGAGACCATATTAATTAATTAATTACTAGCTGGTCTTGCAGGTGAGGTGGTCATGACTACTTGTGCTTTTGACTTGTGCGTTTGGAAATGCAGTTCCACCTGTTCCACCTCTCATATTATAATTTGCTTGTAATTAAGAAGTTCATGTATTTAGGTTGACAGGTTTTCTGGGCATGCATGGACAACTCGAGTCGTTGTAGCATATAAAAGGTTAAAGTAATTCATGATCAAGACTTGTACAGACAAAAGTATTCGAAAAAACGCATGACAAGACTTGTACAGACAAAAGTATTCGAAAAAACGCATGATATATATATCTGACCTAGCGATACAGTAAAAGAATTATTGGAGTTTTTCAAGTTCTAATATTATAATTTTAAATTATAAAGAAAATCCCAGAATTAGAATTTCTCTATAAATTACTGGATAATCAATCTATTTTAATCTCTTCTAAAAAATAAATCAGGTAATTCTATTAATTTATACTATTCCTAGACCTAAATCCTAATACAAAAATGATTTATTATTTAGCATTACAACTCCTGGAGTAAATAAAACAAGTAAAATAAAAAATAAAAGTAATAGAACGCAGATTCATTGCATCATGGATTGCAACAATATTATAATGGCTAATTTACTTTTTTTCTTATGCTTAGAATTGTCAAGATCCTCCACCTGAGAAAAACTCAACCTCAAGTTCACAATTAAAAGGTCAAACCCTTACATTATAAAAAAATAAATAGTTAGAATAGAATAGAAGTAGCATGTCTTTACTTGTTAACTTTGAAATCTAATTTATGGTGTGAAAAAGCTAAAGAAAAATTCATATCTATTATTTTACTTTTATTTATATTAAGTCTATATATTTAGAGTCCCTTCACACATTCATCTACTTCAAATTTAACCTCTTCATCAGATGTTAGTTGAGGGGCATCTAGCATTAGAATCTTCAATATGATAGGCTAACTTTGAAATTTCAAAGCTAGAAAACTTTTGTATCTAATTCTTCATTTTTTACTCTCTCTAGTTCATCACCTTGCAGGACAGCTTCTGCTTCCATCATCTCGTCATTCTAAAAAAACATTGTTTTATACTACATCATTATTCAAACTCACGAGCTTTGTTTATTGATCTTAAATAACCATTGATCATTCTTGAATGATGTTTAATCGCTGACCAAACTAGCTCCATTTGTAAGACATAATGTTAAATATTCATGGTTGTTGTCTCATCATAAAATAAAATTCTTCTATTGCATGGAATTGCTTTATTCTTGACTTGAATAATTGCCTCCTCAAGCTACATCTCCTTTAGGTTTTGCCACTTGCTATTTGAGAAGGTTGAACATAAAGAAATATAAAATCTATTAATTTGTAATAATCTTGTACAAATTCTAAAATTAATAATTTTCTCATAATTTATCATGATGGAAGTACAAGCATACCATCACGAACTCTATCGTCTACGAACTCTATCGTCTAGAATATCATACCATTAATTTTCATCAATATAAATATATATCCTGTAGATTTTATATTATGATAACTAGAAATCTTATTTGATAGAAAATAAGCTTCCAACTCTATCGACCATCTAGTAATTATTTTCTTTGAAAAACTCTCGTCAAAGAAAGGTATTTCATAAAAATTAGGAATGTGTTTACGAAAAAAGTGACTATGAGTTAAGTTTTTAGTGCTTCTTGGTCTATTGTAAACATCAATGCCTATATAGGTTTGCATGAATATATTCAAGGTTTGGTTCACTTCGAGATAAGTCTTTATGAACATCCATCATAGGTTTGCATGAATAGATTCAAGGTTTGGCTCACTTCGAGATAAGTCTTTATGAACGTCCATCATCTCATCATGATCCTTGTTTGTGCTTTCCCTTGAAAGTTGATCAAACCAATCAAATTCATATGATAGGATTCTGCACGTTACCTTTCAAGCCTTCATAATGCTCTATATAGCCACTGCTCCTTCAACGCAAGGTGGGAGGATGTTGCCAGTATCCTTGTCTATCAAATTGGTAAACTTGTTTTAATATCAATTGACATAGCATAGAGTAAAAGAAAGAACAAGAATATCTCAAACCCTATGATTACAACCCTAAATTGTAAAGAAAACTCTTTATTGAAAAGTTCCGGATAAATTTTTGAATAATTAATTTGTTTTAAACTTTTCTAAAAAATAAACCCTATTTATAACCTAAATCCTTATTAAAAAAATGATTTTTTTATTGAAAGTTACATGGTTAACAGAATTCATCAGGATTTCTAAATGAGATTAAAAAAATTAACTAAAAAATATAAATCAAATCTTTATAGAATCCATCTAGTATTAGAATGTAAAGGCAGCCCAATAGCTTGCTAGACCCCAGAAGTTGAAATTTCCTGGACTTATCATGTAAGGCCGGGATTGCATGATTTTCCTGCTACAATTCTGTTAACCACATCTTTTCAGTTTGAAATCAAAACTTCGAGTATTTAGTGCAGCACATCATACACTAGCAGCAACTAAAAGTCAACCTGTCTTGAATTTGTGTTTCTGTTGTCGCCAGGGGTGTGTGTGTGTGTGTGTGTGTAATCTCATTCCTTTTCTTTTACATATATTATTTGTTGAATGTATAAGTGAATAATAAATATCTCGTAATGGTTAGAAGTGAGAAAAAGTAGATGCTGCTGTATATCAGATGCACGGGACTGCGTAGTCGACTTTCAAAGACAGTGTTCGTTGCTGACTGTTGTATGTTGGCTTTAATGAAACACACACACACTTTTATTCCTTTTCTGAATGCAAGTTGATGGTGATATTCTAGTGTGTGCGCTTAACATGGCAGCCAGATGTGGGCTGTGTTTGCTAGGTGCTGGTTTCCCATTGATCTTTGACAGACGCAGAGTACCCATAAAAAATTGTGCTACACCAGGCCAAGGGATAGCAGGTTTGTAAGCAAGAACCATTCAGAAAAACTGCTTCCATCCTCACTGTTATCAAGAAAGGTCGCGTCATTAACAAGGGGGTGCAACCTAATTATGTTAGCAACATTTGGAACCTAACATTAATCCTGTATTGAATTTCCCAGATACAGGCAGATTTTAGGTGCGGTTAGTATTAACATCATCATCAACGTGAAGTTTTGTCGGGCAGGAAAAGGTAACGGAAACGAGAATCGAAGGGAAGAATGCCACAATTACGTGAGCCAAGAAGGCTTTGTCGCCTTTGTGAAATGCATTGCTCTACAAAGGCAGCCTGATTGGGTGGAAGGTAATGTGATATCCATACTGCCAAATTCGTATCGTCCACAAAGCCTTTAGCAAAACAATGGAGCATTTTCGGCACCAACAGCTTCCCTTTGTTGCTAACTCCAGCTGAAGCTCGAATGAAATCATGTTGAGCTTCTTGAAGTTCTTCTCTCACATTCTTAGCAGTGAACACCCTTACCTGCATTTTTCATTCATCAGAATATCATCCAAATATAACTAAATATACATAATAAACACGACCTCTGAAAGATAAAATATACTTCATCAATATATAGCACATGAAATATTCTTACTGCTGGTGACGAGTACATTCCACAGCTTAGGGCAAATGCTACAAGAGGTTCATGTGCATCAATCACAGACTTCTGCTGTTCCTCTGATAGCCTCAACTTGTGAAGTGCAAGAAGTAAAGCCTGGCAATTGTGTGGAGTAGAAATGTTAACCAGGGTATGAAGTTCAACATGTGCACAAAAACAGAGAACTTGTTTATAAGATAAAAGGGAGGGGGGGGGGGCGTACAATTTGTGGCCTGTGGAGAGGTGGTTTCATCTTCAAAATCACATACTCAATGGCAGCTGCACTAAAATAATGTCCTCCAATAGTGTATGCGGCCTGGAAATATCAACCAAATCGCATCAATGACACTCATCAAGTGCAAAAACCAGAAAACAATCAATCAAACACATGAATACATTATCTGCCAGGAACCACTACATCAAGAATGTTACAGATACTAAAGAATCTCGCTATGTTTGGTGTGGAGATTTATCTAACTCAATTATTTGTCACTATCCAGATAACTACATGAATCCATTGCCTTTTAATACCATAACACATGCCTACAACAGCAATTCCCTTCAAGAGCAATAATCTATTTTATCCTATTAGAGTTACTGGAAACCAGAGGCCACTTACAACAACCTATTACATAATGCTGACTACTTGGAGCTTTTGAACTACATATGATGATGACAAGAAACTATCTTTACAACAAATTACCGAGGAGGAGAAAAAAGTAGATGTTTAGTCAAGAATCAAACCTTTTGCATCAACGAGAAGAGCTTCAAGTCACTCCTTGGGACTCCATATGCCAAGTACGCCTGTTTAACAATAGAAATTTAAGAACATAAACTTTAAAGTGATGAAATGACCCACATTGCACCATGTAATTTTAGCACATTACACATGTGATACAAGTGAAGACACTCACATGCATAATCAAAGCATTGTACAGATTGATCCAGAAAGCAAGCTTCTCATTGGAGCTCAAATGGATAGGGTTCACCTTGGCGAGTTGCTCAACAAGTGTTCTGTCCCCCAAGTTTCAAACAAGAAAACAAAACAACATTTATCAGATCTGATCCCAGATAACCACACAAACATTCATGTTAAAAAAGAATAAATATATTAAAGTAATGGGAGCATAAGTTCATTAGAACCGAAGTATTCTATGTTTTTAGACCTGTTTGATTCAACTTACAAAATAAAATGCAAAGCTCAAACAAATGGCTCACTTAAAACTCTTATACCTGAATTTCCTTAATGCCCCCGATGCATATTCTAGTTGCTTCTTTCCAACTGACATCCAAGAAACTTCAGTTGCTAAACCATAGTTTCCAATGTCTGCCCAACTCAACTTGCCATGCACTTTGTAGGGATCAAAGACACTGCCCAATGCCAACAATTCAGAGTTACTTTGTATGTCAATCTGGGGGCTCTGCACCCATGATGAAATCATTGAGCGCTCAGATGAAGACCACCATGATGAACTGGACAGATGTCCTCTCGGTGACACAGGTGAGGATTGGCTCTCTAAAGCAGAGGACATGGATGGCACAGCAGAATCTGCCAGAGACAGGAAAATATTTTTCATACATCTTACCATCTCCTCTGAAAGTTGATTAGGGTAGTCCCAAAGGCCCTTAGGCGGCATTCCTTTTGGAAGCCTCATGAGCTCTGCGGGTTGAGTGGGTTTGGCATCTGTCTGCACGGATACTTTCTTCTCATGGAAAAGCTCTGGTGCCTTCATTGAATCCTGATCCAAGTACCACAAATCAAATGCCTAATACTGTGACTAGGAATTTCTGGAAAGGAGTTATCACTACCATTTACAATAATTCATCTATTACTACAAGTAATAGACAGGAAAGATTTATTAGATAGAGAGTTGGAAGGGAGGGAGGAACAGGAGCATATGCATGCAAGAGATAAAATGTAGAATAACCAGCAGTACAACCTTAAATTGTCCAAGAATTGTTCAGAAAATGGACTTCTGAGTATGTATAGATTAAGGAGCTTTGGATGTTGAACACCATCTGGACTCAACATTTTGCTTAATGGTTACAAACTGTGACCTTGATCCCTCATTTATGTTTAGACTAAACCATTTTCTTAGCTGGTGTATGTGCAAATAATTTTAGCTTTTCAAAGTGAGAAAATGACATCCTTCCACCACAGATGCATCTAAATCATATTACCATATCTCCCTGAATACAAGCTGCATATTCTCACTTAAAGCAAATATTTGTCATGTATGCTTTAAATTATTCATGGAACAGTTTTGCCTCTTTATCAACAACATACATAGACCAAAACAGTCATCACAGACTCAAACAAGAAAGAAACTAACTACTTAAGGAATCAATTCTACAAGTACACTAGACTACAGCTGTCACATGAACATAAATCAAAAAGCTCTACAAGCAAAGCGAAACCAGCAGATACCTCCATCAAAGACTGAGCACTAGATGTTTCACCAGTAGATTCAGATGCTTGGTGTTTGCATGAGTTATTCTTCTCTGATTGGTGCAGTTCATAATCTGAATGCTTCAGACTCCTCGAAGAAGAAGAAATCTGGAAAAGCATAGAAAGTTACATTGCAGTAAATTTTCCATATAAAGGCTAGCATGCCACATGTTAACATAGATATTTCAAAAGAATATGTTTATTTAAGACATGCAATGCTTAGCTAGATCAAAATATATGCAAGTTACGAAAGTCTTATATAAAGTACAAATAAAATATACTCATACAGGCAATGGAAAACTCCTCTAATGACAAGTATAAAGTTTGTTGATAAGAAAAAGATTCATTGCTTCATTGAAGTGAATAAAAACAGTTGATGTTCATGGATGCAGGACAATGATAGAATGACTTGATAGCAAATGACCACCACCACTGCAGAGACAGCAATAATGAGAAGCTGTCAAATGTGATTTACATGAAGATGTTTGCATAATGTGAAAGATAAGAAACTTTGGTCAAATAAGGAAGAAGCACATAAATTTCTTTACTCAGGAGAAGCCATGTGTGAAAAGAAATATGATAAGTACCTCTTCTTTCATGCTATCAAAGGAGTAAGCAGATAATGATTGAGAAGCTGACTGCCTCAAACGATATTCAGCAAGCCTTCGCTCATTTCTCTCTTGACTTAGTTGGAAATGCAAAGAAACAATCTCTTGTTCAAGCTTTGTAACTGTGACCTCCAGTACTGCAATAGTGGACAGAAGCTCCTGAGCCTGTTCAAACTGAAGAAAGAGGATTTTACAACAAGTTAAAACCCCTAGAAAGGTGGACCTTCAAATTTACAATAGAGTCAAATATGGATAGGATGTACTAACTACAAAATGATACTGTCACATATGCTTGATATCTCTTGACATCAAGAATCAACAGGAAACAGAGATATTATTAATGAAGAATTCTAAGCACTTAACCGCAATTGCTCACCTGACTGCTCAGCAGCATATGAAAATGCACATATAAAAGAGACTTTAGAAAGAAAACAACGTACATGGTGTGGGAGGCATGATGGACTAAATAATTTTACTGTATTTTTCTCAATAGCACTTTCCAGAATAGCATGCATTTCCATCTCATCTTGCAACTGCTGTTGTAATCTCCGTACCTGTTATAGAGGCCCATCCGTAAGCATAAGGTAGCTATGATCCAACAACAATTAACTGAATTTCTATGTACACATCAACAAGATTAGATACAATATGATGCAGTAAGATGCTCTCTCACTTCAATTTAAGTCACCATATGATAGCTAAGAGGCAATTGAAGATAGCAAGCAGATACCATTTCAAAGCATGATGCCTCACTTAGAAGAGTACAGGATGGATAGTGGCGTGTAAGTACTTTCCATGGACTGCAAAAAAGCTATCTGGAGTGCACTTTTACAGACAACACACTAAATCATTTGCAAAACTCACCCTTTAGACATTCTACGCTTCAAACTCAACATAAAGCAAAATATCAGTCCTACAGGGCCACTACAAATTTCTTTTATTCGCCGATACTTTCCTTGTCATGAAGGCAGAACTTAAATGTCATCAACTGTTATTTCTCAAAAACCATCAATGCAGTTGTGGAATCACCCCCCTGCCTTTATAAAAATGCACCGGTTTTGAAGTCATAAGCATCCTCTAAGCATATTTAGCACAACCATCACAAGTCACGTTCCACAGCCTAATAATACAGACAAAAGTTCAGCATGAAATGCCTATAGCAAAGCCTCTAGTAAACTGTTGGAACCGTGAGATACTATCCGGATGAATCACAACAAGGGTGTTTTTCTCAGCCAATTAGAAGCCCGTTACCAGCTATGTTTCCACTTAAGGGGTCATGAGAGGGTCAATTTCTACTTTGGAGACGGTACAATTCTTCAATGGTTTCTATTAAGTGTCTACTCTCAAGACATGAACCTGCAACTTTGTGGTTGAAAGCCCAAGACTATTATCACTGCATCAGAAAACAATGGAGCACTGGGAAAATTGGAGTATAAAAGCACTATTTGGAGCAATAATGAAAAAGCCCCTTGCTTTAGGTGCTGGGGATCATGGAACTGGCTTAACTCGAGGTCATTCAAATATCTAGTTTTATGCCATCCATCAAAGGCATACATAACACAGATAGTGCTCTTTTGTGCATTTTCCGATGCATCATATTTTATAGCTGTCATCAATTATTGACTACCAGCTCAAAAGAATCTCAATTTGTTTTCTATAACAAAAGCATTTCAGATCTATTGTCAACACTCTATGCATATTAAAATCCCTTGGTTTCACAAACAAATGCATAAGAAATGCAAGTCAGAGACCAAAACTCAACAAAATAACAGTGTGACTGTGAGGCTTGCAGGAGGAGAGATCTTACATCCCGTTCAAGTTGGATTCTATAAGGATAAGGATTGCTGCTTCTAATGCACGATGCAAAACTTCCAGCCTCTTCATTCACATTGTTTGCCTGCAAAACATCAAAATCCACATGAATTGCATTTTTGAACTATAAAAACAGATTAAATGAATGAGCAAGAAAATAGTACCTCCAAAAGTGTCAAGAAGATGAAACATAACTATCAAATTAAAGACCAATTACTATAAAGCCGAGTGTTGTGCTACAAAAGCTTATGCCTTTGGATCCAAGACAGATAATTTACAGGAACTTTCCAGTCAAAGTTACCCTTTTCAGATTTAATTAAGCTGTCATAGTTTAAAGGTCTACATACAAATGACAAATTAAGTGCTTCCGTTGACAACTACAGTAAAAATTGAAGAAATTAATATCAAAAGAAAGCACCAAATGAGCTGAATTATGAGAGCAAAATTGAGCAACCAATCGTCCCCAAAATGGATAAGTTAAAGTGCATTTTTTGTTCAACATTTTGTTGTTATAGAACCCAATCCTTCTTCCAATGCCTCCCACCACCCCAAGTGAAAATGAAAAGTCAGCCAGTACCGACCTCCAATGAAGAGCTGGTGCTCCAGACTTCATCTGCAAGATCTTCCTGAGTTTTTGAATTGTCATAGGTCACCTCAGAATACAGAATTTTAGAGGTAGAATCACTTCTGCAGATTTTGCCAGTAAAAAGTTGAAGAAAGCATTCGAAGTGAGCATTAAAGCAGGGTTCCAATTATAACCGGAGAAATGAACCAGCAGCAAAGGTGGGGGGGGGGGGGGGACTTACTGGCTGAGCATAACTGGAGAGTCACACATCCTGCGATCACAGGGCTTGGCACGTTCTAAAATCCCCCAAGCATCTTGGCTTCTGTACGCAGATAGGATTTATGCCATGTACAAACAAGTATTAAAGTGGTAACCTAAGAAAGGGTTTTAGCCAACATGATCAATCTTAGGATAATATAAAAGACAAAGGCACAATGAGATGCATAATTAGAGAAAAAACTGTGCAACCTGTGAAGTGTGAACATATAATGAGGACAAAAAAATTCATGAATGCCACAGCTACTAGTCATTGTCAACACAACCAAACAAAAACAATTAACACAAGTGTGAGCTCGGGCAGCTTCTGTTTCTAGCGAAAGACCATACCGATACAACTTGAAAAGGAAGGCCATAAAAAGAGAAAGGGGGGAAAAAAGAGCAAGTAGAATCGCTTGTGTGGGTGGTGAGTTTCTTTCACCAAACCAATTGTATTGTTTTCACCACATGAAAATCAGAGCAGAGGAAAAAGGCAGTAGATTCTGTAAATCATGACCATATGAATGACTGGCTCCAAAAAGAGAAACGAAAATCTAACAAGTCAAAGTAAAGGGCTTAAAAAAAGAAAAGCAAAAACAGCTCCACAAGGAGGAAAAGTAGAGGGGAAAGTGGGGTACCTCCCTAACAGTCATGGAAGACAAAAGTTGTTTCCTTTGTTAGTAAGAACTACGGCATTCCACAAACCACACACCCTTGAAAGGTTTTCAAATGAAGTTGATTCACTCTTTGTTTCATTCCAATTCTTAATCGAAAAAGAAATTAGTGATGGGTCATAGGTCATGGGCCAAAAACATTGGGATTTGTATTTAAAAGAGAAAAGGAGAGGAGAGGGGGGCAAGAAGCAGCAATGGATTGACTAATGGAGTAGAGGGGGTTTTGGTATGCAAGAGTTACAATCCATAGGACAATGAGGAAGTGAATCAATGAAGCAAAAGAACAATCTCAAGGACGGGTTATTAGCAGTGGTCCCTCTCTCCCTGTCTCTCCTTTTCAATTTTCAAACAAAGCAGGTATTTTTCTCTCTTCCTCCCTCCTGACCAAGTCCATCAACATTTCAAACTCGACCCAAAAAACAAACAGAAGAAAACAACAGGAAAGATACCCATTTTCAGATTTCAAATATCCCAAACAAAGAGAGATATGCATGCAGGAATGTAATTCAAAATGGTATGGAGCAGACAAATTATAATAGAGAGAAAGAGAGAGAGAGAAACCTTGAAGGAAGGAACATTGAGAATGATGATGATGATGATGATGATGATTAAGAGGCACTGAAAGACCCCATTTTCTTTTCTTGAAAAGCAAAAGATTAAGTCGAAGCCAAACTTGAAAATGCTTGTATTACTAGTATCTATTTTGTGCCTCCTCTCTTGAGTTGAGAAGAAAGTCAGAAACTTGAAAAGGAAATGTCGTAGAAGCAGTATCAGTCCAACACTACTAGCTGCAGCAGCAGTGCCTCTCTCTTTTCTTCTGGCTGAAAGGATGATTCAAAAATCTTCGCTTTCTTTCACTAAAAAACGGGAACAAAGACAAAAAGAAGACAAAGATACAGCTGAGCTACTAGCCATTAGCCAAGCAAGGAAACTATTTATTTTTTTCCAAGAATCAAGAGAGAGAGGGGGGGAGGGAGGGAGAATCTAGTTCAAAAATTACGAAAATAAATGTTTGGTTAAGATATATTATTTATTTAATTTGATTGTGCTACAAGAGAACAAAAGAGTGGGTGTGGAGTCACGGGGCTCTGTGTCTGTTTTTACGTACAGTTACAGAACATGTCAATTAATGTAATGAAGTCAAGTAATTAATTATTTAATTATTCTTTTGAATTTTGAAGTTAACAATTCTTCCATAGAAATGTTTTTTTAATTATCTTTGATCCATCAAATACGTCGATTAAATTTATTTATTTTTGGTATGGTTTTAAAAACGCGAAAGATGCATTAAAGAAATTTAATGGTTTCTTTTAAATGTTTAATTTAAGGTTTTAATAACACAAGTAAAAAAAAGAATCTGATCTCCTTACTGCCAAGTCAATTCCTTAAGGCCCGTTTATTTGCTGGAAAGTATTTTTTTTTTGGAAAGTGAATTCCGGGGAAAGTGAATTCCGGAAAAGTATTTTCCGATGTTTGGTAGTGTAATGGAAAATAAGTTGGAAAACACTTTCCAGT
>Ga0307514_10004526_pt1 | contig 12768 bp, 10 predicted proteins | sample 16_EM_MG_FD_203088 | JGI IMG/M metagenome (GOLD analysis project Ga0307514, IMG submission 203088) | Populus trichocarpa ectomycorrhiza microbial communities from riparian zone in the Pacific Northwest, United States - 16_EM | ecosystem: Host-associated > Plants > Roots > Unclassified | place...
AACAAACACTGACCTGAAATAAAACAAAGATAGATGAAGAGAAACTGATGTGAAACAAATAGATAACGAAAACAAAAAGGATATAACTTGATTCCGGAGCCTAGCTCTGATACTAACTGATGCGAACTTCTTGATCATGTGGTCAAGTAACCCTCAACGAAGATGATACTTCCCCAAGAAAGCTGAAAATTAGGTTTGAGAAGTGTGACACAATGGAAACCTATGCCAAGGCACCAACACTATCAGAATTGAATTGAATGACGCCACAAAGTCGGTTATACCTTGATAAGTCAGCTTTGATCTTTGTCCCAGCAAAAATAACGTGTTGCATCACGCAAAACACAAGTTTATTTTATAAATCCATAGCCACCTACTTTTCAGCATACAAAACACTTATATAATGCTTCAAATAACCCTAATGGATCCCTATTTATAGGCTGATTTGAGCCCACTTGTAAAATTGAACCAAATAAGTAATAATAAACCACAAACTAAGAAGAAAATAATAAAAATAATAAAAATCCAAAATTAATATCCTAGATATGCTAGAATCAAATTTGTCACCCTTAAAAAGTCTCAAATATACTAGAAAATCTGATCTGAATGTGGAATTAATTCTAAAGTCTTCTTACCTTATTGTGCTTGGTTTCCTTGTTTTACATAGACAATTAATGAAGAAAATCTCTCTCTTTTATACCTGCCAATTTAGTTTCTTTTCTAAACTAGGAGAATCATTAATTAATCATTCCTAGCTTAGGAAATTAGATTTGACAAACCCCCCCAAGCATCCTTTGTTGACTAGGAAACTTCCTCATTTGTTGATAATTATTCTCATAAATAATAGGAAAAGTAATGAATGGAATTTTCTTGAATTTTAGGAGAATATTTTATTGATTTAAATTTTTGTAGAATTAGGAAATCAACCCCAAATAAATCTGATTTGATTCCAACATTTTAATTAACCCAAGCCAATTTTGGACCCTATGTGGCCCAAACCCATGTTCATTAATAGAGACCAAATCAGACCCAAAATACACTCGAAATAAACTTTCTTTGATACCTAAAAACATCTCATACATAACCTATCATGATCTAACTGAATTACCCACCAAAAGAATTAGGCCGAACCTATCATCCATAAATACCTCAATCTGACCATATACATCATTAGGTAAAACCCCATCATGAAAAACCTCAAGCTGAACTGTATACTGAACTGTATCAACAACCAATCTCAAACACATAACTGAATAATCACAGTTTCTCAAAATTTCCAACTATAAACCCATATAAACATAACATATATGTTCTACTAGTCCTTAGCCAGAGAAAAAAATGAAAAAGTCAAGGCTCATAAAACATAGGTTAAGCAAATAAAAGATAAATAAGCTCAAAATGGCTCATTAATGGATAACATGCTCTACATTGGCCTTTTAGGTTCAAATGGTTAAATTCTTACTTACCCTTATCATGTTCATGCATATATGTAATATAAATGTAATCTCTACAAGATATTAAACAAGTTTTGGAAATACATAACCTTTGAATGAATATCACACATCAAATATTCATGTTAGAGTCTTAAAAACTCATAAAAGTTAAAATCATCTACTAAGCTAACAAGACATATTTTCAAAGTCAATCCCTAAATTAATTAAGCTTTAAATATTACGAGTAAACCTTTTTATTTAGTTTATACCTTCTTCAAACTCACCTAGTTTAAGGACCCATGAAATCAATACCCCAAATATAAAACAATTTAGGATGAAATTCTTACAAGATTATCATCATTCTTGCATGACAACCTACTTAAATGATCAACAATATGGTTCTTAACTAATTTCTTGTTGTTTATTTCAAGATCAAATTCTTGCAAAAGCAAGATTCAACTTATTAATCTAGGCTTTGACTCTTTTGATATAAAAGGTGTTTAAGAGTTGCATGATCAGAAAACACGATCACCTTAGTTCCAAGCAAGTATGATTTAAACTTTTTAAGTGCAAAAACTATATCAAACAAATTTTTTCATTGTATGATAGTTGCATTAAGCCTAATCAAATGTGTGTGATGCATAAGAGATAACATGTAAATTCCAGCCAACTCTTTGACCTGACACAACTCTAACTACAAAGTCACTTGCATAACATACTTAAAATAAAGGTTTTAATTTGGTGGTTGCACAACGTGTTGAAGTTAGTTTCTTTTTAAGTTCATTAAACACATATTTACAAGTATTGTCAAACATAAACTTTGTATCCTTCACCAATAATTTGCATAGGAACAATGTTATTTTTAATAGTTCTTGATAAATCTTTGATAGAAACCTGTATGTCCAAAAAAAGAATGAACTTCTCGCTCACTTATGAGATAAGACAAGTAAAAGATAATATCTATTTTAGCTTTATCAACTTCCAGACCTTTAATAGAAACTACATGCCCTAAAATTATTTCTTGTTCAACCATAAAATGACATTTTTAGTTTTCATAAATCTTTTAAAAATAAGAGTTAAGTTTTCAAGACATGTATCAAAATAATTATCATAAATAATAAAATCATCCATAAAAATCTTTATGATTCTTTCTATATAATCTTAAAATATAATCATCATTCATCTTTGAAAAGTACCTAGTGCATTACATAAACTAAAAGGCATTCTCCTATACATGAAAGTACTAAAAGGGTAAGTAAAAGTAGTCTTTCTTCTTCAGGTGCAATAACAATTTGATTATAACCACAATATCCATCAAGAAAGCAATAGTAAGACTTACCCATCAATCTCTCAAACATTTAGTCCCCAAAAAGGTAAGGGAAAATGATCTTCATATGCGTTCAAGTTCAATTTGCGATAATTAACACACATTCTCCACCCATTTTTAATGCGTGTAAGGACAAGTTCAACATCTTTATTTTATACAATAATAATCCTTAATTTTTTAGGAACTATATAAATTAGACCTACCCATTTGCTATCCAAAATAGGATAAGATTACTCCAACATCCAAAAGCTTTAAAATTTTAGCTTTCATTACTTCTATCATAAACGGATTCAAACACCTTTGCATCTCTCTTGTTGACTTTGAGTTCTCTGATTAAAGCATTTGATGTATACAAGTAAAAGAGCTAATTCTTTTAAAGTCATCCAAGTTTCATCTAATTACGGTTTATAGTCATGGAGATACACACAAGTCTATCTTCTTACATGTCTGTCAAGTTCTTTGTAATGATCATATATAACATCACATTCTTACTTAAAAAGATATACTTTAAGTAATTGAGTAAAGGTTCTAATTCAAGCTCGTGTGCTTGCAAAACAAAAGGTAAAAGCCTCTTGCGAGAGATAAAATAATAATGAAATTATATATGTATGACATAGCTTATAAAGCTTGCAATATCGTGACCGAATAAACCAAATCATCATTGATAACTAGCCCTATTTTTGTACAAGTCAAATCCAAACTTTGGCTTATCGCCACTTTTGCTACATACAAATAACATAATATATATTACCAGGAAATCTTATGACACTAAAAATATTGAATTCAACTATTTCACCATCAAGTTCCATAGTTAATGTTCTTACGTACACATCAATCTTAGTTTTAGCTGTTATAAGAAATGATCTTCCTAAAAGAATAAGTGATGATTTAGTTGAGTTATCATCTTTAACGGAAAAAACTAGACCTTTAACTTGCACTAACACGTCATCAAACATGACAATATAATAAACAAATGAATGATCAACAAATTGAATAATAATACCAGTTTCAATTAAAAGACCAAGGTTAAGATTTTCATAAATAAATTCCAACATTACACTAATCGAAGCTCTTAAGTGACACATAACCTTTTTAAAACTTGTATCACTAATATAACTAGGAATACAAAATGAACCTTTATATTTTTCTTGGAGTGGGAATTTCTTTTGAATAATAGTAAATACATTTTCTCAATATACTTACTATTTCATTACCTTTGAGTTTCTCATTCCTTTTTGTTATGCACAACTTCTTAAGAAATTTTGCATAGTAAATGATATGCTTAATTGCATCAAAGAGTGGAATATTGATTTTAACATTTCTAAACATCTCTAAAATCTCCTTCTCTTGTTCTTCTCTCTCGCGTAACCTAAAAAGGTGAAGTTAGCTTAAAGGGATTGAAAGGTTGAGAATTTACCTCAGGTGGCATGAAGAATGGTTTGGTCATGTTTTGAGAAGTTCTAGAAGGTTCGATCATAAATGGGGATGTTTTGACCTCAACTTTTATTTAATCTTTCAATTTGTTAATATACTTTTCTGGTCCTCCCAATGATTTTCCACCCCCCAATGTGATAACATATTTATTCTCTCTACTAAGCATAGCTTGTAAAGGCAACTTTCCAAAAACTTGTGATTTCAACTTACTAACAACTTGAACTTGTTGTCCTATTTGTTTCTCCAAGTTTTGGATACTTAACCTTATTTTATGCTGAAATCACTTCATATTTGTTGTATTGACAAGGTATTTGAACCAAGTAATTTCATCATCTCCTTCGTATCCTCAATTTACGTTCCCCTATTTGATTGATTAACTTGGGGTTGTTGTGGTATAGGTTGATATTGTGTATGTTTTTGGTTTATGATTCAAAATCACCTCATTGATTTTCATATCTGGATTTGAACTTATAAAAATCTTGACTTTATGTCAAATTTTAAAATATTGACAAGTGGTGAAGTCTTTCGATTAGACATGTTTTATTGAGAATAAAATATCTAATCTATTGAAGTATTTTATTGAATGATTTATATTTTATGATAATTCTTGGTGCACCTTTTTTTATTTCAACTTGATTTTATGTGTAAAAAGCGACACACAACCATGGTAATTTATTAGTTCTTATAGAATTCTTAGTTATAGTAATTCATTGATTTAGTTTTATAATATATGAATATTTTGATTTTTCTTTTCATTGAAATAAATGTATAATTTATAAAATCATAAAGATTAATTGACTAATTTTGCTCAACTATAGATACTGAGTTATAATTGACTCATAAAAGCGTGCGCGCGCATTTAATTACACTATCTAAGAGTTGTTACACAATTCAAAAATATTATATTTTAAAAAACTCATTTGTTAAAATCGTATACACGTATCATCAAATAATTCAGGAATCCTGCCATTCCTACTTGACGAAGCCTTTATTCAGGAAAAAAAACACAAATAAAAAAGAAAAAAATATTATTCTAATTAAAAAAAAAGAATACACGTATCATCAAATAATAATCCAGAATAGCAGATGTCATAAGAAACTAATCTAATAGTTGTTATTATTATTATTTTTTACGAATACTCGTATCAATGCAAATAAAGCCTATGCCGATATTTCTTTTTAATGGTCCTGTATCAACATGTCATCTAATTAAGATATTTACATTTACTTTGAAAAAATTATCAATATTATTTTGGAATCGAGTATCATTTCATTGTATTAAAGATGGATGAAGATATGATCTGTTCATAGATGGAATAATGGATCACTGGACAAGGGATGATTATTAAATAAACTGATGACTTGATTAATTTAACTCTTAACCCATTCGATTCTTCCAGTAACAGTTCAACACATAGTCAAGGAAGTTGCTACTAGCTCCAGAATACAAACCTTACAATTTTCCCACGAGATTCATGGAAAAGATTCAAGTATCTACGTTAATTTGCAGTATTTAATTCTTGTCCTGGAGACAATGAACACGAAAGTCAGCACAGAACTTAAGACAAAGGGAGGTGTCCTGTCCTATGTAACTTTCTTGCACTAGATTTGCCTTGATGGACATATTAACAACTGTAGATGTTAGAGAAGAAATAAAGAAAAGTCAGCAGAGAGAAATTAATGAGATGAACCGGCCAGGGAAGGAGACGGTGCTTGCAATAAAAGACAAGGGGCGGGACACGGTGTCAGCTGACAAAGTATAGAAAAAGAGAAAAATATGAAGGAGAGGGGACGGAGATTGCCACGGCAGAGAGGGTAAAAGCAAGGTGCATAGGCAATCAAAGCACACATAGAAGAAATCGGCCAGCAAAGTGGCAAGTATCGCCAATACAGAAAACAAATGAGAAAAACACGGACCCCATATGGCTTTCAGCTTCTAATTATCAAGAGAATGAAGAAATACAAATAGTACCGCCACTACTACCTTTCTCCTCCCTACTATTCAGAGAAACACACTCACACATTCACGGAGATAGAAAGAAAGAAAGAGCAGTTTTAGCTTGTGTGATGCACAAGAAGTAGCGCAACAAACCGGCATCTCCATCTGGTATTCCTCCCCCGTTGCACTTCAATTTCAAACGTTACATTGCAATTTGAGCAAACCAATGTTTGTTACGCACCGAGGGCGTGGCGTGGCGGTGGTGGAAGAAACGGATCAAAAATTTAAGAAGAGCAAAATCAGTAATGGTATCACAATATTCATTGCATAGGTGGACACGGGACACCTGATTGTTAACTTTGTTATTTGTCTTCTTCTAGACTGTGTTGTCAGCCAGTCACAAGCAGGGGCAAGGCCAGGGCCTTTTTCTCTTTCTCATTTTTACTTACATCAATCTTGTTTTTAGCGAAAATGAGAAAGGGGGAGACGGGTAAGAAGAGGAGTGTCGCTGGCGAAGCAAAGACGTCAGGAAGTCATGAGGTTGGAGTACTTGAGACCACAAAATGGGTCAAAAATGGCTTGCCTCCTCCTCCTCACAACCCCCAAGGTTTTTTTTTCCCTCCAAATTTTCCCATTTTCTACTTTTATTTCTTATTACCATCCTTATTTTGTTATACATTGTGAAATATTTAGATGGTGTTTTCTGTAGACATAGAGAGAGCATAAATTTTCTTTAATGTTTCAGTATGTTTTTCTTTCTTATTTCACTCCTTTTTTTTTATATATAAAAAAGAAAGTTTGTTATGTCTCTTCATTCAACCATAATTGGGAACCTGAAATGATATTTTTTTAATTTTGGGATATGTGAATTTAATTTCGTAGTTGATCTTTTTTAATCTTTATATATTCATGATGTCTCAGAAAATAAAAACGATCTATATACTGAACTGTGGTATGCATGCGCCGGTCCTCTAGTTTATGTACCGCGAGTTGGTGACAAGGTTTTCTACTTCCCACAGGGTCACCTGGAACAGGTTCTACCTTTTTCTGTTTAATTGCTTTTTTTTTTTCTTTCTGGAATTTATCTGTCACTTGATTTTTTTGCACATTTCAATGGTGTGTGTGTGTGTGTGTGATGAAGAAACAAGATTTTATTCCATTTTGTTTCGTACGAGAATTATTGCCTTGAATTGTTTCCATCAACGAGTGTGAATTTAAAAGAAACAAGACAAGATTACTTCTACTGGATTCCCAAAATGTTTTAATGCATTACAAGATGGTTCTGAATTCGTTTGTAATACCCACACAGAAGTTTAGAAAACTAAATGTTAATTTTATTTGCCATGTACGTTTCATTTTATATGGTGTTCTGTAATCTGCTACAGGTTGCTGCATTCTTGAATGAAGATAGTAAGACGGCAATGCCCATCTACGATTTACCTTACAAGATCCTCTGCAAGGTCGTCCATGTTCAACTTAAGGTATGCCACATTCAGGGCATTGTTTGTTTGTTTTATTTATTTGGAATGATGTGTGTGAATTATATGGTCTGAGAATCAGATAGGTTAAAAATTTGTTGCATTTTGTGAAGTTATGGAGTCTTGTAGTGTTCTAAGTGTTTATTGTCATCTTGCAGGCTGAAGCTAAAACAGATGAGGTGTTTGCCCACATAACTTTGCTTCCAGTAGCAGAGGTTAGCTAGCTGCTGATATTGTGATCCAATCTGCAATATGTTATGTTCATAAATGAGTGGATTCATTTGGTTTTTCGACGATGGTATTTCTATTTATATTCAGATCTTATTGATTAGTTAATATACATGACTGTACTCATTTTCTTGACAATGGAAAATCAGGAAATAAAATTTGTCCATTAAACTTCCATGGAGATGCCCGAATAATTTTCCTAAACCTTGTTTATAAATGTTTTGTTATTTACCTCAGCTATCACAATTTTTATGTGTTGTTTGCCTGCAGGGAGATGAGCTAAGCTCAAACAAGGATGGAGAGTCCCTTCTGTTGCATAGAAAAACTCGTGTGCTATCCTTTACCAAGAAACTTACTCCATCTGACACAAGCACACAAGGTGGATTCTCTGTTCCAAAGCGACATGCAGAAGAGTCCCTTCCACCTTTGGTTAGTATCCTTACAGTGATTTATTTAAGCAATCAACAACATCAAATCATACTGTACAGTCTGAACCCGTTGAGCTGTCATTTTTACTCATTAAACTACACATGATTTTCTTAGATAACTTCTTTGTGTTAGGCAGATGGGGATCAATTCCCCTATTGAATAATTGCAATTTGCCAACCTATGATGAACTATTTGTACAAGGAGATTTTGTATTCACATGTTATAGTGGTGGTGCAGGACAAGTCTCAGCAACCCCCAGCACAGGAACTTCTCGCCAAAGACTTGCATGGTTCTGAATGGCGCTTTAGACATATCTATAGAGGTAAATCCTACTTAACTATAGATCTCGAAACATCTAGGCCTGCAATAATTCATATGTACTTCTATTTGTCAATGCAGTGTTCAGGGACATGCATGATCATGTGAGCTTATTTGTGTGTGAAAAAGGAAGCATAGCTTCTTCTTTTTTTTTCTTTTTTTTTTATCTTATGTCCATATTATCATGTTCATATGGATGAAGTGTTTTTCTTTCAAGATTCAAAATGTTCTTCTGTTTCTACATAATGCTGAGGGAAAAGAAAAGGAAAATGTATTTAGCTTTCAAAATGAAATGACAATAGGCTCACTTCAATTCCTGTGTAATAGTCCACAATGAATTAACACCAATAAAAAATTTATCATATGAATCTCTAATGTTTTGTGGAAAATATTTCTTTTTAACCTTTGTTTTTGCCTGAATCATTGTAGGCCAACCAAAGAGGCATTTGCTTACTGGTGGTTGGAGCACATTTATCTCTTCAAAAAGGGTTGTTGCTGGGGATTCTTTTATCTTCCTTCGGTAATCTCTCTCTCTCTCTCTCTCTCTCTCTCTCTCTCTCATTGGTGTTTGTGTGTCAAAGGATTTGACATTTACTTAAATAATCTTTTTATAACTGATGTTTTCATGTATCCACTAAGCACTGCCTTCAGTGACTAACAATGATAAATTTTGAGGCTATAAGTCCTGTTTTGTATCTATATTAATTTTAGAGTAATTGTAATATGTTACAGGTTCCAGTTTTATTGATATCTCTTGATTTGTCAGATGAATAACAATATTTGTTTTCAGAGGCGAATCTGGAGAACTTCGGGTTGGGGTCCGTCGAGCAATGAAACTAGAGAACAATTTATCAGCGAATGTCGTAACTGCCCATAGCATGCAACTTGGAATACTTTCCAGTGCTTCCCATGCCATTTCTACTGGAAGCATTTTTACAATCTTCTTCCATCCTTGGTGAGTAATAGTTACGTGATGATTTATGAAGTCTTTAGAAATGGGTCGTTGACTCTAGCAGTTGGAATGGGCTTGCTATGTTTTTATGATTTGAGAAAAGAACTTTTTATCTCTTTTTCAGGACAAGTCCTGCTGAATTTATCATTCCATTTGATCAATACATGAAGTCAGCTGAAATTGAGTACTCCATTGGGACAAGATTCATCATGCAGTTTGAAGGAGAGGAATGCACAGAACAGAGGTGCCAAAACTTTTGGAACATTTTGCACTCTTTAACATATTTGAAAATCTTAGGATTCCTGGATCTGCCAACTGTTAATGGCATTTTATCTGTTATCTGTGATGAATTTGGAAGAACAGCTTAGCTATTCAATATTACTGTGATTTCACATTCTATAAACAGTAAATACGTGACAACAATGCACAGTTATGGCATATAATTCCTTCCTTTTGTCATCAGTACCTTTAGGATCGAAAGATGTGAGGGCACTGTAGTTGGTGCTGAAGATGTTGATCATATTCGGTGGCCCAACTCAGAATGGAGGATTCTCAAGGTAACAAGCCATTTTCTATGATTTAAATACATTATCTAGCCTCTTAAATAGATTCCAATTTTTTTACTATTTAATAATCTTGAGCCTTTATAGGTAAAATGGGATGCTGCTTCAGATGCATTCGTGCATCCAGAACGTGTTTCTCCCTGGAACATTGAGCCTATAGAACCTATAAGAAAGAAGCATGCTTCTCTTGTACATCAAGGAAAGAAGGCATGTATAGCAGACAAATCACTGCCTAGGTTTCTTATCTCTGTCAAGGATGGTCAGTTGCTATTTATCCATGGCTTCTCCTAATAATAGAAAATTGGAAGTAAAGTGTTTGCTTCTGCAATTTATGTTCTGAAATTCCTTTTTACTATCAGGCTTATTGCATAGTTCACTTGAGTATGCAAATCGAAGCCACTTAAAGGTCTTCCAAGGTCAAGTAGATAGGGATACGGGTGCTAATAAATTTGGTGCATTTAAACAGCCTACAATAGCACATTTGCTTTCCCCTCCAAATCCTGAATGGAACTTCTCACCAATCGGAAAAGATAATCAGGAGCAGTTTTGGATGCATGGCCCCGTTTATCCGTGTCCCAGCAGTACAGTATCATTTCCTGGTGGAAACATAGCAAGGCTGGGTAATCCTAATAGCTGGTGCTCCACACCTAGCTCTTATGGAGTCCATGATAATGCTGTTGGAAGCAGAAGCTTGTCAGTTCCATTTGTCTCTCACAATTCTGGGTCTCAGAAGTGGAGAGGTTTTGAACTGAAGCATGCAAACGAAGTTCCACTTGCTGCCCCGCACAGTGGTGGCAGCAGTTATATGCTTTTCGGTGTCAATTTAGAAAATAATCCACCGGAGCTCCCTTCACCACAAGTTGCCACTTCTGTTGTGCTTGAAAATCACAATTATGTTCCCCTAACATCTCAGTCGAGTGTTTCAGAGCCATCAAAGAGTACATCAGGTGTTAATTCTGATAAACAATGCAGGAACTGTTCCTCGGCTGCTATTCCTAGTTGCACAAAGGTATTCTATTGTCTCTAGTTTTTTTCTTTCTTTTGTTTTAGGAAGTAGACCTTTTGAATTGCATTTTTAGAGGAGCTGCATACATTAAGGCTTAATTTGGTAATGCTGTTTGTTTTTGCTGTAGTTGTGGCTTTTGGAATGTGTTTGGGAAAAATTATTGTTAAAAAGTGGTGCACAACTAAAATGAAAAAAAATTAAACTTTAATAAAAAATAATGAAAATATTATGTTGTAGCTAAAAAATTAACATGTTTTTGTTATTTTCAAGCATTTGTTATTTTTTTCATCAAGTGTTAAAAAAAAAGGCACATGCATGCTATTTCTTATTTATTTTACCCCAGATTTTTTTTTTAATATAATCTTAGAATGCATGTCAAGATTTAATAGGATAACATCAGAAATTAAAAAAAAAAAAAATTTGAATAGAGGATAATAATTGTACTTCCATTCTCCTCAAGACCCATCATGCTACAAACCAAGTAATAAATGGACAAACAATTTAAAATATATTAAAAAAACATTTGTGTTCAGAATTGTCCATTGCATAAGCATCAAATTGATGCTTGGTTCTAGATGTAGTTAAAAGTGTGTGGTGAGAGCTCTCTTTTTTATTTTTTATTAAACACTTTTGGTATTGTGGTGGGAGTAAAAGTTGTTGGGTTTCTCTAAACACATATATACAGTAGAAACAATAAATTTAAATTTTTTTAGGAGTCCCAAAGATCCCGTTAGACGTATCTAAAGTAGTTTAGACTTTATGTGAATATTACCTGAAGATTATATGTTCTTTTCGGCTTTGAATATTTACTTTAAGATTGGGTTGTCGCAAACCACAAACTGTCCAAATATCCAGTCTCTAATGGTAATTCACACAACCATCAATGAGAAATCTCCTAAACTCTTTTAGAAGAGAGAAATTGCTATACTTTTGAGTGCTAACTCTTTTATGTTTTAGGTGTTTATGTACTGTACTCTAGTCACATTAGAAAATACGAGGTATGACATTCTATTTATGGAGAAATTTAAAAACCCTATAAATAACAAAATACCATATTTCCCATTCAATAATATTACATATATTATTTTAAAATAATTTTATAAATTTATTCGATCAAGTCCATATTTGATTTTTTTCTAGGTCTAGAATTGTAATCATCTTTATTAATTATACTCTAGTCTTCAATTTTTAAAATGTATTTACAATTAAGTCACACTTGATTAGTCATCCCATTTTAATTTTTGACCAATGATTATTTTGTATGTGATCCATTAGATTTCCTAATAAGTTGATCAAAATATAAATTATAATCTTAAATAAAATAAGATTAAATAATTTAATTTATTATCAATTCAACAATTGATTGACTTATATTAGAAGATCAAATACAATATTTAGCAACCTGTCATGATCTTCTAAATATTAAGAAAGTCACAAGTGGTTTGACTTAACTTTTCGGTGACTATTTTCTTAGTGTAATTATTATCCCTTCATCATGAATGTTCTGATTTAGTTATTATAGTATGAAATATGTGTGATTTGTTAAATCATGTTAGTTTTCAACACTATAATAATTGATTATTTGAATAAGATTTAAAACTCTTTTTAAGATTTTATTCCACCTTGGCCATGAATTTCATAATCAATACTATTTGAGAATAGAT
>Ga0307514_10004527_pt1 | contig 12768 bp, 11 predicted proteins | sample 16_EM_MG_FD_203088 | JGI IMG/M metagenome (GOLD analysis project Ga0307514, IMG submission 203088) | Populus trichocarpa ectomycorrhiza microbial communities from riparian zone in the Pacific Northwest, United States - 16_EM | ecosystem: Host-associated > Plants > Roots > Unclassified | place...
AACCTCCCACCCCATACCTACCATAGGTACAGTACTACCTAAGTACTACCAATCTGCATATACTGTACGTAGCTCTTTCGTCTACAGGCATCATAAATAAGCTCCCCCTTGTAAGTGTCAAAATCTCACCCCACCTCCTCTGGCCCCCGGCTATCTCTACCACAGAGAAAACTCTATTCTAAACAACACCACATGATAGAGAAATTTATTGCCCGGCTGGCCCAAGTCACAAGGAATTCTAGTCACCGATGTGTTGGTGGTAGTTATACCCAGGTCAGAGAGAAAACTCGGGAGCAAGCGAGAGGCAGCCATAGGTATCAGTGCCCAAGTCACCTGTTCGATCGTCACAAGGCTTGCCTCCGCATGGTCGCGCTTTCACCCCACACAACACTCCGCTGCTGTCAGGCACATTTATACTTTTCCTTATACCCGATCATATTCAACACTCCGGGGGTGCTACCACCTGGCGCTGCGAATTCCCGTCAACAAACGATTTCCAACTGGTTAATTGGCCCTGTCATTCATTCACGCTCGGGTTTCCTTTAGCAAAGCTAGAGGTGAATCACCAAGAACCAACCTTTACTAACGTCGTGGAAAACAATTAAGCTCGGCTCGAGCAAGCATGAACCCCCCCGTCAATACCGATAGGCATCAACGTTCACTCCATCACCCGGGATGGTATGAACAATATCAATCGAAGGATGGGTGTAACGTACAACAGACTTTGGAGGATATGTGGTCGCTCCCATTTCAAAACCATGTGGATCAGCACATATCTTCTGGGCGATCACCACATCCTATGACACTCGGAAACCCCGGAGTGTCCGATCCAAGGGCCTCTTTCCCGCAAAGGCGGCTATCTCTCCATGAAAATCGGGAGAAGTCCGAAACTGCGTCAGTCAACAGCATGTATTGCGATGCGGAGGATTGTGATGAAAAGTGTGAGGATAGATGTGAAGAGGAATGCAATGATGCATGCAGTGTAGTCAAATGCAACGGGGATTGCAATCTGAATGACCTGGATGATAACTGTGAGGACTGCTTACGATATACGGAGATTACATGTAAGGAGAAGGACTGCGTGATTAAGGATTGCGCTGGCTGCAAACCATGCAATGAAGTATACACGAAATGTGAGAAGGTGGACTGTGCATCTCCACATGACACTGTGTGCTACAGTCCGGACTGCGGTATAACCCCACCTCAGCAGTGCTCTTTCTCGTCATGTCTCCTCACGCAGGGGCATCCACAAAGCTTTTTGAGCGGAACCACACAAGGCATGATATCCATGGGTCATGACTTTCCCATGGGCTATGGTCTCCCACATCACTTCCACTTTTCTCTGCCAACACTACAAGATCAATATCCACTTCGTGATCGACCCCGAAAACGGCGCAGGGAGGAAACACCTCTTGTTATACAGACTCCAACTCAAACAACTCCTCCCACACGATCACCAACCATATTCAATCAAGATCATCTCCCACATTCCCATCTCGCTTCTCCAATAATGGAGAACGAATTTGACTACCTATGCCACTGGGATCCCTCCTGTCAAATGGGGTTTATGGATTCTTATTCCCTGGATAATCACGTACTCCAAGCACACATAGCGCATATTCCTCCACAAAGTGGGTTTACATGCCAATGGGAAGCATGTGGTGAAGCAGAAAAGGGTATGGATCAATTGGTGGATCACATAAAAACATATCACACCTCGCACTCAAGTCAGGGTAATGGGCATGTATGCTTATGGCAAGGCTGCAATGCCACTTTTAGCAATTCCGAGGACCTGTCTCATCACCTGACTACCGTGCATGCTGTGCAACCATCGATTGGTGGTCTACTGTGCCAATGGGAGGCATGTGGAGTGACAGCCGACGGTCCTGATGGGCTCACTACACATTTACACACAGCCCACTTTGTACCAGCGTTTTCACCTCCACCGAAACCACCTTCTGTACCGCCTCTGGAGCAAGACCTGGTGTGTCAATGGTGTGAAGTTGAGGGAGGTGAGATATGTGGTAGACAATTCACAACAGCAGATAGTTTGCAACAGCATGCAAAAGACGCCCACATCGCGGCCTTGAAGAAGAAGACGGGATATCTCTGCCTATGGGCTGGATGTGCACGGAGAGATAAACAGTTCAGTCAGAAAGGGAAGGTGCGATCCACACATTCCAATCTTCTTAAGCAGCTTCTACTCTGGGTAATAGATACTGATTCTTATCCTTTGTTGTGCTATACAGGTTGAAAGACATATGCAAACTCATACAGGCTGTTAGTATTCAAGAGTGTTAGATGTGGCGAGCCTTATAGTGACTAACGCTAAACGGGCCGCTACAGTCAAGAGCTGCCGCTGCCCACACTGTGACAAGGAATTCTCAGCGCCCCAAGCCCTACAGCAACACATCCGAACACATACGGGTGAAAAACCATTCAAGTGTGATGTAAGAAACCTACCAGTGCTTATAATTGGAAAAATTCTAAATCAGGTTTGACGAAATAAGATATGTGGGAAAGAGTTCGCACAAGGCTCGGCCATGACAATGCATAAGAGAGTTCACAGTGGGGAGAGGCCACTCAAGTGCGATTTTCCAGGATGTGATAAGAGGTTCTCGGAGTATGTTATCTCTTCCGCTTCATATCCCTGTCTTTGCGTATTGATGCACGGCATGATGCGTCGTGTGACTCTTTGGCCTTTTGTCTTATCCTATTCGTCCTTGCCGTCTTTCATAGATCCCTTGCTAAGACAATCCACAATCTAGGTCATCGAACTTGTCAAAGCATAGAAAAACACATAACCCAGTTGGGCAACACCGCTGTGGATATCCTGGCTGTGACAGATCTTTTCATAGAATTGGTAAGAGTCCCACCCTTTGTATGGGGCCAGACACATCCCCAGGTTTAATACCACATAGCGTGGACCCCGAATGATTGCTTCTAATTAGTCATGGCATCTAGACCAGATGAAACGCCATCGAAAAACTCATGGGCCTGGGTGGATGCTGTCGCCCTCACCCACAGCTCCCAGTGATGAACCCATATCCGATGAATTGCCACTCCTGGAGCCTGCCCGAAAAAAATTAAAAAATTAAAAAATTAAAAAATAAAAAAGATATGAGCATAGCACCCCATCAAGAGCCGCGATGAATGCCATCAGGCTAACCTCGTTGTGTCTGTGGTATGTTATTTCTGAACCCAAATCGTACAAGGAAGTAGAAGATCAATGGGGATAGAGGGTTGGAAATAAGACCAGGGGCAAAGGATATGCAGGTGGATGGATAGCTGCGAGCAGGAGAGTAGATACGGAGTGAACAGTCTAACGGGTAGACAGAATTGACAGGCGGATGAGGCGTTGCCGTCAAAATGCCTCATCAATTCTAGATCACTGCTTCCTCATCAGCAGTGCCATCTCGCCCACCTCGAAACATGAGTAAGTCACTGAAATTTATCACTATCTGCGCGATCCAATCGATCGTGTCACGAAGGTCAATGCACCGCACCTGTGTGTCTCCCCCACCTGGCCACCTCTCGTCCACTATTTAAGTACCTACGCGGTGGCTAAGATGGGCTTGAGACCCATAGGCAAGGGAGTTCTGGGCTAATTATACGTATCCCCTTACTTATGGGGGGAGGGGGAGGTTTCGTTGATAGTTCTTCCATTTACCATAGTCATGTTGTTCAACTATTTTGTATACAGCTTAGTGGCGTTTCGGGAAACTGGGAGGTGAGGCCTAATGCCTGCCTCAGATCACTTGGTGATCTATTGTCATCTTTTTAATAGTCTCGGACGAGGTGGGATTTTTTTAAGCAGACTGGCTCCACCCAATCTACCTGTAGCAGTATACTATTTTTTTTTTTTCCCCTTCATCTATTATACTATACCCCTTTGCTGGAAATAATAAAGTATGCTCGGCCGGAACACCACATACACATACATATACCTAGACTTAATTTACAAGGAATTGCCGACATACACCAGCTACTCTGTGTTGGTCTGGCGGCAATGGTTGATCGGTTTCACCACAGGCTAACTTCACCAGATGAACGTGGAGTGTCGTTCGTCCCGACATTACAAGTTAAATCCTATTCGTCCCCGCATTTTGAGGATCTACAAGGGACTACATTTATCGGCTGGCGCACATATCTTTATCCAATATGTGGATTGATTTGAGTAGGGACTAGATCAATTGGCATTGGGAAAAAGAAAATAGAGGACGATCTGACATTTTGGATGCGATTTTTTTTTACATTTGTTTGGTATGAGGCATGTGATCATGACAAGCAAGAGTATTAATAATGCTTTTCTGTTTTACACCACCGCTATTTAGTCATTCATTCACATGGCTGGTCATGGGATCAGCTGCATCTTGATAGTTGACCCCCATTATCCCGAGGTACGGTGGATTTGGGGCCAATCCTGGTATGGCAATTGCCCATCAGATCGCCGGTTGAGATATCTAAAGTTAAGTTTGATGTGCGTATTGCTTTTTTTTTTTGCGGTTCATGGTTCATGGTTCAGGATTCCAGATTCAGCCCGAAGCATGTATATACCATTTGGCGCTTCTTTGGCGGACTCCGACTGATGACATATCAATATCATTCATGCATACGTCAAGTTCAGGTATGATAGAAGAGAGGGCAAGCAAGCAAACACCGCAAAGTGGCCGCTCGGACGAGATCGAGTTTGCTAGATACTGTATGTGTGCATAGAAAATTATTTAGATATTGCTTTCTCTAATTTTATAGGTATATACAGTGAGTGGTCTGTGGAATCTTCCATTCCAAAACGCTGGCCTACCTAGGCCTCATATCCGTACAACTAACTACCATGCAGGTGTCATTTTCCAGCACCCTTTGTCTAGCTAGGGTCTGTACTTACTTACACCTCAGACAGAGCAGAACATGTACCGATACATACACATTGTCAGTCATGTCTGATTCCCTTTACTTAGCTGCTTGAGTCACGTCACGCACATTACATACTGTACTTACACGAGAGATAAGAGCCCTTTTTTCCTTTTCTTTTTCTGTTACCTTTTTTTCTTCCCGTTCTGTTTATATGTTTTCTTCTTTCGCAATTACGTGGGGGGGGGGGGAGGGGGGAGGAGAGGATCGGGGGATCAAGGGATTATTTGCTTTTCCGCCTGACCGCATACCATACTCCGGACATACGTATTCATAGTTCCCTGTTTGTAATAACAATATTGTAGCCAACGCTGTAAATAACGAAATTCTTGAACTTTAAAGTTTGAGGATAAGCTAAAGAAATTCACACCACTATAGACAAGTTAAGCGACACGTCTATGGAGCTAAGTAATATAGGTGGTTAGGCAAAATCTGCAATGTTAAGTATTTTGTCCCAAAGACTTCATCTATTAATATAAACCTGATGGTGATTTGCAGTAGCAGCACATTGCACATACATCAAAGAGGGAATGAGCGACCCCACGCTAACTTACATGCACCGCAGGAAGAGCTGGCAAGATAGATTGTGCATAAGAAGGCGAGAACAGAATGCTTGTTGTTGAATGCAGATGGGTGTCGGGCAAAACTGGTAATTGCCATTATGTTTCATTCAAATTACGGGCAGGTACGTACAATTGCTTAGCTGGCTCCTCCTGGGCCTTTCTCCCTCCTTCCATCGTACGTGTACTACACAATACTTTAGACCATGGGGGGGCGGTTAGAGCAAAGAGACAATAAAGGGATATTAAGCAAAAGCACCTAAACGACAATGCATGAGAGGAATGAAGAGCAGCACATATGGTATCATAGAGGATCTCCTCTATCTGTTTGTTTGTGTGTTTGGTGCTTTAACAAGTGTAAACTCCAAATGGAAACCCCGCAGTCTCATTAAGCACTAATTGTGGCGGTGCGCTACTGCGTCAATTCCTCCCCAACCGGTGTTGCGGGTCCCAACAATACTTTCAATTTGGGGGGCTGCAATTGACTGACTGCATCCAGACCATCAACCTATGGGGCCTGGCGGTACAGTACAATTTCAGACTGTTTGAAGTATCGCCTTGCATCTATAATGTGTAATAATAATTTTGTAAGCCTTTTATCGATGCACTTTACTATACTATCAAGAAATTGCCGCTTTAAGTAGCTTAACAAGGCTTCAAGCCCGGAAGGTATCAAAGGGAATCGAAAGATCCCCCCACACAATCCTCGATGATGTGGAGTGTGGGGGTCTCAACCCTTGCATGCCATCTGGCAGCAGCGAGAGAGACGGGGAAATAACACGGGACGCGCAGTTGAAATCAGGGGGAGTCCTCGAACAATTCGAGAAAAAGAAAGAAGAGAACAAGATGAACATACCTTCATCGATCAATACCAAGCTTAAGTAATATCGGGTTGAGTACTTTTTATTAACCTCACGAAACGTGGGGGTTAAGTCAAAGCCGCCCAGAAACAAACGAATTGGGATTGTTTCGCCTGTGTGACACACAATATTAGAAAACATAAATATGGTTGAGCAAAATATGTATAGATCGCCCAATAGATGAAGCTAGTGTTAGGATAAGGGGCCCCCAGATTCATACCTCGTGATGGCGAGCCATCCATGATCTGCGAGATTGGTGCATACATTGTCAGTATAAACCTAATTGCTAGAAGTGGAGGTGAGGAATATGGAGGTCAATTTGACAAACCTCAAACCGTACTAGGGTCTCGCTTTCGTTGTATTGGTTCGGTGCTGTACCAGTGGTCTCTCGCCGGATAATTGACAGCTCCATGTGTTTTATTTTGAGTCGAACCAAGAGGAAGTAGATACGCCCAACGATGACGTCTTTGAGGTGGTATTTCGATTTTGAGTATTCAAACTCGATATGCAAGCAGTCCTCGATACCCACATCCATCTTGATAGAGCTATTTGTCTCTGGTGGGATGCGGTAAGAGTATACCCAAATGTCCTTTTCCCGGACAACATCAGCCATGCGGCGAGAAACTGTGACCCGCACAAAGTACCGCAGCTTGACATTGATACCATTATAGGACTCATACTGCTTTTCCACATTCTTAAACTCAAAGTCGAAAGTTTGGGGGTGCTGTAGGTCTCCAGGGGCGGCTAACTCCTGGCCAAGTGAAAGAAACTCGTAGTGATTTCCTCGGTCGAAAAACATCTCTGCAGGATAGTATTCGACAGAGAGTCAGCAAGATCATAGCAGGGACTGTGAACTTGCCCAACCTATCATCCCAATAAACTGCACCTTGATGCCAGTGTGCTCCAGCCTCTTGCCGTCTTTCGGCCGGATAGTCACTGCTCCCTTTACCGACTCTCCATCCATGTATAACGGGACTTTCTCCCTTCTGTTCTTATCCAGCTTCACATCTATCATCTTCCTGTCATCGTCTGAGTCTTCCAGGCGAATGTCGATGTCCAGGGGTGTCGGGAAGAAGTAAGACATCTCGGCTGTACTGCGGCAAGGCGGGGGTGGCAGCTGAGGTAGGTGGAGCCGTGCAGTGTAGCTGGCTGTCAATTCGTCCTGGTGGGTTTCGACAGTGTGTTCCGCCTGTCAGTTGTTGGTGGCTAGAGAGCCTCAAGGTCTACAGACAGCTCGTGGAAGGCGTACACTGTGTCACTAATTTGGGACAGGTTGCTGGACCCCACCTACCAACTAAGAAATGGCTGCTCAATCGCTCCCCCACACTGATGCACCCGCCCCAAAGTATTCTGACGTCAGGCAGCCAAAACCCCATTCAGTCTCCGCGGAGCTGCGATTGAGAAAAAGAGAGTCCTGCTGCATGTACATGTACCTACTCTACCTAGGTACTTGGGGCCAATATAGGTAGAGGCCTTCTCCTCGGCCATGCACTCCGCATTTCGGCCCTCTCGCACTACTCTGCGGCCTACTCCCTGTGCAATTTGGGCCCCCATATGGGTACTCTAGCTTGGGCTAACCAGGTGCCTAACCAACCCATGCGCCATCACGGAACCAACAGCAGGTTAGGAATGGATCTTCAGCTTGACGTGAACATTCGGAAAGACCCACATTCTATTTCACACATCTGGTACAGAGTACAGGGCTGGGGGCTCGGATGTTGCTGCCAAGGAATCTGAAAGTGAAGACCGGACAGTCGCAGAGTCTGGGGCCGAGAGCTTTTGGGCACTCAGATTACGGATCCACATTCTTTTCAATTGGGATACCTAGGGAAGGGGTATGGCTGGCTGTGTGAGTAAGGGGATAAGGGGAGTTGCAGCTTCGCCGAACTATTCTAGCATGTTCTTGTTGGTCACACTCCACGATATGCTAGGCAAGAGGCTGTATTGATGGTGCTTTGCAAGGGCCTCGTGCTGAGAGCTTGCTTTGTTTACATTCCTCACTCGACGACACGGGAATACCAGTACAGCATAATAGAGTGTACTCGTAGTTGCTGGTCACATCAGCACCTTCGGAGGAAAAGCGTATAGACTCCACAAAAAAAAAAAAAAAGTCACATCAGCAAGAGGCGTTGCCATGCTAGGCGTTTCGTTGCGTGTACGACGCTTGGGCTGAACACCCCACACCAATCCATGTGCGTTCCACGGTTCTATTGGTGGGGTTGGAACCCCCATCATGCACAGTTAGTTTCATTCCTGGGGACAGGGCTACCTACCGTACTCTACCTATGGCCGTTGGGTTCCTCCCCGTCAAGCTTCACCATTTTGAGCCAGCGGCAAGCAAGGGAGGCTGCTTCAGTTGATCTGGGACCAAACCGGAGCCAATACAGATCCTGGAGAGCAATCCATCACGGCTGGAAGAGGACATCACGCCTGAAAAAAAAAAAGTAAAACAGGCCGGCTCTTCCATCCACTCACATCTTGGAAGGGCGGAGCTCTTCACTGGTGCTGCTGGCGATGGTGGCGGGCTGATCGGGTTTTCCCTGGATTTGCGGGCTTGCCCTTCGTCATTTCCCACTGAGCTGCCCCTGTTTTCCCAGTCGTTACTTTTTCCTGCAAATTGCCCCATATTTTTGAATGCAGTAGGAGGTTGATTTAGCGAGGCGCACCAAAATCGAGTAAATTGAGAGGTAAATATAATAATAATCGGCTTGTCTCGTCGAACGCCCCCCCCACGCACCCTTTTGTCAATACTTCCCCTTTTCGACGCCTGTTTTTTCGTAATGTCTTTGCTTTCAGAGCAGCAGCCATGATGCTGCATCATTGCACACCTGCTGGATTCGATCCGATCCAGTTGCTGCGGGATTATCATGTCTCGTGATATAGCCAGTTACTGCACGTGTCGAGTATCTGTCCTCTGCAAACATTCCAGGCCTTGAGCAGCCTTATACGGTTCGTTCTGTGGCGTGCGGGGTGACCGCGAAGGTGATGTTGACCCAGGCGCAGGCAGGATGCAGGTGTGCCCTTGGCATGTTCACGCAGAGGCCCGGGGGAGGGAAGGGGGGTGGTTGGCCAGGCCCTGGGTAGCCCTGTCCAGGTGGGATGGATCGACCGCCAGTGCTACGCTACGATGGGAGATGGATGGGGGTGGGAGACTCAATTTGTTGGTTTGCGCATCCACCGCCGGCACCGCCGCGTGACTCTAACTCTTTGGTCCTGTTTCTCGTTTCTCCACCCCTACGCAGCTCACTGGCACCCTTATTCAAGGCGGGAATAGCTATATATCTCCAACACTTCCCCCGTCGTTCAGATGGATTCGCAACTCACCTCACCGCCATCGAAGCCACTAAACTTAAGGTTCAGACCATACCCGTCATACTACAACACCACGCTCCATACAATCATCTGCAATGGCAACCTACCTCAACGTCTCTTCCCTAGCCATCAGGCACATGGGACAACAGCTCTCTCTTCACCAGCAGAAGCCATCCGAGCCTGCCAAACGACACATCTTCATTATCACAGGCCCAGCTGGTTGCGGCAAGTCCTCGGTAGCAAAATCTCTTGCTCAAGCTTTGGATCTTCCATACATAGAAGGAGACGATGTAGGTTCACCCAGTATACCGGAGCAACGAAAAACTAAGACTAACATCCTTCAAGTACCACAGTGAAGCCAATGTCAAGAAGATGTCCAATGGAATCCCACTCACCGATGACGACCGATGGGGCTGGCTAGAAACCCTACGAGAGAAGGCCGTTGAAGAGCTCGAGGGTGGTGCTCAAGGATGTGTCGTTACCTGTTCGGCACTCAAGCGGAAATATCGAGATGTTATCCGAAAAGCTGGTCAAGAAGCTGACGGTGTTGTCGTCCGATTCGTCTACCTCCAAGCCAGCGAGGCCCTTCTTCTCCAGCGAGTCAGGCACCGACAAGCAACCACAAACCACTACATGAAGGACGATATGGTCAAGTCTCAATTCATGGCTCTTGAGGAACCAGATGCGACCGAAACCGATGTTATCTCAGTTGATGTCAGCCCACCGCTCCTACAAGTGCAGTCAGCTGCCTTGGACAGGGTCAGGGACGTTATAAGAGGGCAATGATTGACAATTGTTTTCCTTTCCTTTTCCGACTCTTAATGTTTTTCCTCTGTACAATTGCATCGGCCGGCTTTTTCTACATTTAGGAGCGCGTGTGATCATTGAGTGTAATCAAACTGGGATTTTCATTACTCCAACATTTTTAGTTTTTCGGTTTTTGCTCTTTCGGTTTCCTTTTTCTGCTTATCTCTTGGGTATCGCGGATAACTCCCAGCTGTATTTTTATTTATACCAAAATACATCATTGCTTGTGACTTTGCACGGTGCAGGCACTGTGATGTAACTCAGTTGGTATACTAACAGTTCACATGATATAGAGCCTCTATGGGAGGCAGTAAAAATTCATTGCAAAATTAAAATCCACGTCACACGCTAAATTCACAATTCGCCCAGGCCTCAGCTGAGCAAATCACAAAAAAAATCTATCTCATCCTTGCCAACATCAATTCGGGTTTCTCCACAAATTTCTTCATTAACGTAGCCATTCTCGCCATAGTGGCTCCATCGATAATTCTGTGGTCCGCGGACCAAGAAAAGACCATTTCGGTCTTTGGCACCACTGCTCCATGACAGTCAAATGCAGGCAATGTTTTCGCCTTCCCGATACCTAGGATGGCGACTTCGCTATTGACAATGACGGGCGAAACCACGCGACCGCCGATATTTCCAATGTTACTTATCGTTATGGTCCCACCTTTGAGGTCAGCTGGCGATAGTTTACCTGCTGCCCCGGCTTTCTTGAGACGCAGTAATTCCTCGCCGATTTCAAAAATACTCAAGTTGTGAACATTCTTGATGTTAGGGACTACTAACCCCGCAGGAGTATCCATCGCGACACCGATATTATGTTGCGGTCGCATAATCAGGCTCGGTTTATCACCGTCAGTGTTTAGCCTGGCGTTGAGGATTGGGTATGTCAGAAGAGCGAGAGACATTGCTTTGATGAAAAATGGCATGTATGAGAGTTTCTGGACTGATTGAGAACCATTACCAGAGGCCAGCTCAGCATTGATTTGCGACCGACATGTTGTTAATGGGTCCAAATGAACCTCGTCACTGAACAAGAAATGGGGTATTGAGAGACTCTTTGTCATGGTCTTGAACATCTGCATTTGCATTGGGGTGAGTAGGGAAGTGGTCTCACTGCCGACTGGTGGTGTAGCTGCTGACTCGGGCAGCCCTGCGGTGGTTTGGCCTGTCTTTGAACGCACCGAAAAAGCTGCAACGTCCTCCTTCAATACTCGGCCATCTTTTCCGGTACCTTGAACGTGGGTTATCTCCACCCCCAGCTCTTTGCATATCCGCCGCACTGCAGGGGTTGCAAGCTTACTATGTTTGTATTCTGGGGGGGTACCGGTCGTTGTAGTTGAAGCTGGTGGTGGTGGAGGTATCAGACCCTTGGAGCCCTCGGCCGGCGTTGGTGTTGGTGTATCTTTAAATTTAATAGGAACAGATTCCTCTGCCCCCTGTTCTTCTATATCTATATCCACGAGTGGCTGGTTCATCAGTTCACTGTTCCTCCAGCATGCCGTACAGAGAACCAACCTTCCCCACAAGTGCCATATCCCCAGCATCGTAATATAGCTTCTTGATAACTCCATCGAACCGTGATGTTATCTAATTTTTTGTTAGCTCTGAGCTATCCCACCCATCTAGCTAGTTCACTGCTGCTACATACCTCCACAGAAGCTTTATCTGATTGCACCTCACATAGCTTATCGAATTGCTCCACCCGTGCCCCCGGTTGTACGAACCACTGAATGACTTCACATTCTCGGATACCTAGTTACCAAGTGTACATTAACATCTCTACCATCGAATTTCTTGTGGAAGCCATACCCTCTCCAATATCTGCTAGGCAAAATGGCTTGACAGCGAATGACGCTGGTGTAAAGTGCAGGTTGCGGCGGGCGGGCCTTGGAATGTAGGCAGCAGCTAACCCCCTTGACGTTACTCTGGACGGATTCAATGCCCTGACCCACATCGAGATGCACGGCTAGTTGTTCGTGCGAGGTTTCAGTCCGTATCGTAAGATAGCTTGAGAATGACTGTCAATTAATTTGAGAGAATTTCGAAACAGTGGCAGTAACATAACGCGGAAGTATATAGCAGAATCTCGGGTGCCCTGGGTATCCAATTGTGTGAGGGGACAGGTAACAATTGGCCCGCATATAGCCGCGCCGAGTAAGCTATCAGATTCAACCCGAGCGCCTCCAAAGCCTAATCATCGCTACGGGTAAAGGTAACTGTAAAGACGCATCTCTGCCTTTGTCTCGTCAGCCCTCTAATATTACAGTAACCCAGGTCCCTGTAGCAACTCCGAGTCCCTCACCACCCGCACA
>Ga0307514_10004528_pt1 | contig 12765 bp, 13 predicted proteins | sample 16_EM_MG_FD_203088 | JGI IMG/M metagenome (GOLD analysis project Ga0307514, IMG submission 203088) | Populus trichocarpa ectomycorrhiza microbial communities from riparian zone in the Pacific Northwest, United States - 16_EM | ecosystem: Host-associated > Plants > Roots > Unclassified | place...
ATAATTCGAGTCACGAGTTTAGATAATTAACTCTGGGTAGTTATGGATGGAGCTTGATAAATTATTTTGTTGCATAAATTATTCTTAATTTATTTATTTAGATATATACATCAATTTTTTTATTTTAATCCAAGATTTTCTTATACAATAACATGTTATAAAAATCCACATATATACTTTTTTTAAGAAAAAATAAAATTTAACCCGCTATAAATATGGCACAACAGCGTTCCATAATTTCAAACAGTCAAGCACGTCCAGTAGCCGGTAAAAAAAGATAACAAGCCTGTGTTAGAAGGACATTTCTCAAAGTTTGCCAGGTGTGAGAATTTGATCGAGTATTTTTTTTGTTTGAGGACTTGACTAAGAAATCAATGACAGCTTGTTAACGAGTTTGTTATTTACCTTGTTTCTATTACTTGGAAATGAGCTCGCAGCACGTTTTTGGTGCTTGCCCAATTATCATAAGGCTGGGCCATGTAATAACCAAGCACTTTTTTTGCCGTTGGTATTTTGTATTTGAATCCAGGTGATGGCAGTTAGGAAAAATATCTTTTTAAAATTTTGAAATTTTAGATAATAAAAAACATACTTCTAATAAAAAAAATTAATTTGAAGGAAAAAAAAGGAAATGCCAGGTAATCATATGTAAAATCATTAGAAGGTGGGGATAAACAAAAAAATAGGCAAAGTCCACGGGTCATCTATGCAAAAATAAATACGACCATTTGGTCTCTTACCATGAGATGGAGAGCCTGTCCCTGTGCCCTGGTTGAAAAACCAAAAACAATGGAAACAAAGTTCACTTTTTAACCTTTTTTGGTGCACAATTCCCTAACCTCCTTCCTCTTATTTGAAACCATCTGCATACAAAATACTTATGCTTGCCACGACAATTGGCGCAGGGGAGAGAAGAGCTAGCTTCCTAACATGGTGTAAGGGCTTTTGCTTAATAAATCATGAGAGAGTCATGACCAGAGGGTGGCACGCAATCACACAAAGGGTTAAAGTGAGGCAAGAAAATTGCAAGAATTTACAGGGTCTAAAAAGGCTAGGGAAGTGTGTGTTAGGTCATCATTACTTGCTCCTCAGCCACTGCAAATCTCACTGCATGCTGTCCCAGACCAAAGTCGGGCTCGCCTTTTCCTTTACTTGCCTTTATTACCTTTTCTTCTGAATCAGGTGCCTGGTTTTTTCCCACCACGCAATTACCATAACTGCGACTAACTTTTTGCTGTTTCTCAACGTCGTGGAACTTGACCATTTAAGGTCTCAGTTCCCCAAAAGAGTGAAATTCTCCGAGCTCAGCATCTGAGGAAATCTAAAGAAGGAGTGCGGTACAATTCGGGAGAGGACAGAGCTCTAGGGCCATCAAAGACCCGGGATGGTTTTTATGGTCATCGGCTGGGGTCCATCATCCCATGCTTCAGGGCTATGATGGATACTACTCTAATGTCTTGTCGGGATTCATTTGATGGATTGGTATCCGTCTGCTTGACAGAGATATGATAGGGTGGCCTTTTTGGGCCCTGATCAAGATCAAATCTATCGATTTTTCTAACCACAGTGCCCTCGAAGCCTTATTAATTACAGATACAGTGCTGCTTCCTCTTGATTTCGAGATTAGTGTTTTTATCCATTTCATCTTTCAAAATTCATTCATGTTAAAGGATATTATATTAAATATTTTTATATATTTTCAGATACGTTTATATAAAAAATTTGAAAAAAATATTTTAATTGAAAAATATTTTTATAAAAACATTATAAACACATGTCTCCATTCCATATGCATGACTTGGTTGTTCAACGTCAACGTGCCTAAAGCTACACTCACTCACATGCTCCACGTTTCAACTTGCCATAATGACGTGCTTGAAAAGCAAGTTTAAGATATTTGGAAATATAATGGGAGTTATTTTTTTAAATGATTTTTGTTTAAAAATATATTTTTTAAAATTATTTTTAACATCAATATATTAAAATAATTTAAAAATATAAAAAAATTAATTTAAAATAAAAATATAATTTTTAAAAACATTTTTAAAATACAGAAAAGGTAGTTAATTTCCATGCTGCTTCTTCGGTTACAAGATTAATTGTCTTGCAGCTAGCAGTAAGGACTCTTTGCTAATAGATCTTCACGGGTGGTAAAAAATATGAATATTTACACTCTATTTACTGAATTATACACACACGTGTCTGCACACGCTAAAAATCAAGTATTTATACCCTCCATTAGAGTAACTATAAAAAAAACCCATCAAGTCGATATCTATAAAGTTTAGATTATATAAATTGTCAAGCAACGCAAACTTAAAGCCTCCACTCCAAACAAATTCATGGCCCATTTAAATAGCCCACATTTATGGGCCGAGGGAATCAATCTATACAGCGATCTAATCTTTGCTGAAAAACCAGCTTTGAACTTGGCGAAGGAGTCCGAATGAGTCCGCTTGACGTGGATTTCCTTAGCTTGTTTAATATAATCCAACCTTCCATTGGAAAGCCCAACATAGATTATCGGTTGGGGGGAGTGTAATCCGTGGCAGCAAACAAGTTTCAAGCTTCTTTTAACTTCCCCCGCGAAACAAATCAAGGCAGTGAAGTCTACATTGAATTTGTTAGAGAATAATATAAATTATATTTTGAGATTTTTTCTAATAACTTATGCTATTGGGTTGAAATAGTTCTTTGACATGGTATCAGAGCCTTAATGACCAAGCGGTCACGAGTTCGAATCTCACCATCCCTATTTATTTGATAAAAATTAAGCACAAGGTAATGTGAGCCTGTGCAAGTTTCAAGCCCAAAGAGCTTTCACTTGAGGGGGTGTGTTAGAGAATAATATAAATCATATCTTAGGACCTTTCCTAACAGTTTAAGTTATTGGGTTGAGATGATTCTTTGACAGGATTGAGCATTAACACTGATGGAAAAATCCCTCTTCTTCTCCATGTTGAAAGTTTTCAAGTGATTTTTTTAAAAAAGGATGTATCATCTGAAGCAAGAAATAAAAAATGTATCGAATTTAACGTGCTGAGTCTGTTTTTATCAATGTCTCTCCAGTTTTATCTTGGGCCAAATCCTCCAGTACTGCACTAGCATTAGCGGAGGAAGGAAGAATGGAAATCTGGCTAAACAGAGTGAAGAAAACGAGATGTTTTGTTTAATTTTGGAGACTTGTTGGGCGTGACATTCAGCATATACAAAAATATATGCAAAATTAATTTACTCCTCTGCATCCTGTCAATGTATAATGCTTTGAAATAACTGCCAACAGCATGCTATTTTCAAAACCAGCAAATTGCTCTCCTCCTTTTTAAGTTTCAATACCAAGTGTGGCCAAAGTATTCTATCATGGTGTGCAAATCACTGTATGTATGCATGGAGGGAAATTTCTATTTCACATTTCACTATTTTGTACTCCAACCAACCAATTCTTTTCTGAACAGAATCATAAGGATGTCTTAATCGTTGTTGATTCACAAGACTACCCTGCACTTATAGAATCTCTTGAAGGAGATGAGGATGATCAACAGTTCCGGAGAAAGCTTGCTTGGAAGGCTTTTCAACATTGTGCTTCCTATGATTCTGCAGTTTCAGAGTGGCTGTGGAAACAAACTGTGGGGGGTATTCTTTTGATTTTACTGCTTTAATCATGGACTTTTAACCCACAGTTTACAATTAATGGCGCCAATAAACATTTGCAGTTATGCAGTTTTAATAATATATTCTGGTTCAAAAGATTCCTCCCAATTACTAAATAATTTGATAAAAACAAGAGCAGTGCAGTGCTGGTATTTGATGAATTTTGTATCCCATTCACTAGCAAAACAAGAGCAGTGCTGGTATATATATGCGCTAATAACATGCATGTTCGGTTAACAGCTTGGAACGATGCAGTGGAAGAGGCATGTGAAGCTGGTGTTGGTGTTATCGCAGAGCCTGGTGGGAGGAGCATCAGGGATAAGGATGCCATAGACTGCTGCAACAAGCATGGGGTTTCGCTGTTTTTCACCAATGTCCTTTAGGCACTGATGAGTTACTTTCAGCATCTCTTGTGTTTTTTGGTCAACGCCATGTTTCAAGCCCAGAACTAAAGGTTCAATGGTTTAGCTTACTCCTGTTGTTGAGAGTTCTTGTAGTTTGTCCTTCGTCGGCAGAATGTATATGTATTTTAGAGATGCTACAAATTTATAAAAATACTTTATATCACTTTTATTTTATGTTCTAGTAAGCCTGCAACTATTTTTTCTTTTTAAATTGGGGAAAGAGTTCCTTTTCTATTCGAGGTCCTATGGGCTAGCAGTCAAGCTGGACATGGGCTTCTACAACTCGGCCTGCCTGATAATAAGTTGATTTAAGAATAAAATCCAGAATATTGGACCTGCTATGCACTCAGTGTTGGTTAATAAAGTATATGAAAATGATAAAAAAAAAGTCTTATAATTGAAAATTAAATATTAATTATTGAGGGTTTCTGGATTAAAATAATTCTAAACTAATCTAAATAATTAAAATAAATGAGAAAGGTGGATTATTAAATAATATTTATATATGTAACAAAACAAAAAAAAAGAGCATAACATGAAATATTTATGGAATAATAGAATTGCAAAAAAGCATCGAACACTTTAAAATGTTATATCTAATATTGTATAATAAAATCAAGCTACATAATTACTCTCTCTTTATTTGGAGAATATAATTTGATTATTTTCCGGTATTTTTTTAACGATAAAAAAAGCTTAAATCATACCAAAAAAAAAAAGGAAAAAGAAAAAAAGGGCTTAATACGGCTTCTTTCAAAATTGCCACTGCCTCATCCCCCAGCTGTATTTATAACTGACTTTTGATTCCAACCTCCCAATAACAAGCCCTGCTCTTCCACGTGTAAAACTTTTTTCCCGCCAAGGACACCTTCCCTCCAAAGCTAACCACATCCCTCCCTCAAACAGAGACAAACTATTTCTCCCCCCTCCCCCCCCCCCCTTCTCACTACAAAACTAGAATCCAAAAACCCTGGAAAAGAAAGAAAGAACTCCAAGATCTTCAATGGCGACCCAATTTCTCATGTCCATCATTCTCCTTTCTCTCCTCATTTCTTTCTCATCTTCTCTCCCTATATACAGCATACTTGATGCCACCCAAATCCTCTCAAATTCAGGCTATGTAGCCATGGCTCTCATTCTTGAATTTGGCTCTCAAACTGATCTAATCCCACCATCTCAATCTCTCACTATCTTCTCTCCCTCTGATACTGCATTTTCTCTTTCAGGCCAACCCTCTCTTGATCTCCTTCATTTCCACTTCACCCCTCGGTCTTTCTCTCTAAACTCCCTCAAATCCCTCCCTCCTGGATACCAAATCCCCACTCTTTTCTCCAATCACTCCCTCGTCATCAGTTCTAATGCTGATAGTCAAACCTCGGTAAATGGTGTCAAGATTAATGGGTCGGCTTTATATGATGATGGGTTTCTAGTAATCTTTGGTGTTGACAATTTTCTTGATCCGGATTTTACGGTTTCTGGGTCCATTAATGGGAGTACTGGTGGAATTCGTGGATGCTATGTTACATCTGGTAACGATGATTGCTCATTTGAGGAGGCTAGTGGGGTTTTGAAATCAAGAGGGTATTCTGTTATGGCCTCGTTTCTTGATTTGCAATTGGCGAAGTTTAAGGACCATACCAGGTTAACAATCTTGGCTCCTGTTGATGAAGTTTTGAAAGGTTTTATGGGTGATTTTAGTGATTACCGTTCAATCTTTCTTAGGCATGTCGTGCCTTGCAAGATTTCGTGGAGGGATTTGGTTAGTCTTGATGATGGGGTGGTGTTACCTACATATTTGAGGGGGTTCAAAATAAATGTAACTGTATCTAGTACTTTCTTGATGTTCAATGGAGTTCAGGTCATTGTTCCTGAAATTTATAGCAATAGTTGGCTTACTGTTCATGGTCTTGGGGGGAGTTTAGTGATGCAAGAACCGACTGCAACTGCAAGCAATGCTGAAAAGATTGTAGTGGATTTTAAGGCCATAAAGGTCTTGATAGCCTTTTCTTTTCTGCTTCTGTGTACCTCTCAGCTGAACTCTATTTTGTAAGTGCATTCATTCACTGCCACTTTCGTGTCCCTTCTTGTAAAAAGGTTTGTGTTCTAGTTGTTAGTGTTGTAATTGGATTCCATTTTCTTATTGACTTGATGTGAAACAATAAAGCCATGCCGTGATATTGTGAAATGATGATTTTTGAAATAAATTCTAATTCTTTTTAGTTTTCCACACTTATGAGCTGATGGATGCAATGATATTGACTCATACATGATTCAATTGATCTATGATATGATTTGAGCTTATTGGAATGCTTGTATGGACATCTAACTTTCTCAGTTGATGTGAGATTATTGGTATACTAGTTTGAGCCAGTCTAAGTGTGGAGGATATATTTTAAGAATCAAACTATATTTTAAGAAAAAAGAAAGTGGCATAGCTGTGAATTGCTATTGAAGGCTATCATTTTTCGTGCCTTCAGAGCTCTTGAAAATGAAATATCGTCTAAGCTACAGGCAAACTAATTGGGTTGATGGTCCTCCCGGGCGATTGCAAGGCTTTCTTTAACTTGTGTTGAAAATGGTTCAATAACTGAAGACTGAACTAATACCTGTAGACAAGTCAATTTGCCTGGCTGTGTCAGAAGTTTTTGTATGAGATATATGATTTCTTATCTGGAGGCCGAAGTCATAGCCCGGATTCTTTAGTAGGCTACAACCAATTGAAAAGGATCGGTTGACGGCATTGAGTAGGAATATTTGAAACAGTGATTGCTTTATTCTGCCCTGCGAACATGATAATGATAGCAGCACGGGCTCTCAATCGGAAGACAATTACTGTTCTCCTCTTAATCAGCTTCAACTGAACTGACCTTGTTGCTGAAGTTACAATACGACTCGCTCTTAATTTCCAAAACGTGTGATTGCACCATTAAGAATGGAACCAAAAGATGCGAAAAGCCTGATTCTTGCATTATCATTATTGATGATTGCGGCCTCAATTAAAGAGTTTAACGCTCCATTATTTTATGCTTTATTTTCTTTTGAGGGCAGGGAAGGTTAATCAAGTATAATGCCATATAGATGAACTATAAACTATCGCATTTCCAAGAAGAACTGCAGAATCATTGAGCAGCTGGAACTTGACAAGTAAACCACAGCCACAGGAAAGTTTAAAAAACCAGTATTGATCTATCTTCCATCGCTAACAATGAATGAGCTCTAGAAAAGGGAAGCTGGAATACTGGAAATGTGTATTTTTTAAAGAACAGGGCCTAAGGTGATGTCTTATTCAAGAAATTGAACATGACGCTCTCCTGTTATATTTGTTTCTTGGATGCTGGGTACATGGCATTGTTTATTGTGTGTATGCATGAAACAATATGATGCAGTCAAAGCCTCGCCCTTCTCTAGCTATCAAGAAGAAATATGCAAAATTTGGATGTAGCGCCCGCTTTCAGTGAATATGAAAAAATTGAACGGTTAAGACTTAAGAGGATGGTTGGATTTTTGTCAACATCAAAATAGAGCAAATGTGTTGGCTTGTGAAAGTTAGGAGGATACAGAAATTTGTGATACTTGGAAGAATAATAAAACCCCCTGAATTTTTCACCGATTCTTCTGAGGCTCCTCTGAAATATAGTACTCAGTCCATGGCAAACCAGAAAATCAACGGTATACAAACTCAGCAAATCTCTGAGTACAGTAAGTTGTTACAAGGCCATGTACAAAAGGATCCCATATCTTCTGATTGAGATGAAATCAGAATACGGTGCAAACTCGCAAGCCACTAAAATCTCCAACAAACCCATGGCATCGTAAAGGTAGAACAAAACAGGAAGCATGAGTGCAGAGAGCCAGATGAAGAGTGAAGGGGACCAGTTTGGAAACCATTAGGACAAGTGTGCACATATTCATCGAAGCGGATGCATGTATAGCAGCATCGATCCCTGATCCTCTAAATCCAAACCAATTTATTAGCTGATTTACCGACCAAGAAGTGAATTCAGAGTCATCTGTCTTAATCAAACAATCAGTAGCACTGAATCATGCACAGATTGATAAGAACCAGAAAAACTTGAAAAGATGATAACACTGAACAGATTTAATATCAGAACATATGAAGAATATTTCATAGAATTAGGCCAACATTTAATGCATTTCATACCAGGTACCAGTGTAATATCACATACAAAACCCAGATCCCGTTAATCAGCAATAGATGAGATGTGTCTATCTGAGTCAGTTAAAACCTTGAGACAGATCAATTTCCAATACCCCATGGCATCCCTCCTCGCCTCAGCTAACTATTGGAGCTCTCCTTAGCTTATCAAGCTTCTTTTTAAAAAAACGCAACAATGTCCTTCTTGCCCTCATCGAGAAGATTTTGTTTCAGATTGCTAAACAACTGTGCTGGAGGCCGAATGCCCACATCCAACATCTCCTGAAAAGTACATGCAAGCCTCATCTAGCTTATTCTCATGGCACAAACTGTTAATTAATGTAGAGAACATATGCATAACAGGAAGACCTCCCTAGGCCTTCATCTGATCCCGTACCTTTATCGCCATATCCACTCTATCCCCATTGCAAAACATCCGTCATCGGTAGTCACAGTTGGCTCACATCCGTCACTGCTCATTTTCTGGAAAACTGAGTAAGCCATCTTAGTTTTTCCAGCCCTTATCAGATGGTGATGTATAATATCATAGGTTCTCGCATTTGGACCAACTCCACTCTTCTCATCTCATCAATCGTCCACTGCACATCATGCATTCTCTCTGACCAGCAATAAGCCCCCACAAGAGCATTGTAAGTAGGTGCCTCTGGAGCAAAACCACTAGCCTTTGATCACTCAAAAAACTCAAGTGCTTCACTCAACCTCTTTTCAGCTCCCAAGCCATTAATCAATATACAATGTATGTGAGGACTAGGCTTACAATTCCTCGCTTCCATCTCAAGAAACAACTCAATTGCATCATCATACCTCCTAACTTTACAGCGTGCATTGATAAGAACACCGTAAGTGACAACATCCGGTTCAAAGCCCTCATCTTTCATTTCGTTGTAGACTTCAATAAGCCGCGAGAGGTTTTTCTCTTGACCCCAACTTTCTAGCAATATCGCATGTGACTTATATCAGCCAAGAATCTTCTCTTATTCATTTTATCGAGCACCAATTGTGATCGCTCTATCTGCCTCGACTTGCACAAGCCACAAAGTATCAAGCAATCTATTAACATCTGATGACTCAATCTTCAATCCAAACTTCTCCATTTTCATAAAAGCCTCTACTGCTTCTTTAACTTTCCTTGCTCTTGCATATCTCCTTGAAATCAGTGCAAAAGTTTATTTAGTCAATAACCCTTTTAGCTTCTGGGCAGTAACTATGTTCCATAATACTTTAAACTGCTTGATTTTTCCTAGAGATTCAATCTAGGCATGGTAGCTCTCTATGCTATATTGAAACCCTTTTTTCTTCTCTGCCCATCTAAAGAACGATAATGCAAGAGCACCTGCATTGCTTAGCTTCTTCGATGCTTCAAAAATTAAACTTGATGACACTTCAATAGAAGCCTTATTGAGCGAATCCTCAGCGCCAGAACTGGACTTTTTTTACAATAATTTGCAGATATTTTCAGCGTCTTCAACGATTTTATCAGCTGAAAGTTGTGTGCTTTTGTTGCTGGCATCAGTAAGGACAAGGGTTTACTGTAAATCACCATGGATTGACCTGTGGACGATAAAATGAGGTTTTAATAGAGACCTACATGGGCTTTCAATATTGGGTGTTGAATGGAGAGAAAGAGTTTGGCTTTTGATGTTTATAAGCGATCTCAAGACAATAGGCTCGAGATTGAAGGAAGAAGAGTAGAGAAGAGGAATTCTTTTCGGTGTTCTTGATAGAAAATCGGAGAATCGAGAGAGACCCATGTTTGATAGAGACAATCAAGCTTAGTAAAAAGGGAAGCGGCTAAAAAGGGCACTATTGACTGGAAGTAGCCGTCCTTCCTCGAATGGGATTTTAACCAACGTTTTTTTTGGAGAAGAGTCCTCGAACCGCATCAGGGTGGTTGGTTGATAAGAAAAGGTTCCGTCACTTATCTACATACCCATTTGTTGAGACCAAAAAAAGAAATGAAAAGTTCCCAATTCCCAAATACATGTTTGGATTGTTGTTTCTATTCCGCTCATCCCCGCCTATTCAACACTCACTCAACAGAAAGTGTCAGAAGAAAAGAACATCCATCTAAATGTTTTTAACCATTTGTCCATTAAAATAAGCTACGCTTTCCTTCTTGCCATTTGCCAATACATACTGAGATAGAGAGCAAATAAGAATTTAGTGAATGAGCTTCCGTTACAACTTTTGAAGAACAGATTGAACATACAAGGGCGTGCCGATGGCAGCATAAAGGGGGAGATCCTCTTATTGATGCACAGTTTACCAGTTCCATGACAGGACGCAATTCAGAAAAACCTCCAAGTGAATTCACTTGTTTCCCTTCGACTCTGCCACTCCTACAAACAATATCATAGCCTGCGAGGGGAGTAGCCCAATAAACGGACCTAAACATCAAACAATCAATGTCGATTGATGGTCATACTCCGAAGTGGTAGACAAAATTCAGATGCGAAAAAAATTGCACCAGTCTCGGACAATAAACCTATAATATGTGCATCTTTCACTTGCACTGATTCATCTGAGAGTTCCATTCATCAAGAAGGTTTTTAATGGTCTCCTCAAATTTCTTAGCCTGAGGACCAGGCTTCACAACATTGACGTCACCCCACTGGGAGCAAGGATCCATCCACCAGGTTCTACGGCCGGTGCACCATGCACCTGGGGCAGCTCGCTTGTGCCCACGCTTAAGGATCTTCTCATCAACCTTGTCTAGCACAGGGTCATCCCTCTGAAACTGCCTTGCAAAAGCCACTCCACTTTGAACCATCAGATCGTAATCAGATGTATTGAGAAAATGCGGTTCCATCTTCGGAGGATTGTCCCAGACCATATACCTTAGATCACTGTTTACAGTTGTATTCTTAAACTCTGGTGCATTGCAAATGACAGAGTGAAAATAGCTTTCTTCAGATAAGACCACATTGTTGAAGTACATAAGAAGGGTTCGAGGAAGATTATCCCAACCAAGAATACAAAATTCAAGAAATGGTCTGCTCAGGATGACCCATGGGGAACCTGCAGTGGTAGAGAACTGTCACCACACGTAACATTTCCACAAAAGTAAAGCATGGGCGTAACTTTAATTTAAGTTGCATAAACAGCATGCTATAGAGAATAGACTTTGCCTGTAAATAATTTGAAACCATCAGGAGTTGGCCGCTTCTCTGTAGCGTGAAATATCTGGCTCCTCCTGGCTAAGTAAATTCCGGGGTCAACTACAATAGGCTGAATTCTCTGAGATCTACACAAAGTCAAACCAACAGAACACAAATATAACTAAATGTTTGTGCCACAGAAGTATAATAAAATTAGGCAAGTAGAGGTCACCTACTCTTTCCACCCAAGTTCACTGGTGTGATCTATGAAACTGAGGTCTCTGCTGACACAGGAGAACACATGAGCCAAGTCTGCAAGATTACAGAATAAAATATTAGAAACTCGGAATAATATTATGGAGCAAAATGACACCACAGAGTCAGTGGAAATGAAGCCTAGCAATTTTCAACAATTCAGTGTATTTGATGCTAGAGACTTCTTGGTGAAATACAAAGGACATAGGAGAAAACAGATTCAAGACAGTTCTGCCAATAGTAAATAAACAGTGACAAAGCTACTAATTATCAACTGAGATAATTATCAGCTGAGATTCCCTGTTACTTAGCATATAACTTGGCAGATGAGCTTCCAAGTAAGCATTAATCAGCTTCAATTTTTACACATTATAATCATCTGACTTCTTAAGCCTCCCTGGCCATTCACTTGTGCAATGATTTATAGAACAATGGCAAGGCCTCACATGTGAACATCAAGTTGATGGCTACAAAATCTCTAACCCACATCAAATGTATTGTGCTTTTGTACAGCTGTGAAAGGTCCTCAGGAATGAGCATTGTGTTGGTGGCTACAAAATCTCTGTGACCCACATCAAATGTATCACCAGAAAAGAAGCAGACTCCAAATCAACAAGGGATTATCAAAGGTATAGACAGCTCATCAGCAACTCTTCATACCAATAGCCATTGCCAAGGATGCCCTTACTTTTGCAAGGGTAAAGGATGGCACTGTATTAGGCTTTTATACAGCTATGAAAGGACCTCAGGCATGTGCATCAAGCTGATTGCATCCTTAAACATTAGATTTCATAGCAAAATTGCCGCCAAGTAACCAACCAATCCAGAAGTATGAATCAATATGCAAAACCTTTTATGGACATCTTCCAAATGATATCCATAGTCTTTTATCCAATCACATAATTATTTTGAAACATGCTTCTGGTACAAATTTACTCATGGTCCTCTGTCATAGCTAAATAGCCTCAATGCCCTGCCAACACTCTAAGCTAAAAATTTTAAAAAATCACTATGCGAACTCTACAGTCTTGCTCTGTCATGCCTCTTCGAGGTAAAGTTCTTTAGTAAACAAGCACTAGTCATATTTAAGAAGCCTATGTTAAGGGCCTTCACTTGTCATCTAGCGCTCACAATATTCAACATACTAGCCAGTCTGGACATGGTATTAATGAATGTTTGA
>Ga0307514_10004529_pt1 | contig 12765 bp, 11 predicted proteins | sample 16_EM_MG_FD_203088 | JGI IMG/M metagenome (GOLD analysis project Ga0307514, IMG submission 203088) | Populus trichocarpa ectomycorrhiza microbial communities from riparian zone in the Pacific Northwest, United States - 16_EM | ecosystem: Host-associated > Plants > Roots > Unclassified | place...
CATCGCAAGGTGGTTTCAACTTTGGTGCCGGAACAGTCAGGGCCCCAGACGTCGCATTTACACCGAGGGACATTTATTGTGCTTTGGATGTACAGCAACGAAGGACTTTTCAGGGCGCGCCTTTCTCTCCTACCTTTGTTGTAGAGGTTGACAATCTCTCGATGGCATCCAAGTTGAACACCCTGACCAGCAAGTTCAAGGACATATACTTTCCAGCTGGTGTGCGATTAGGATGGCTCATCGACCCGATCAACAAGACAATCTACACCTTCATGAGAGAGTCCGATGGTGTTGTCCGACGTCATCCACATCAGTGGTATGGCGACGACGGGAATCCTGGAGTTTTGAAGGGGGGTGAGGTGCTGCCCGGATTTACATTAAGGTTGGAGAAGATCGACCAGCTTCTCTCACAGGTATGGAGTTGCCTTATATCGCTTCAATATCTAATTTTCCACAGGCAAAACCCCCTGCAGGTGGTCCTTGTCATCGTCGGATCTCCTGCCCTGAGTGTGACAAGACTTTCTTTTTAAAACACAAGTTCCTCGAGCATTTTCAGGATGACCATTAGGAACGTAAAATTTGTCTTGTTTTTCTAGGCGGGCAGGGTGGCAGAGTGGATCATCATTTGGATGTCGCCTCACATCGGTATTAGATATTCGGTAATCACCCATGGTCTATATCTTACACATTCGATAAATCTTTTCGCAAGCTTACACATAATAACACTGAACACAGACATGAAATATAATGGCATGTTCCAATTTCTGAAGCGCATGACTACTACATTAGTACTCGAGCACTGAAGAGAGTGTGACAAGCATTGTCCTCGTATTATTTTCTGACCTCAGTAATCTCTGTAGAGTGGTGAGTGAGGAAGTGGTGGCAACAGCTATCCATTTACAACTCTTTCATAGGCGGTTGACCAATTTTTTATGTCCATTGCTGGGTACACTCAACATAACTTAATGAATAGGGAAAGGCAAAACATATCCCTTTGTTATTCATAGTGGTCACAGTAGAACTCGGTCTCCTGGGCCTCTCACTCGAAAGGAAAGAAATTCAGAGGGACAAACTCTGAAAGGAAAGACGACAAGCGAATGCAAAGACATGGCCCATCAACTCAACAGCAAACAAAATGCCAAGGGGGCATGTCTCTATGTGTCAAAAAGTAAAAGAGACGGTACCCCCTAGATAACGCCGTAGCAAGGCGATGTGGGACAGGAAGGCCTTCCTTCTCGCATCAAAACACCCAATGAGGGGCTCCTTCCTCGTCACCTCTGGGCGGCGTCGAAACAAAGACGACCCAACAAGGTCTGAACCCCACCTCGTTGATTTGAAACAATGGCGACAGGCGAGGAGTGACAAAGCCTCCTCGCCATCTGTGAACGCGGTTAGAAAGGGAGAAAAAAACGGTAAAATAGCGGGTGTACTTACCATACATGCCCGCGGGCTTCCCTTATCCGTCTCCTGCCTTCGTTCTTGTTGTTTTTGGTCTGCTGTTGCTCGTGAGTTGTCGCCGTTGCGGTGTTGTGGCTACTGTTGGTGTTGTTGTGTGGTGTGGGTGGTCGTCATCTGGTTTTCGTGCTCATTGCGGTGCCTGAAGGATATTACGGACGGGTGTTGAACATGAAAACACACCCTACGTGAGTGGTTTCGTGCCCAACGTCTACGATTATCTGTGATAGAGTGATTAGTACTAAAACATAAATAAAAGAGAAAAAACAATCCATTTGTGAGCCTGGGCACGACAGCCCAGCCCCGGCCCTCGTCATTGTCCCTCCTGTGCCTGTTGTGTCGCAGGTGTCCGTAGCGGCGCTGTGGTGGGGGATGATGAAACTTGGGTGCTCGATGTGTATGGGAAAAACAGTGGCACGCTGGAAATGACGGCAAGACAAGAAGTGTCTGTAAGTAGTAAACTTTGAGTTGAATATAGTAGTCAAAAAAATTACATAGACACGTTATAAAAGCGCACCTTGAGGGGTTTGGATGACCCCCGTCTTAGCTTGAAAATGAGAAGGAGGAGGACTTACCGGGCATGGTGATATAAGAACGAACCCAGTCTCGTACCCTGCAAATAGTCGATGACAGGGTGTTTCCGTGCTCGATGTGTGCAACAGGGTGCCGATCACCTGTGTGGGGTTGTTGCATTCGCCATGTGCAAAACCGCATTGTGTTGAATGGTTGGTAATAACATAGTTCAACATGCATGAATAAAACGAACTATTTGAGTGGATGGGCACGATGGCCCACCCTGCCCTCATCATCACCTGTCCAGGCTGTCCCGAACTCCTCGTTGTGACAGTGGTTATCCTGCAGGGTAGCCGCGGTGTTGCAGTAGTTGACGATTTGGGCGAAGGTTATGGTCGTTGGTGACATGATATGGTGGGTCCTGTCGTCACGTCGCATCCATAAATCACACAGAACGCTATGGGGAGGGAAAGCCTCCCCGTCGCGTCAAAGAAATCAAAAGAACGCGATGGAGTTTCCCCTTCCTCCATCGCGTACATGAATAACCTGTAATTGTAAGTAATATCTGTTAACTTTGAAGTTTGAACCACAGTATGTATGAAAAAAACGTACCATTGGCACGCATTTCCCGTCCTTGTCTACCCTAGCTCCCACTCTTCCATGATTGCCTGGAGTTGGTGTTGAAAGATGTGGAAGGGGATTCAACTTTGCGCGACTGGCTGGTCTTATATAATTTCTTTTCCACACGTGGAAGTCCGACCATCACTCAGACTCTTGTCAATGTCTGTTCAGCGTTGTGTGAAACGATGACGAGCGTCTATTTTCCCGCTCATGTATTTATTCTCTTCAGAAGACTGGTCAACGTCGTTTCTACTCTCTCCATCTCAAATCATTACATATCATATTCAAGACAGGATGATGTCCCACCAACTGTCAGTTCAAAGGACGCGTCGCACTTGCCCAGACCTCCTCAAGCAGCTTGGAATTTGGACTGGCCTTGGTGTACGATTAGGACGACTTGTGACAGAGCTCTGTCGGACACGATCTTCGAAATCCGGAATTTGTATTCTCAAGGACCTGTCAAAGGTAACTGGTCTGGTACATGGCCAAGACTCTTCTCTTTTCAACCTCAACTTGACGGACCTCCGCCTGAAAGTGATCCACCGCCCAAAAAGCATGGAAAAGAAGAACTAAAGCGGGAGGGAGACGAGAAGAGTCGATTAAAAGAGTCGAATGACCGGCCACAGCACACGGCTTCCACAGAACGCTCTCATCACACCCAACCTCTTCCAGTGGACACCATCCACCAACTCCTCGCCAACCCCCTTCTTTATGATCCGCTTAGAACCCCACGCTTTCCTATCGTCTTATGTCACGGTGAATCTATATCTCCCTCCCGACCCATCCGCAACGCTGCTTTGCTCAACCTGTCAATTACACAGGTTTATATGGTTTCGATTCCCGAGGTCCAACATCCTTCCCAAGTTTAAGGATGCATTATTGGTCCAACGTCCTACGTATTCTTCGCGGAAAGGTCGGGGCAGAGGTCATTGTCACCTCTGTACCAGGGTTTGTTCCCCTTATCTCTTCCTTTTTCTCACTCGCTCACTGTCTTCTCTCTTTTCTTTTGAGACAGAACAGGATCTATAACCTCAAGAGCAACCAGTTTGGACGAACAACTCAGAGGCCGTGTTAGAGGAAGGGGAATCAATTTCCTCGCTCACTCCATGGGCGGTTTGGACTGTCGACATCTCATTTCTCACATCCGACCCAATGCGTATGTCCCCCTATCCTTGTTGACCATCGGTACTCCGCATAGAGGGAGCCCCTTCATGGATTGGTGTGCCGTAAGTTTTTCCAAGATCTCGAGCAAATTTGAATTTTAATATATGTGTTCTAAAAGTCGAATATTGGAATCGGGAAATTGCGCCAACAAGAGAAGGAGTTGAAGGAAGAGCTTCGAAGGAGTAGTCAAAAAAATCTTCATCTATCTGAGGACGAGGACGATGTCATGACCTCTTCAGACTTACGTTTCCCCTCAATCCCAACCTCGTCGACCAAATCTTCCTCTTCCTCCTTCTCCCTAACTTCCCTCCCTACCTCCTTCACAACTCTCTTGCTATCCATCGTAGACTCACCCGCGTATGCCAACCTAACCTCGCATTACCTCAATCAAGTCTTCAATCCTGCGACGCCCGACGACCCACGTGTGAAGTATTGGAGTGTAGCTGGGCGTGTCTCCGCGGGATCTGTGAGCGTATGGCACCCGTTTTGGCTGCCGAAGATGGTGTTGGATGGGAGGGTGGAAGCAGAGAGGGATGCGGCGAGACGTGTTTGGTTGCAGGAAAGAGAGAGGATGCGGTGGGAAGAGGGAGGAAAGGATGGTGAGATCCCCCTCTGGGCAGATGAGAGAGAGTGGGGGAACGACGGCCTCGTGAGCGTTCAAAGTGCCAAATGGGGTGAATTTCTGGGAATCATGGAAGGTTGCGATCGTGAGTATCGACTTTTTTTTTTCCCTTCAAATATTGAACTTTATATTCGAACTGTTCCTTTAGATTGGGAAATGCGAGGTTCACGAGGGATTGAATTCGGGGTTGATCTGCCCGCTCTACCCGCGTTCGGACTTGGCGAGGCGCCACATCCTACGAGCACGTGCGATCGACCTGTCGTTGGACCCACGTCTGCGCAAACACAGGCGCAGGGTGACGGATGGGGGTTTAGAGATTGGACTAGGTTCGTAAGTGCGTGGAAGAAGAGTAAAGAAGAAGATGCTGCTGCTGCTGTTACTCGACCATCTGCCCAGAACAAGTCAGAGGTAGAGAAGAAGGCTGAAGGAGATCGTGGGCCACGAAGAGAGGCATCTGGAGAGCAGCACGAGCGCGAGAGAAAGAAAGACGAAGACGAGCATGTCATGCCAAGAGCTGACGCGTCTACGGACAAGATGTCGACGTCTGTCGTGTTTGATTGGCTCGTGGAGCGTGTACCTGCTGTTGGTAAGCCAACGGGGCCAGTTGCGATCACTCCGTTGGGTAATGAGAAACGAGAAGCTGAGTCTACGGAGATGGAGACGGAGAAGGGTGTTGAAGAGACTCGTGGAAAGGTGCGTGAAGCAGGCGCAGAAGGCGATAGAGCGTTGCATGAAGCTGCCGTTACATACACCGTCGGTGCGGGCGTCGGTCTCAAATCCTCGTCGTCATCTTCGCACGGGCAGAATTATCCTGAGCGACTTTCGGAGATGAAAAGGCACATGAATAGAGAAAGCAAAGGAAGGGAAAAGAAGCGGGAACTTGCAACGAGAGAAGATCTGGAGAGGTTTTATGTCGCTTTGGCGAGGAAGATGTATGATGAGGGATTATGAAGTTGTGCTTTTTACCCTGCGGAAGACAGCCATGAAGCAATCGTTTTTTTTTTTGGTTGGTGTTGGGGGTGTTGTTCAACATCATTGGTTCGTCTTTTTGTACACTATTTTCATAAATGCGGCTACTATGTAATCAATCAATGAGTGTTTCTCTGCATTCCCAATTTTACAGCACCTAGGGGAGATCAACAAATTAAGTGGCGTGGAGAACGGCGCCAGGGTTGGTATTAGTGTTTGCAAAGAAGTCAGAAGACGTGGGTCTTGTTTCACTCCCTTTCACTATGAATAAATCGAACTTGGACTCCCGGAAAGAACTAAGCTTAAGGGAAGGAATCACCTGCCAGTGAATGCCTGAATGGACCATTATATATTTAGGCTGACGAAGGGAAGAAATGTATGCCGTAAACTCAAACCAAAGTACCAAGTTCGAGATTCTCGTTGGCATGGTTGTGAATAACGAGAAAAATGTAAGTCCTCATAACAAATGTATCTGTATCGATATCTCCATCGACGTTACCAAGTGCTTCGACTAGAGAAGGTTCGAAGTATACGGTAAATAAATATTATATGAGTCCATCATTTGCCTCAGGAAAATATATACGTCGTGAGCATCAATACAAGCACAATGACCGCAAAATTCCGGGGAGCATTCTCGTCTAGCTTCTGAGCGTTTGTCGCGTCTAAAGCAGCGGCGGCGCTGTCTGCGTTAGATAAAATGTTTGTATGTTGGCCCAAATCCTGTGCAGGAATCACAGTGGTCATCGCCTCTTCCTGCAGTTGACGTTGCTTTGCAAAAAAGTCTCCGAGAATGGGATCACCATTCGTAGCCATCACGAGTTCAAGTACTGGAGTTGCGACACCACGTTCATTGTCTGGCTCGATGGCGGAAAGATCAATAATTTGCCAAGAATCCAGGTCGGAAGCAACGACATCCATGGGTGTAAGTGGCGGGTGTTCGGCAGTGACAGCATTTGGTTCGACGATTGGTTGGTCCTGAGATTGAACGGCTGCAATATTGGGAATCTGTGGCTCTACGGCGTCGGCAAAAGAAAACACTTCTCCTTCATTGCGTTCCTCAAGCTGAGGTTCGGGGGGGTACTCAGAGTATACATGAGATTCTTCGACAGGTAGTCGTACTTCGTCTCTCTGCTACTAAAAGGTAAGAAACAGCAAGATACCATAGGCGTCATTCAAACCTGTGAGTTTTCGTGCCATCCAAATCGTTGAACCCTAGTTGGGAGATATGCGACACGAAGTTTTTGCTGAAAAACTTTGCCCTCATCACTCGTGTCATGGTTTGTCCACTACGCACTGACTTGAGAACAAGTGTAGCAAAATGATAGTAATCGCGTACGAGGTTCTCCACAGACATTGTTTCTTTGTTGGCCGTGATGACAGTGCTTTGAACAAGGAACTTGTCCTTGCATTTTCTAGTCACGGGAGGTGCCTCCTTGAATGCTTGCAATATGACTAAACAACGAGCACAAACGTGTTGAAATGTCAGTACCTCATCGCACCTGCGCATCCAAATGGCTTCTATTCACCAGATACAGCAATGCTCTCCCCAGGTTCAATCCTGCCCGAGTTGGGATGCACGCAGTAACGCTGACAGAATCAAAAGTCAAAAATAACGTCAGAAAGATAATAGAGCATTTTCACCCTGGGATTCGTAGCCTTGACCTTGAATGCAACTGGTTGGGGGTTCTGGTTTTTGACTGTCAGAGAGCGACTAACAGGAACTGTGAGAGGTCCTTTCGTGATAGGTGAGCTCCTCTTCTAAGAAAAGGACAACATAACAAAACAAACTTCTGAAACCCAGAGATTTTGAAGGATTAAGCTGAACAGACATGGAGGTCTTTGGGACTACCGATGGGACGTTGGTTCTGGATAAAGGTATGAACTGTGCAATGCGCAGCGTTGCATTTACCACAACGTTGGCTGAGCGAGGTGGCCGCGTGGTATTTTTGAGTGCAAAGTCGAATTGAAACGCGGCCTCCTGTCGCAATTGGGCCACGCATAACTATGGATGTCCGAAGAAAAGAGATCTAGCCGAAGGATAGTACTCTTCGCTTTAGGAGACAAAGATCCCACAGACAATTCCGCGTGAAGATTTTCGTCCCATCGCATGCCTCGCGAGATAACTGACACGGAGTTTTTTTTTTAGGAGACACTCGGCCTCCCCATTGCAGACACATGGGTAAACGAGTTACATAAACAGATGTCACATCGCAACCCAAGGTATAGCAAAAACAAGCACGAAGGACATCTACATATTTGGTTGTTGCTGCATCTTGCAAGTCGGATTAGGCCGCCTGTGCTGAGATGTACCCAGTAGAGCGAAGCTTTATCGCCAGAAGGACGTCATATAAAAGTACATGATTTCCAGGGTAAACCTACGCCTTTACGGTCGTGATTATTGACGTTTCACGTAAACAAAAATATAAAAAGCCTACCCCCGAAGTCCAAGGAATCGGAACTTGAAGACCTGAGTTTGAGCATTATTGGATGGGATGAGTAGGGAGAAGACTCGGAGTCACTTCGAGGTTCGTGGGCACTTGGCACTTGCAAGCAAAGACACGTGTAAGGTTATGTTCTCCGAGATGCGGCGATTGATTTTTCAGAGTATCAAATTTCGTCATTTGGATACTTTCGTTATTGTGATCTCGATAGGTTCAATATATATGTGATGTGTCGAATCGATAGTGTTGGTCAATGGGAAAACTAGTCGAGCGCTCGTCCTAAACATGATAGTCGTATCAGTCGGGAGCTGAGTAGAGAAGTATCCTACGGAAAAGCAAATGTTTCAGAAAATGTCTGTGCAAAAAATCTGGGAGCGAGAAATTATGATCGAGGAGGTTCACGGTGACAAAAATCTGAACTCTATCTACCTCCATAAATAAACTGGGAAGTCCAAAAATGAACATGCTGAGATGCTTTGGACGCTTTGATTCCTGAGGTAGGAAAATATACCCTGCATTGCAAACAGTTCCTCTAAAGGGCCCAAATGGTCGTCCGAAAGCTTGATGAGGTTCGGTGGTTCAACAGCAAAATTAACTGTTTGTTACTTTTAGCAAGTGTTGAGCGGACTGGCTACAGCTAATCGTTGAGGTTCGGGAGCGAAAGTAGAATTCTTTGATTGTCCATACCCCTGACTGGGGAAAGATGCGGGCGATCACTGGAAAGAGTGGGAATTAAGGACCATCGAGAGCATGCGGACCATTGGCAGCTGACCGGCACACTACGTCTCATCTTTTAAGCAGCAAAGGAGAATTGAAAACGAACAACCCAAATGTTACGTCGTTGACAGATAATGATCATAACTCCGAGTGGTGATTGTCGTCTTTTCCGTCACCTGCTTCGCCCTCAGATCGAAGATAGTTTTCTGGGAAACCCCGGCCTCCACATGTGTCCACTGCAGTCAAAAACAAGTTAAAAATATGGCATATCGTAAACACGACAACTTCGGGTACTGACATTGCCGCCTGAACGGGTGATTCTCTGAATAAGATACTGAGTCAAAATTTGGCTCACATATTGTAGTCACGTTCAACTCTGCTTAGGCTTGGGTCGTACGCTGTAGAGCTAAAACGAAGTTTTATCGGCAAAGAGTACCAATGGTAAAATCCAGCTCGGGTGCCGACGTCTTGCGCGGTTCGTTGGTTAGGTACACCTGGCAAAGCCAGATACGAACGTCACTTTCCGATTGCATCAAAATTGAGAAAGCTTACTTTTGAAGCCCACAGAATCATAACTGAGTTGGACGGACAGAAGACTCCGCCTCGGTTTCGCCAACGCTGCTGAGTGGCGTAGACAGGAAGGAGTATCGTTTTCTGCATGCGGGTCGGGCTGTTGTTCTACCGATGCTAATCTAGTTGCTCGCAATTTCTGAAAAATGTCTACGATTTTGCAGAAGACATCCAGATCTCACTCCTTGGAAACGGCATCAAATTGCAAGATTCGGCCCAGTCGAGCGGTAAGACTGGGCGTCTGCGTATACGATTGGCTGTGGAAGATGTTAATTAAGAATTTGAAACCAAGTGGGCATGGAGATGTTTTGAGCATACTCGGCAAGCGAGCGGCGAGCCGAATCGATATCAATAGAGCCGTGCTGCAAAGTTTTGCCTCTGTAATCGGCAGTCTCAACGTGCTGAAAAAACCAAACATGTTGAGAACAGCGTAATAGTTCGTTGAATGCCATGTAGAGGTTGAGTGTCGATTGACTGCCGCTTCCAAAATGCTGCGACGCGAGCTGCCCATCTCAGCTTGTAAGGTCCCCAACAATTTTCCTGGAATCTGAATGCATAAACCGCCCTTCGTTTCCGGCACTTCTACAACGAAAATTTCCACGAATTTCTTCTTCGTTCGATAAGTTTTTTTTTCGTCGGCATGGGCCCGATACTATATTGAGCGTCTAATTGCTCTGTGACATTGAAATAGACACCTCTATTTTTCGATCCACTTTTTCTCTTGCTTTCCGTACGTTTATCGTTTCTTGGATACTTGAAGGGTTGTGACTTTCTTTCTTCATTGTTTCAGATCAATTGGCTGGTGACCTTACTATGTGCGGACCTTGGAAACTTAAAAGGTCTTTCCAACTGCAGCTGGGAAACAACCAAAGTCATCAAAGGTTCAACGAAATGGCATCGAAGAGACTGAAGCTCTTTGAGTGTGAAAATCATCCTAGTTTTACACCCTAGTCAAACAGTTGCCTGCCAGTAAAAGTGTTCATCAATCTATCACAAAGAATTGATAAGGAAATTTGTGCATACTCGCCAGATGTTCACAACCTAGACAGAATCCAGCCGTGATGCATTCAGCTGAGAATTCATCATGAAGTTCTCTCGTCTTGCTCATGGTCATACATATCCAGATATTCAGTGACACCTGATATATGGCCCACTCGGCAAACAACTGCATGCAGCTTCAAGTAACGTGGGTCCGGAAGGAGGTGATTCGTAGGGCCAGTGCGAGGATGTGGGAATGACTCAACAGCCATGCATAGTGCAAACTCTGTAGGTGTGTGGGGCGTTCTGCATAATTGAATCAGGCAGGTCATAGTAAACTCTACACCACTCACCTCAAACCACAGGCACAGTCGGTCAAACTCATGTACCAAGGTCAGTCCATTAGAAAGCCGATGACAATCTGAGGCATTGAAGTTTAAGACGTCAATGCGACCATGGTACTCACGACGCTTTCCACATAACGTAAACAACGCACAAGCCACTTGAGCGAACTTTGAGATCAGTGAACTGCTCGGGCTCGAGCAAAAAGCGGAATGAAGGTCGACCCTCGATCGGCCCGGGTGTGTTTGAATAGTCGAATAATGTTTCAATCAAGTTTCAATCAAGTTTCAACTCTTCATGTCGATTCCTCTAGAAATTATCAGCCACGTCTTCAGTTTCCTGCAATCGGATCCCACTACCCTTGCAATATGTTCTCGCGCACATCCCAGCTTTTCTCCATTTACTGAATGTCTCCTTTACGCTGATGTCGTTGTTCTCGACGACAAAGGCAACATCCGAGATAAAAAGGACGATCGTCAGATTTTTCTGGCTTCCGACCTCCATAAGCTACTTATTGACTCCCCTCATATCGCAAAATATATCCGTAAAATTGAAATCTGCCTCTCTTCGTATCATGCGACAGGGATTGCCCCCATTCTGCCGATGCTACTGTCGTTGGATGGCATCTTTGTGACGGCCACTTTCTACGCATCTTGGCAATCTCTCTCAGCAGAATTTCTCAATGCCTTCGCAAATCGCGTGTTATCCTTGAAGGAGGTATCCATCAACTACTTTGATTGCTTCCCTCTTCGCTTATTTGACGGCTGCGAGACCTTGAAAAGCATTGGACTCAATACCTGGTCTGGTGAAGAAAGAAATGAGAATGATTCGCAAGTTATCCCGCAAGCACTTGATTCGCTTTCCCTCTTTAGTTGGCAGCCGTGCTCCCCATATTCAAATTCGATGTTCATGGCTTGGGCAAAGAAACGCATCCACAGCCTGCGTTTTTTGTTGTTTCATTCGAGCAATGGACGTGCCGTCAACGAGGTGTTACCAGAACTCCTCAGAATGTGTTCAGATTCTCTGAGTAGTCTGGAACTGAACCTTAGCGATGGATATCACATTCCGATGGACGTTGATCTTTCTTCTGTTCCGCATCTCAAAGACCTCACAATTCGCTCAAATCTGCGTGAGGACATCACAAGCCTAGACCTCAGATATCTGTGCGCCTTTCCCGCGATCATAAAGTTGCTGGAGACCACTATATGCCTCGACAATTTAACCCTTAAAATCAGCAATTCGCCCTGGTCTCGCGAATTACAATTCAATCTGACAGATTGGTCGTCCCTTCTCACATTTTTTTCCCGTTCCTCGGATAAATTTCGGCACATTCAACTCCAACTCTGTCATATAACTTCACAAACTGGACCTCTCATCCCATCAGTCGACACCCTTCCACAACTATATAATTCTGAAATCGTTAAAGAGCTGTTGGCAAAGGGGATTCTTGATATATGTTCAAAGGAATGGAAACTTTATTAGGTATCGTAACATATTGTAAATGGTTTTATTGTTGTTTTCCGCATGCCGTGTACGAGATAATATCAATTTGAAAAGGGGGACCGCACAAAATTGGTTGGCGCGATCACGTGGTTAAGTGACGCCAACGGCGGTTCAACGTCAACATTCAGATCGACTCTTTATTTTTCCCGACTGAGTGATCTGGATTCAAGTTTGCGGGTCAACATTATAATGGCTGTGAGCTCTACATTTTATACATAAATTCAATAGCCGGCCGGCTTTACAGGAGGTATCTGCCACAAATGTTCAACACGACCTGGAGAGTCTGCGCCGTGACTTTTTCTTGGAGGAGACAGAGGATAATTGAGAGAAGATACTAAAGGCAATAGAAGCCTTTATGAAGGTAGGAGAACAAAGGGGGTTATGAGTTTGCGCCTGCAGAAGTGATTATTGCCCTCCGGAACTTTGCTTTGAACTCGGAGAGGACACGGTTATGCGGCTCTGCGCTAGACCTTGTGAGCTCCGTGGCACGCTTGCCGAGTATGCTCAAAGTATCTGCATGTCCACTTGGTTTCAAGTTCTTAACCAATATCTTCCACGGCCAGTCGTATACCTGACGCAGCCATCGCAGAGGCACGGTCTTATCGCTCGACTGGGCCGAATCTTGCAACTTGTCTTTGCCGTTTCCAAGGAGTGTTTGCTGAAGAAGTTTTTTTTTCATCAGCATGGGCCCGATACTATATTGAGCGTTGATGTGTGTTCCTGTCGGGCATATGCTGATTGTATGTGTCCAGCGACGGACCTTGGAAAGGTCTTTCCGACTGCAGCTGGGAAACAACCATGAGATGACATCAAGGGTTCGATGAAATGGCATCGAAGAGAGTGAAGCTCTTTGAGTGTTACACCCTAGTC
>Ga0307514_10004531_pt1 | contig 12762 bp, 9 predicted proteins | sample 16_EM_MG_FD_203088 | JGI IMG/M metagenome (GOLD analysis project Ga0307514, IMG submission 203088) | Populus trichocarpa ectomycorrhiza microbial communities from riparian zone in the Pacific Northwest, United States - 16_EM | ecosystem: Host-associated > Plants > Roots > Unclassified | place...
TCGGCACCGACCTGGTCTTCGACACGGTGAGCGCCCCCATGCTCCTCGGCCAGGTCCTCCTGGAAGCCATGTGCGACGCCCTGCCCGACGCCCAGGCCCGCCTGGAGGAGTTCGACGCACGGGCAGCCGCGCGGGGACTATTCGTCGACTGACCAACCCCAACGCTCGGGTGGCAGACGAGCCCTTGCCGAGTCTGCCGCCCAGCGTGAGTCAGTACTTGCCGTCCAACGGCCCCCTGCGCGCGCACCGCACGACGGTTGGTGCGCCACCCTCCGCAGCCGGGCACGACTGTGTCCTCGTAGGTCACACTGCCGCTCGTGCCGTTCGCGTTGACCCCGATTCCCTTGGACAGGGCGCGTACCCGTCCGTCGTCCAGCTCGGTGAGGACGATGTTGGTGATTTGATGAGCGACCGGATTCGCTGGCCCCAGCGCGATCGAGGCCTCACGGTTGGCGGCGATTCCGACCAGAGGGGCTCATGCCCGAAGTCGCTGATGTCGTAGACGACATCGGCGGTGAACAAGTCGTCCAACCGGTCCAGTTCCCCCGCGTCGAACACATGCCCGTGCATCGAGAGTCGTTCGGTGATGGTGGTGCGGTCCTCGGTGCCGAGCGGCATGAGCGTCCTCCCGTCGACGTACGGTAGGCTTTACCTGCGTGTTCCCGGGGACTCCGCGCCAGAACACATCGGGACGTGGCGCAGTTTGGTAGCGCACTTGACTGGGGGTCAAGGGGTCGCAGGTTCAAATCCTGTCGTCCCGACAGTGTGAAGGGTCTTCGTGGGCGAGAGCCCGCGGGGGCCCTTTCGCGTGGGCCGGTTTCGAGGACGGCGACGGAAGAATCCCGTGCCCCTTCCTTTCACGCCCGGTTCCGGACGGTGACGGTTCGGCGACGCCATTTCTATGATGGAGGGCGAGTGATGAACGCCTGTCAACTGTCGGGGGAGGCAGCGGCGTGGTGGGTTCGGGGCAGGTGCGGGTGCTGTCGCAGGATGGTCGGGTCTGGGGTGCCGGGGTTCTTGTCGCCGACTGGGTGCTCACGTGTGCTCACGTTGTGACTGCGGCTCTGGGTGAGGGAGGCGCCGCTGGTGCCGTGGTGTGGCTGGACCGGCCTGAAGAACACGGTGTTCTGGTCAGGGCGACCGTGGCGGAGGGCGGCTGGTGGCCGGGACCGCCCGAGTCGGACGCGGCGAGAGGAGCAGCCGACGCGGACGTGGCCGTGTTGATGCTGCCCGACGGTCGGCCGTCGGCGTGGGAGTCCGCGTTCCTGGGGCGCGGCGAGCCGAGGCCTCACAGGAGGGTGCGGGTGATGGGGTACCCGCGTGGCACCGAAGGGGGCCTTTGGCTTGCGGCGGAACTGGCGGGGTACGGCGGTCCGCATCCGCGCTGGGTGCAGCTGGACGCGATGTCGACCGTGGGCGCTCGGGTGGAGCGGGGATTCAGTGGAGCGCCGGTCTGGGACGAGCTGACCCGTGACTGCCTGGGACTGATGACCGCCGCGATGACCGATCGCACCATGCGCGTTGCGTGGATGGTCCCCGCGAACATCCTGTTGGAATGCTGGCCCCGATTGCGGCCCGGGCGAGCCACCGGGCCGACGGCTTCGTCCGGCCGCCGAGTGCACAGGGCCGATCCGCAGCCTTCGGTAACGGACATGTTCAAGATCACTGAAGGGCTACTGAGGATTCCCCAGGTGGAATCGGACCGGGGCCGGGCCCTGCGCGACCTGCTTCCCGACGTGATCAGCCATCAGGTGTTCGAGCACCCTGAGGTGCGGCTCCAGGTGTTCCGGATCGTGCAGACATGCACCCGGTTCCCGCGGGGTCGTGAAGCGCTCGTACAAGCTGTCTCGTTGCTCGGGGGTTCGTCGACCGCGACCCTGCAGGCACTCGAGACCCTCCGGGAGGCGTGGGACATGGCGGAGGAGACCGACTGGGAGAGGGGCGGGGGCCGCTGATGCTCCCCGGCCACTGGGGCACGCGGGAGTGGGCGCCCCCGAGGCTGCTCCTGGAAGCACTGGAGCAGGTCCGAGTCCTGCAAGACCCTCAAGTGCTGAGGGACTGTATCCACTGGGTGGAAAGCTCCCTGGGTGTCTCACTCGAAGTGCACGAGGGCCCACACAGGCGTGTCTGGTTGGTGAACCTCCTGCTCGCGCTGCGTGAGCACCCGCGGGGGTTGAGGGCTTTGGAGGGATGGATAGCGCTCCTTGCTCCCAAGACCCATGACGTCAGCCGACTGAGAGTCGCGATCGCCGTAACCGAAGTGCCGCTCCTTCCGGCCAAGGACTGGGAACGTCTGCTGGATCTGTTGCGGGACGTACCTTCCTGCGATCTGGGGGACGCCTATGAAGAACTGTTCTATGGCCGAGGAGAGCCGCTGTCCCCGGATGATGCGGACGATCCGCTCTTCGTCGTGCTGCATGCGGCCACTTTGAACCGTGTTCCCGGGCGCCCTCATCCGTGTGTCGAGATGGTTGCGAGAGTCGCGGAGCTCGCGGGGGGCGCCTGTGCCGAGGGGCTGAGATCGTGGGTGGAGGACCACGGCGGAACCGGATTCAATCTCGAAGCAAGGCACCGGACGCCCTGGCCGCCGACGCATGAGCAGAGGGGAACCGGCACGGGTGGGACGCCGCTGGCCGCGGTCCCGCCCTTCGATGAGCTGCCGGTTCCACCGAAAAAAACCGAGTCCGCCTCCGGTGATCTTGGCCAGGACGTGTGGTCACCCGGCGCATGTCTGAGTATCCGTATCCGGCACCTGGCGGACGACGCCCCCGAAAGCTCACGGGTGCTCGTTTCCTCCTGGTGGCAGATCACTCATCGTGGCGGACTGGCGTTCAAGGGCGAGGACGTACTGATCACGGAGAGGGAGGCGCCCGGGGTGGTGCAGGCTCTCGTGGAAGAGGCGGAGAGCGGGTGGGCCCACCGCTATCAGGAGGACCTGGCGCTCGAGTTCTTTCTCCCCGAGGATCTCATCCACCTGCCCGTGGAGCGCTGGCCGAAGCTGCCCTTCAATGGAGCGGAGGCCGCCCTGGGGGAGGACCACCCGGTGGTGGTGCGGAGCCTGGACAGGCTGGAGCGACCTGCGATCCACGGCCGGTGGCAGCAGCAGTGGGCCATCGGCCTGAGCACGGAGACGGGTGGCCGGATCCATTGGTTCCCGGGCGACGGCAGAGGAGTCATCCGGACCGATCCGCCAACCGTCGTTGTTCTCAGCTCCCCGCCGGGCCCCGCCGCTGCCCCCTTGGGCAGTCATGAACTGGCACAGGCCCTCAGAGCCGGTGCCGGTGTCATCATCTGGGACCGGCGAGAGGACCCGGACCCTTCGTTTCGTGACGAGTTGACACAGATTTTGGGCCGAAGCGACCTGAGGCGGTTACCCGCTGTCGTGCAGACGTTGCGCATCCGGGCCTGGAACGGCGATGCTGGGGAGGGTTCTGCTGTCGGTTGCCATTTAGCTCTGCTTTGGGACGATCCCTATAGGCTTCCTGTGGCGCCGGGGAGCGGGACGGCGGGGACGTCTCCCAGAAGGGGGTCGGGCCATCATGCATTCTGACGACACGTCAAGGGCAATGCCCCCCGAACCCTCCGACGACTCGAACAAGTTGACCGAGAGTCAGCAGCAGAACGGCGTACCGCGCTGGTGGATCTATCGCGGCACCGGGGAACCTCAGCACGATCTGGACATGGCCCACGTGTTGCCGGATCCGCCTCCCTGGCGCCGGTTCGAGGGCGGCCCATTGATGGGCCGTCCGCCGGCTGACGAGGCGGAGACGCGGCGTCGGTTGGGCAGCTACGTGACGCACCCGTCCGCGGCGGCAGGAGCCCAGCACCACGCAACCTCCATGGTGAACGCCGCCCTGCTCCTGAGGCGGCCCTTGCTCGTCACCGGGAGGCCCGGTACGGGGAAGTCGACGTTGGCCTACCGCATCAGCCGAGAGCTGCGCCTCGGGCGGGTGCTCCGCTGGCACATCACCAGCCGAACCACTGTGCGTTCCGGCCTGTATGAATACGACGCCATCGCCCGTGTGCAGGACGCGGCAGCGGCACAGGCGGCGGGCGGACGGCCGGCAGGGGAGTCCGCCTCTCCCGAGCCGGAGCAGGGTGGCCTCCCCGACCTCGGCCAGTATCTCCAACTCGGTCCTCTTGGGACGGCGTTACTGCCGTATGCTGCCCCACGCGTCCTACTCGTGGACGAGTTGGACAAGAGCGATCTCGATCTGGCGAACGACCTGCTCAGCATCTTCGAAGAGGGCTTCTTCATCATTCCTGAACTGCTGCGGGCCCGCAGGCGCCACCCGAGCGTCACGGTCATGACGGACGATCAGGCGACGGCGGAGATCATCGGTGGCGTAGTAACGTGCAGCGCTTTCCCTCTGGTTGTGATGACGTCGAACGGGGACCGTGATTTCCCTCCGGCCTTTCTGAGGCGATGCCTCGTTCTCCACATGGATGATCCCGATCGTGACCGGCTCACCTCCATGGTGGCCGCTCACTTCGATGAGAACGTCGCCCAGGCAGTGAGCGGCGGTCTCATCCAGCGCTTCCTGGAGCGTCGGCGTGAGGGGCGCACCCTGTCTGTGGATCAACTTCTCAACGCGGTATCACTCGTCACGTCCGAGCGGGTTTCCGAGCGTGACGAATCGCTTCACGACGTGGTGGAGGCGCTTTGGCACCGGCTGGACGGAGCCGAAACGAGGGCACCATGACGTCCTCGCCCGACGAGCGGCTGCCGGGCCGCCGCTCCGTGTCACCTGCCGAGGACTACGACGACAGCATCGACATCACCTGGTCGGAGTTAGCCGACGCCGCGTACCTGACGGCCTGGTTCGAGGCCACCGAGCCTCAGAGGGACTGGGAAGCGCTGCCGACCGTCCTGCCGAGGCGCACCGCGGATGCCTCGAACGCGGGGATCGCGGCCCGCTTCCCGTCGACCTCGCCTGCCACTCCGGACCCTGTGAAGGCCGACCCGCGGAAAGCCCGTTCGACCGAGCCGGAGTCGGCTGAAGCAACATCCTTTCCTGCGCCCTCCGCCGGACCGACCGGCGATCGGCCGTATCGCCTCGCCTCCGGTGGCAGGACTGTTGGCGCTCACACCGGGGACGAACTCCCGCAGGTGGGCGAACCCGCGGTCGGACTGCCGGGTCAACTGGCCCTGGCCTCCGCGCTGCGGCCGTTGCGTCTGAGTCATCCCTCGCCGGTCACACGACATTTGGACGAGGAGGCAACGGCCCTTCACGCGGCTGCGTCCGGGCTGTGGCTCGCTCTGTGCGTCCCTGACGACGAACGCCTCATGGATTTGACAGTCCTGGTGGACCACGGCTCGTCCCGTCCGGTGTGGCGGCAGGTGGCGGACGACCTGTCCGCGATGTTCGAGCACAGTGGCGCGTTTCGCCGCATCGAGACCAGGGACTGGGACATGTCCGCCCACGGAGCGGAGCTGCGGCGGACCGAGGTTCCTGAGCGCACGAGGGGATCGACGGCCGTGGAGGGGCGCTCCGTCGTTATCGTCGTCACAGATGCCGGATCCGCCGGCTGGCGCGACGGGCGCGCGGCAGTGGCGCTGCACCACCTGGCGCACCACGCTCATGTGGCTGTCATCAGCGTGCTGCCTCAGCAGTTGTGGGACATGACACTGCCGTCCGTGGCCCGTGCCACGCTCCGGCCCTCCCGTACAGTGGCCCCGAACCGGAACCTCCATGTACTGCACAGGGCGCGCCCGTGGGCGACGGAGCCCGACACCGTTCCCATACCCGTACTCGAACTGCGGCCTACTTCCCTGAAGCGCTGGGCAACCATGGTGGCGTCCGATTGTGGTCGCCATGAGATGGGTGTGATGCTCACCGGACCGGATGGGGACCGCGGACAATCGGGAGACGTGGATGTGGTCGAGCAGTCCGGGGTGCTCGACGCGCAGGCCGGTCTCTCCGCTCGTGAGCGGGTCGCCAGATTTCGTGCCCTGGCGTCGCCCGCCGCCTTCTCTCTCGCCTGCCACCTGGCCGCGGCGCCCTTGAACATGCCGGTGATGCGTCTGCTGCAAGCCGTGCACCCCAAGGCCAAGTGGTGGGATCTCGCCGAGATTCTTCTCTTCGGCATCGTTGTGCCGGTCGATTCGGACGTCGAGACACCCGACCGCGTCTCCTTCGATTTCCCGGACACGGTGCGCCAGGAGCTGTTGGGCCTGGGGACCCGGCTGGACACGGCGCGCGTACTGCGGGACGTCGAGGAGTATCTCGCTCCGCGGCTGGCCTCCCGGCACCGCGGAGGGGCGTCGCTGGTGGCGTGGCAGCCCCTCGCGGCGCTGCCCCAGCTCAACGAGGAGACGGCGCGATTCGCTCGGCCGGTGCAGATCGCTCTGAGCGTCCTGGCGGGTCCGTACCTGGAACGGGCCAACGGCCTGGAAATGGCCTTGGCGAGCGTTTCCAACCCTGGTCGGCGGCCGGGACGCGATGGTCCACGCGCCGCGGAATCGGCTCAGAGGGATGAAACCGCTAGTGTTCGGCCTGTAACGGAGAGTGGTGGCGACCCTGGTGCGACCGGGGTGCGTCCTCCCGCGTCCGAGTTGCCGCCGCCGCCAACGCGCGATGGTGTTCAGTCAGCGCCTGCGTCATCGCCAGAAGTCCTGCCCGCACCTTCGGCGGCCGCGGGGCCGTCGGCACTTCCAGGAGGTCTTGTGTCCGTCGATCAACGCCCGCAGTCGGACTCGCTGCCCCTCAAGACCCTCCCGCCCAAACTTTGGGGAAACGTGCCCCAGCGCAATCGGAATTTTACTGGGCGCGGCGAACTTCTGGAACAATTGATGCAGCGGCTGGCCGTTAATGAAGTGGCTGCCGTGCTGCCCGAGGCGATACATGGAATGGGTGGCGTAGGGAAATCGCAGATCGCCATCGAATACGCCTATAGGCATGGAAAGGATTACGGGTTGGTTTGGTGGATTCCGGCCGAACAGAACAACAAGATAATCCAGTCGCTCATCGAACTCGGTGACCGAATGGGACTTCGGGCCGGTCCTGAAGCCACTGCGGTACGAACTGTCCTGGACGCCCTGCAGGCCGGATATCCGTATGGAAACTGGCTTTTGGTGTTCGACAATGCAGAAAATCCGATCGAGGTCGCCAAGTTCTTTCCGACTTCAGGTCCTGGCCGGATTATTGTCACGTCACGAAATTCCCAATGGTCGACAACGGCCAGTTCGCTCGAGGTAAATGTGTTCAGCCGTGAGGAGAGCGTGGCGCTACTGCGCCGCCGTAGCCCGGACATTCCAGACGATGCGGCCGACCGACTGGCCACCTCATTGGGGGACCTTCCCCTGGCTGTCGAGCAGGCGGCGGTCTGGCTGGCCGAGACCGGTATGCCGGTGCGTCAGTACCTCGAGTTGTTCGACCAAAAGTGTGCGGAAATTCTTCGCGTCGCACCGCCTCCCGACTACGAAGTCCCGGTGGCCGCCGCATGGAATGTTTCGCTGGAGCGATTGCGTCAAGAGCACCCGGCTGCTCTTCAACTCCTCCAGGTGTGCGCTTTCTTTGCGCCCGAACCCATTCCGTGGGACTGGTTCTCGGCGGTCCGTAACGTGAAGGTTCCGCTGGCGCTTCAGGCGGCGCTCGATGACCCCATCAAACTCGGCAAAGCCGTGCGTGAAATCGGCCGCTATGCCCTCGCGCGCATTGATCATCGACAGAACACGATCCAGCTGCATCGCCTGGTCCAGCGGGTTCTCGTGGAGCAGATGACTCCCCAGGAACAAGCACAGATGAAGCACGGAGCGCACGAACTGCTGGTCCACGCGGATCCTGGAAACCCATATCTTCCGCCACGCTGGACGCGGTATTCCGACCTGCTGCCGCACGTCCATTCGACCGGGGCCGCGAAGTGCGACGATGCCTGGACGCGCCGCCTGGTGCTCAACGAAGTGCGTTTCCTCCTGGCCCGCGGCGACTTCGCGGCCTGCAAGGATTTCACCGGCCAGGTCCGCACCCGTTGGCGGGAGCAACTCGGCCGTGACCACGAGGACACGCTCGCGGCCGATCAGGTGTACGCCGAGGTCCTGCGACAGCTGGGGGAGTACGAAGAGGCGTACCGCCTGCAGAGCGACCTGGTGGACCGCTTCCGCCGGGTCCTGGGCGAACGGCACGAAGACACACAGCTCGCACTCACCCGGGTGGCCATTCACCTGCGTCTGCGCGGTGACTTCTACGCCGCGCGGGACATGGATCAGCAGGCCTTCGAGACGTCACAGCGAGAGTTCGGACCGGATGAACCCAACACCCTGCAGGCGGCTCACAACTATGCCGTGAGCCTCCGGCTCACCGGAGATGCCCAGCAGGCCTACGAGCGTGACGAGGACACATGGCAGCGCCGTGTCGAGGTCATCGGTGAGGACCATGTCTACACACTCGGCACCCTGAACTCCTCCTATGTCGATCTCCAGGAACTCGGCCGGTACGTGGAGGCACTGGAGGGCCAGGAACAGCTTGCCGCGCGGGCGCGTTTGCTCCTGGGCGAGGACCATCCCTCCACCGTGCTCTTCCTGCGCGAACTGTCGGTGACACGTCGCAAGGTCGGTGATCACCAAGGCGCCTTTGAGCTGTCCTCGAAGTTGCTGCCGGTGGTGCGTGCCCGGTATGGCAGTGAGTCGAACGAGGCCATGCGGACCGCGCTGAACCACGCGACGGACCTGCGGCAGACGGGAGACCTGGAGGCCGCACGGATCCTGGGCAAGGAAGTCATGGAACAGTGCCGCAGGACCCTGGGTGTCTCCCACCCCCACACATACGCCACCTGCACGAACCTCGCCGTCACGCTACGTCTCCTCGGACGCATCGATGAAGCGCGAGCGCTGGACGAGGAAGCGGTCGAGGGGCTGAAGCAAGTACTGCGCCCGGAGCATCCGCGGACCCTGTTGGCCAGGACCAACCTCGCCAGTGACCTCTTCGCCTTCGGACAGCCCAACGAGGCACTCGAGATGGACAAGGAAACCGCCGAACTGTCCGCTCGGATCAGGAATGACCAGCATCCAGCCACACTCGCCGTGCGTCTCAACCTGTCGTTCGACCTGACCGCTCTGGGGCGAACGGAAGAGGCTCAGGCTCTGTACCAGCCCACGATGAGCGCGTTCATCAGCAACCTGGGTGCGGACCATCCGGCCACGCGGGACGCACAGTCGGGGTTGCGGGCCAACTGCGACATCGACCTCCTCAACGTCTGACTGCACCGGCAAGCCAACGCGCCAGCGGTTCGGGACCCAGCACCTGTCCCGAACCTGCCAGCGCCTCGTGGAGCGCCCGGACGACCTCCGGGCGCTCCACGAGAATCCGGACCCAGGAGCCGGCAACGGGCGTCCGGTGGCGTGCGAGCGACAGGGCCAGCCCTGTCCAGGCGGTGGTGTCGGACGGGTCGTTTTCCAGTACCTGACGGTATTCGGCGGCTGCCTCGGACAGCGGACCGGCCACGGCGGCAGCGTCACCGGGTGTAGCGGCAGGCAGGTCCGGCCAGGTGGCGCCCGATCGCAGAATCCCCGCCACTTGAGCGAACGACCGGGGCTCGCTCAACCGCAGACGGACCAACGACGTTCGTACATCGGGATGAACCTCCGAGAGACGCGGCCGTAGTAGCGCAGAAGGCAGAGGGCCGGGGCTCCGGCGTCGCTGCCAGGCGTCCACGAGATCGCCCACGGCGTCCTGGGAGAGGTCCATGTGACGGACGCGCCAGGTGGCCCACCGGTCCACCACTCGCCATTCGGCCAGTCGGTCCGGGCTTTCGGGAACGGTGATGTGCCGCCAGCGGCGGAGAAGGGCCGCCAGGCCGTCGACGATCCGGTGCCCGGCCGGTGCGAGCCCAGGAGCCGTACGCAGGGCCGCCACGGCCTGACGTAGCTGCCGGGCCGAGAGGGAGAATTCGAACCATGCCAGCTCTCGGACAGCGGGCGGTCCGTGCGTTGCCACGCCGAGCCAGAAACCCGCCACCCCGCCAAAGGCGTGGGCTCCGTGCAATAAGCCCATCAGAGGACGAGGATCGCCGCGCCATGGCGCGAAGTATCGTTCCTCCTCTGTGTCGGTTCCGGACGGTTCGTCGGACACGGCGGTGAGGGCCATGAGTGAGTTGAGTTGTTGATGCCGTCCTTCGTGAACGAGTGTCGCCGCGAGGTCCACAGGACTCAGGGGCGGCGACAGAAGTATCAGGCCGAATGCGTCGGAGCTGGACGCACTGCTCGTTTGGCGCCGTGCCGGTCCCGGCAGAGGTACGAGTGAGCGGACCGTACCTGCGATCGCGACCGCCTCTTGTGGCGCGCAGTCCACCACGACGCGCCACGCCTCGCGCAATAGCTCCGACCAGCGATGCACGTCCTTCAACACGAGCGGAGCGGGTGCTTTCGGTCCCCTGAAGTCGCGATGGGGTGAGACACCATCCACGGTGACGCGCAGACCACTTGGGCGCTCACTCGTTGCCAGTCGCCGAACGGGAAGCCAGCCGGGGCCCGCATGGGCCAAATCGTCAGGCAGAATAACCTGCGCGCCGCCGCCACTGAGAATCCATCCCTCGGCCGAGGGATGAATGCGGACGGTGCACCGAGGGTGTCGCCACGACGCATTCGCGACCCCGAGCGACGGCAGCCATACGTGGCCGTCGACCGCCAGGACGACGGTGCCGGCCGGGCTGTTCGCTCTGATGGAGACAGCGGCCACAATTGAGGTGAAGAACTCTCTGGCTCTCAGCAGTTGGCCGACCCATAACCGTTTCTCGGCGTCGGCCGAGTTCGCTGAGCGGAGCAAACGGAAGCATGCACTCGCCACCACCGGGTCAGCCAACACCGCTTCGACCGCCTCGGGAGTGACCTGTTGCAACTCACCGAGTTGTGTCCACAAGGTATTGATGTGGGTTTGGAGGCGGCTGGATGAGTCATTCCGGGTCGTGAACAGATAACCCAGCGCCTTCATCGCCACGAGCAGCCGACTGCGCTGTGCGGACTGAAACAACTCGACTTCGGCGGGGCCGACTTCGCCATTCGCAATGGTCTGCAGGGCTTTTTCCGTGAGCTCATGGACGCCTATGGAGCCATGATCGCCCACTAGATGCCCGGCATATCGGCTTCTTGGGCAGGCAGCGGGCGTGGCAGACCGTCGCCGGTTTCCGTCTCGGGGGATTCGCCGGAGCAGGCGGCTGCCATCGACTCGCTCTGGCTGTCGTATGCATACACCCGTGCTGTTGATCGCGTGCTGTCGAGCAGGACCGCCACGGCTCTCAGGAGTGTCGGGTCCTTGCTCGCACCCAACTCCGCGAGACCAATCCGGGAAAGATCGGCAAGTTTGGAATCCGCTACACGCTCGGGCTGTGTCATACCACCTATGCCCCCTGCCGCGACGACCCCGCAGTCTCCCGTCCTCCTCATGGTGGCCGAGGTATGGCCGTTGTGGAAGACCAGGTGCTTGCCACGGCGATCGTTTTTGGACCGGAACGTGACATGTCCTGCGTTCGAGGCCGCAGGGCCCGGTCGACGGGAGACCCCGACTGTGGGGTCCGCTGTGTGTGTCGGGCGGGATCTTGCTCAGGTGGCGCGCGGAACCACTCGGTCATGGCCTGGCCGGCGTGATGTCGGCCGTTCCGGGAACGGGCGGCTCTCGGCGTCCGGCGGGTACTGACGAACCTCTTTGAGACGTTTTCCCCGACTCCGAGACACCGGGCCCGGGTGCTACTGGGTGATGCGGGCCCGGTCCTGGTGGGGCCCTTGGCTTCTGGGGCCGGAGCATTCAGCGCGGGGCGCCCCGGCGGACCAAAGCCTTCTTGAATGTGCTCGGAAACTCTTCCTCGGACACCGAGGTCGACATGGCGCGGGTTACGGAGCACCGCGCGGCGGCAGGGGAGGCGGGGCGGCCGCACTCCGTGCTCACGTACGCGCTGCACGTGTCGGCGTGGGTGCTGGTGGCCCGTCCCGAGGTGATGCCCTCTTGCGGGGACGGCTGCGGCAGCGGATGGCGCGGTACGGCGCAGCTGATGCCAAAGTGCCGCTCGACAAAAGAGTGGAAGCGGCGAGTGGTGCCGACGATGGTTCTGTCCGGTCTCGACGGCGTGGAGTTGCTCGACATTCAGCAGTGACTGGACCACTTCAAGGACGTGGATCCGCGGACCGCGCCCGAGTTCGCGGGGTTCGCCTGCTGCGTCGGATGCCCGGTCCGGTGGGGCGTGCGCTGTTCCGACGCGGCGTACGGCCGTTGCGGAACCGGCCGCGTCTCATGGGCACCTATGCCGTCACATCACCGGGGCACCGGTCCGTGGTCGGCTGCTTCCACTCGGTGGCCGGGGCCATGGTCACGCTCGGCGTGGGACGGGCGACGGGCCGGCCCGTCGGCCCGGTCGAGGTCGCCGAGGTGCCGACCGGTATGGACGTGCCGACCGGCATCGAGGATGGCCTGGAGACGATCGACAACAAGTCCGGCACCGAGGGCCGAGCGTGGCGGAGGCGAGGGCCCGACGGGCGTGACGCCGAGGCGGGCGCGTGCCTCTGGCTGGAAGCGGTCATCATCAACGTCCGATATTTCGTTCGTGGTTCGAGGTTTCGGTGCTGAAAATAGAGCCGTGCCCGAAGCGCGTCAAGACCCTTGCTGTGAACCCGCGTTGTGGGCCGTCGGCCGACACCGCGTGCTTCTGTCGCGTTACTCAAACGTGACGTCCTCCTGCTGTTGGACCCCTTGACCGGCATGAATTGTTAGCGCTCACAATGACCTCCGCAATCACCGGCCGACTCCAGGGAGGTACGACCATGGCGTTCGCGAC
>Ga0307514_10004533_pt1 | contig 12759 bp, 5 predicted proteins | sample 16_EM_MG_FD_203088 | JGI IMG/M metagenome (GOLD analysis project Ga0307514, IMG submission 203088) | Populus trichocarpa ectomycorrhiza microbial communities from riparian zone in the Pacific Northwest, United States - 16_EM | ecosystem: Host-associated > Plants > Roots > Unclassified | place...
ATAGTTATAAAAGATAGAGCATGATCATGGCTCTACCCAGAATGTAAGGTTACCAAGAAAACAGTCACAAAATGGCTTAAACAGAACATCTCTTTTCCTATGATCAACGCCTAATTTTTCAGACAAGTGGATTGAATAACTTGAGAGATTTAAATAGGTTAAGAGTTTTGGTAAACGATTCTCAATGGATTATTATCTCAAATTATCTCTGACATTATCTCATCCCTCAGCTTCCTAAGTTCCCTCAAGACTCTTGCATTCTCCTTTCTTCGCTTTCTCTCTTTCTTCTAACCTTGCTTGCTTCTTTTCTTCAGCTTTCCTGCATGTTTTCTCTCCTCTACTATCATGATATTTTGCCCCGTGCTCACCACTCTTAGCTGACCTCCCCTTTGCTCTCCATCAGAAGAACTATCCTCAGAGGAACTAATCCTAAAAACATCCTCCAGAACCAGCTATGCTCAAGAAACAGATGCTAACATCTTGCAAGCAAAAATTACAACCCTGAACAACTAGATTTCCCAGAAATCCAGCCAACATTTACTAACCAAAAGCTAGGAAAATGGTTAGATGAGAGTAAAAAATGAAATTTACTAAATCAAGATTAATGGGCAGTGATTAGTACCTAATCAAGAAGGTTAATGAATAATTATCCATAATCAAATGGTTTCACATACATAAATTTGTTCCAATTTGACCAAGAAAATAAATAAAAACTCAAATTCAATCTTAATCACAACGTCAAAAATTAAATAATAAAAACTGGATTAAAAATAAATTCATAATTATTCAACAGACTCCACGAATCCAACAAAACAACCTTAATTGCTCCTTACTTATGCAATTAGGGTATTGGCAATATGCCTTTTAAGATTCCAACAAAACAACCTTAATTTAGATACACTTCTAAATAAGATCTTTGCACTAAAGATTATGTAACTCAAATATATCTCAACAAGATGAACCTAAACTCTAGATTTTGGGAGGAACTTCAAATGATAAAAAGGAGAAGAAGAATACTAAAAAAAAAGGTAAGGAAGAGTGTGTGAAATCTGAAAAATTCTTAGATTAAACTCTTCTTCCACTCTCCTTTTATAGTGAATTTTAAAAGTTAAGAAATTGAAGAATTAATTCTCACTATTATCAACCTTTAATTAACCACCATAAATCAAGAATTAAATCTATAAAAATCAAGGGTTTTTTCATATTAATTTTTCATTCAACCATAATTTGTTTAATTAAAACAAATTTCTAGTAGGTTTTTTGACATAATATTAGAGACTTGATGACTAAACAATCATGAGTTTAAATTTCATCCCTTTTTAATTAATACAAATAAACACAAAGAAGTATAAACCTATATAAATTTTAAGTTTTAAACCTTTTTTTTTATTATTGAACAAATATGTTAAATCTTGGTAGGAGATAAAAAATTTCAAATCATGAATAATTTATTCTCCCTTTCCAAATCATATGATACGACAAATATGTTTTTAAGGGACTTAAAAACATTCAATAACCTTATGTAAAACAATTCATGTAAGGTGAGATCATACATAACTTTTTCTTTAGCGAATTTGATACTTATGGAGGCAGCTAGTGAAAGAGATTGGGATTCACCCCTAGAGAGGAAGTAAATCTTAAGAAGATTTCGTTTTTCATTGGGAATGAGAGCATCTGTAATCACAATAAAATAAGAAGATTAATGAATTAAACCATTTGCAATAATTTCTTCTCCCTTTCCAAATCATATGATGCGACAATATTGTGGGCTCTCCTTGCTAGCTAGTGTGCAGGTCCTGTAGATATTGACACTTCAGTGTAAACTGTAATATCTCACATTGACGGGTGAGGACTTAAAGAATTGTCTTATATGAGCATGCTCACTTTGACTAGTCAAACGTGTTTTGAGGCCATGTGTGGCTGTCAAGAACAAATCCGTGAAGCCTGTAGACCAAAACGGACAATATCTTGCTAGTGGGGTGGGGTGTTATATTTGGTATCAAAACCCGGCTCACTGATTGTCCGATGGTGCCGACGGGTCGTCGGGCTCCTTAAGGGAGGTGAATTGTAATATCTTATATCGGCGGGTGAGGACTTGAATGAGAGCCTTATATGAGCAGGTTCACCTTGACTAGTCGGACGCGTTTTGAGACTATGTGTGACTGCCAAGAACAAATTTGTAAGGCTCGTGAGCAAAAACGGATAATATCTTACTAGTGGGGTGGGGTGTTATAGAAACTTTCTAAATTTTCCACTGAATTGATAATGGAGGGCCACGGGAACAGGTAAAGCAAGGTGCCGGAACCATCTTTTCTTTTCATTGTCTTTCAGGCTCTCCCTTGTCATAACAAAAAAAAAATTAATATTATCAAAAAAAAAAAAAAAAAAAAAATCAAGTTACGTTTTTACAGCCAAGCTAATATAAAATATCAGCCACCTCATTTCCTTCGCTTAAAACACCGGACACAGAAACTCAGTTTAAGGGACTTGAAAACATTCAATAAACTAATAAAAAAAGCTTCACCTAAGTTCTAAAATCTTAAATTGAAACAGTTGTTTGATATACTAGTGATATTATATTAAAGAGCTTTTATTTGAAATAGTGTATTAGATAATAATATAAAAATACATTTTTTCTCCTAACCACTTAAGTTTTTACGTCTATACCAAATTTTACTGCAAACATTTTAAGATTAAAAAATCATTATTTTCATTTTATGCTTATTTACCTCAAAATTTTAAGAAAATTTTGTTTTATACTTTTATTTGTATTTGTATTTTTATCACTTTTTTAATACAAAAAGATATTTGAACTCAAGACTTTCTTTTGTAAAAATAAATAAATAGAGAACCTACTTGAAGTTTAACTCACTACTAGTAAATTGATAAATACAAACAGAAATATCAACCGAATTTTTCTATTGGTATATTGCGATGACCTTTACCGACATAATCGGCCCTTTTATCCCCCTTTTATTTCTCCTTCTTTCTTATGCATTTTTTCTTGCATCGAACAACCACCCCTCCCCTCTAATCTCAACACAATTCAACTTCTCACAATAAATTCAGCCACCACAGTACTCAATTTGCTAATATATGTGTTCTAATTCAATTTGTTTTTAGGATTCTCTTTTTTAAGTAAGTAAATCTATCTTTTTTTTAGAAAGAATTTGATAGAGCCCATATATTTTTTAAATGAACGTGCCCATTTAAAACTGATGTCACAAAACGATATTATTGGAGCTTCAATCCTGCTCATCATGGTTCAGTGGTAGCCTTTATCGATAGTCTATGTTCTCCTTGTATTGGGAATGAGGGCAAATATATATCACAATTAGCTGTGAATATTAATGGGTGGAGCAATCATCTGTATATGTTTTTCATTAATTTGTATCGATAGTTTCTTTTTTTTTTTTTTTTTAATTTTAGTTATTGTTCTTTTAATTTTTTCAGCTATAACTTAGAATTTTATTCCATAGTATTGATTTTCAATTTAAAGTCAGAATATTCTCAAACCCTTCATGTATGTGACATCATGCAAAGAAAAATAAATTCTAATGTATAAAACAGTGCCAACATAATTTGAAAGAAATAAAGTTCGATGATGAAATTCATATTACAAAAATTTATTGTTCCAATTGATAATTGAAAAGAAGTAGCTTAAACACTATGAGAAGAGATCTCCCAAACTTATTGTGCAAAATGCCATAGGCAGTGGAGGCCACTCAGCTGTAAGATCCAAATAAATTTTCTCCATTGTAGGCCGAGATTGGGGATTGGGATGCAAGCATGCAAGTGCAATTTTCATCACGTGGACAACGCCCTCTGCTGCTCCTTTTTTAGGAAGTGAGATGCGTTGGTCTAACACATCCTTCAATAGTGCATGTTGAGCAATCGGTGGCATCGACGATGATGACGAAGATCCTGGTGATAAGAGTGCTGAAATGAGATCGCCTGGGTGCCTTCCTGTCATCACCTCCATTGTTACCACTCCGAAGCTATAGACATCACATTTTTCAGTCACTTTCATTGTGTAAGCTAGCTCTGCCAAAAAAATTTGATTATGCTTAGTTTTTATCAAATAGTTGAACGAAAAGACATTAACTTGATGTTGAAATAAAGCTACGCACCTGGAGCAGTATATCCAAAAGTACCTGCAAATGAGGTCCAATTGGATGAGTCAGGCATCAACATTCTAGCTGTGCCAAAGTCAGAGACATGTGCCTCATATTCCAAATCCAGAAGGACATTATTGCTGGTAATGTCTCGATGAATGATCGGAGGAGAGCAAGAATGGTGTAGATAGGATAAAGCCCCAGCCATCCCTTTCACAACAATTAGCCTTTTCATCCAATCCAGCTCAATTGCTTGTTCCTCACTGGTTATAATCTTTCTCAAGCTTCCTCTTTCAACGAACTCATAAACCAGAAAAGAATGCTTTGCATGTGAGCAAAATCCATACATTTTCACAATATTTCGATGTCGAATATTTGCCAACACGCGAACTTCCTTTTCAAAAGCTTTAAAATCGGACAACTTTTCTGTTTGTGACCGGTGAAGTTTCTTCACAGCAACCACCTGTTCTGTTGGCATCACTGCTTTATAAACAGTTCCATATCCTCCTTCGCCAATGCAGTAGTTGGAGTTGAATTCCTCTGTAGCCTCAACGATATTCTCATACAACTTCTTCCCATCATGGCCCAATATCGTGAATATGTTTCGATCTTGTTCATTTTCTGGCTCAGCTTTTCTCTTCCTAGCTCTTTGGCGGAGAATTATGAATAAAGCTCCAATCACAACAAACACTAAAAGCAAGCTTCCTAAAAGAGGGAGTACAATCAAAATCACAAGTTTGTTGCTCTTTCTCTTAACAGTTGTTCTGCTTTTTGGAAGATTGCACGGCTTTAGACCACTGGCGTTGCCACATATACCCATATTATCCCTTAATGCCTCAAATGAAGCGTTGTGGAAGGCTTTGATATCGGGAATGGGGCCTTGTAGCTTATTGGATGATATATCCACAGCTGTTAAGCTTAACATGTCTTTGAAAGTGCTCGGAATCCGTCCAGAAAGCATGTTGTGAGAGACATTTAGAGTTTCCAACTTTTGCAGTTGCCCAAGTTGCCTCGGTATCTCTCGAGTCAGGAAATTGCAGCTAAGATCAAGATCTTGAAGAGAAAGTAGAAAGCCTATCTCACCTGGAATGCTTTCTCTAAATTTATTACCGCTGAGGTTCAGCAACAATAAATTTGAGCATTCCCCAAGTTGTTTTGGAATCAATCCACTCAGATTATTAGATGCTAAATTAAGGATTTGAAGATTGGAAAGCATCTTAATATCTAAGGGAATGGCACCTGAAAGATGGTTGTTGTTAAGAATAAGCTTGTACAACAAATTCAAACCCCCTAAATCTTTTGGGATGGCTCCTTTTAACTGATTTGATGACAGATCAATCAAGTGTAGTTGAGTAGCCTTCCCAAGCTCTGGTGGTATCTCACCAGAAACATTATTGTTTGAGATTTTAAGGCTTGTCATGCTACGACAATCTCCCCATTTTGAAGAAAGCTCACCATAAAAATTATTGTAACTCAAATCAATATAATCCAGATGTGGATAGACACCAAAAACCTCAGAAATATTTCCTGTTAATTGATTCCAATCAAGTCTTACTCGGTGTAAACCAGTACAGTTTTTCAACCTTTTCGGGATTGGACCTGAGAAGTAGTTGTAGGCAGCAGTAAGGGTTTCCAATACTCCTCCATGGCATAACTCTTGTGGCAAATGACCCGTGAATTCGTTGATATCCAAAGACAAAACCTTCAAATGGGTGAGATTGTTCATCTCTAAGGGCAATGGGCCGTGAAGTTTGTTCCCAAGTAATCTCAAGTTCTCAAGCGATTTAAGTTGTCCTATTTCTGAAGGAAGACATCCAGATAAATTATTTTGACTTAGAACAAGTGAAGTGAGCATTGTCATGTTACCAACAGAAGAAGGGATGGGACCAGAGAGTTGGTTCTCCGAAACACTAAGAAAAAATAAATTTTTTAATTTTTCAATGGAATAAGAGATTTCACCGGTTAAAACATTACTTGACAAGTCAAGTTCATTGAGAGACTCTACCAACCCAATTTCTTGAGGAATGGAACCAGAGAGTTTGTTACTCCCAAGATAGAGCTTAGATAAGCTTGTCAAGTTTCCAATAGAAGAAGGGATGTGACCAGAGAGTTGGTTATTAGAAAGAACAAGGAAAAATAAATTTCTTAATTTTCCAATGGAATAAGGAATTCTACTGGTTAAAACATTACTTGACAAGCCAAGTTCATTGAGAGACTCCAGCAATCCAATTTCTTGAGGAATGGAACCAGAGAGTTTGTTATCCAAAAGATAGAGCTTAGATAGGTTTGTCAAGTTTCCAATAGAAGAAGGGATGGGACCAGAGAGGTGGTTCCTAAAAAGACTAAGGAAAGATAAATTTCTTAATTTTCCAATGGAATAAGGGATTTTACCGATTAAAACATTAATTGACAAATCAAGTTGATTGAGAGACTCTAGCAACCCAATTTCTTGAGGAATGGAACCAGAGAGTTTGTTACCCCAAAGATAGAGTATGGATAGGTTTGTTAAGTTTCCAACAGAGAAAGGGATCAAACCAGTGATATTATTTTGTTCTAGTGATACTTCAATGAGCATGGTCAAGTTTCCAATAGAAGAAGGGATAGGACCAGAGAGTTGGTTCTTAGAAAGACCAAGGAAAGATAAATTTCTTAATTTTCCAATGGAATAAGTGATTCTACCGGTTAAAACATTACTTGACAAGTCAAGTTCATTGAGAGACTCTAGCAACCCAATTTCTTGAGGAATGGAACCGGATAGTTTGTTACCCCAAAGATATAGCTTAGATAGGCTTGTCAAGTTTCCAATAGAAGAAGGGATGGGACCAGAGAGTTGGTTACTAGAAAGAACAAGGAAAGATAAATTTCTTAATTTTCCAATGGAATAAGGGATTCTACCGGTTAAAACATTATTTGACAAGTCAAGTTCATTGAGAAACTCTAGCAACTCAATTTCTTGAGGAATAGAACCAAAGAGTTTGTTACCCCAAAGATAGAATATGGATAGGTTTGTCAAGTTTCCAACAGAGAAAGGGATCAAGCCAGTGAGATTATTTTGAGCCAATGAAATAACGAAAAGAGACGTCAACTTTCCAATTTCATGTGGGATGGTTCCAGAAAGAGAATTGTTCGAAAGGTCAAGAACAAAAAGATTACGGAAGGACGAGAAGTTGAAATCATAAAGCGTACCTCTCAAGCCAAAGTCTGCAAGGCTCAAATTGGTGACGCTTCCAGAATTGTCACAAGTGATTCCAATCCAGTTAATGCATGGGCTCATGCCGACCCAGGAAGAAAGGAGAGATTGGCTTTGGTTGTCAAGACTGACTTTCCATTCGAGAAGAGCCTCAGCTTCTGTATTTTTACCAAATAGTGAAGTTGTGGAGGAAGTGTGTTCAGCTAAAGCAAAGAAAGAAGAAAAGTTGACTATGTGAGGGAGAAAAAACAGGATGGGTAGAAAGAACGAGAAGAATGGTTTGTTTAGTAAGGACGTCATGGTGTGTGTTTTCAAGAGATATAGGATATGATTTGCTATGGTAGATTAGGCTCTCCCATGGAGAGGTATTTATAGGTAGGAAAACATGATTATAATTTTTTTTTTTTAAAATCATTGAATATTACATCTCTTCTCTAATTAAATTGAAATTAACTAGGCAAGTGATAGTGCATAAAATTTAAATAAATAAATAAATTTATTACTATTTTCAAACAAGAACTACTTAGATATGTAATCTCTAAAATTTAATTGTATTTTTTTATATACAATATTTTCTCCTCTTGTATTTATCAATTTCTATAATAGAAGATCTTTTCCAATAGAAAGATATTAGGTGAAGTCTCAATATATGATTTAAATTATTCTCTAACACACCTTCTCAAATGAAAGCCCTTTGGGTTTTAAATTTGCACAACCTTGATACTATGTCAAATAATCATCTTAATCTAATAACTTAAGTTATTAGGTAAAGTCTCAAGATATGATTTATATTATTCAAAATAATATGCTTAAATGAATTTTTTTGTTCTAGAAAATATCCTCGTTTTCTCATTAATTTTTCCATCTTATCTTTTTTTCCCTCTAAATAAAATAAATTGAAAAGGACCATGAATGGAGAAAAGGATCAAATTACAAATAGATTTAAAATCGCAGGGATTAATTTAGTTATTTTCAAAGCTATTTGCAATAGGATTTAGAGTCTCTTAAGTAAGAGTATTTACAACAGTTTGGATGAAAAATTAGTCCAAAAAAATAAATTGGAGAATGATCATAAATTTAGAGAAAGATTGAGCACAAGTACAATTGTAGAGACTGAGAATTTTAGTCTTAAATAAATGGAGAAGATGAATAATTTCTCATTTTTTTACTTATTAAATAATTGAGGAACAGTGAATAAATGAAATTTTTTTTTCTGAATAATTATGGACAATTAACATATCCATAATATATATAACGATTCAAAATATTATTCTGATTTAAAAATTTAAAAACTATGATTACTCTCGTGCTTGACACGGTTGTCTAATTTCTGATAAAATTCCAACTCAACTTTCTTTCCCCTTTCCATATCATTGTTTGCGACATTAACTGGAAAGTCCTACGTTCACATGCATGCACACTGCCTTGTGTATACTATGAAGGGATAAAGGTCTCTACAATGTCAAGTCTTCTCACTTTTGCTTTTTCTTTAAATTCTCGTGCTTGACAAGTAGACAGAAAAATGAAATAGAAAAACTATTTCCAGCAGGAGATGAGATTGATAGAGAACGTTAATCACTATGAAAGTATCGAGGGATCATAGAGAAAATAGCTTCTTTATGACCAATTGAATATGAAAGTAAATAAAGGGTAATAAAAAGCAAAGAATTCTATGAAAGAAACTTTAATTTCGAAAGTTTTTTTTAAACAATTTGATCACTTCTAGATCTATATATTCAATGGGAGATATTGTAATTCATGTGAGACAAACTTGTGGGTGTATCACTTTAGTAACGTATTGGTTCGCACCAGCATCCGAGAACCAACTACCTGCAGAAACGAAACCAACTGTAAGATGAGCATAAAGCTGGTGGCTACTGTTGCGAAATTAAGCATATCGGGGTGTGGTATGGTCGAAGGAGAAGCAGAGCTGACACTTGATGATCTACTCAAAAGGCCGGTGAGGAGGCCACTGCCCAGAACCAGCAGACCGTCTAGTCTGCTGCTAGCCTGCAGGGGCAGAAGAATGAACACCACGAAAATCAAACTTGTGCTGGTTGTTATACCTACTGCTGTTGGGGCATTAGTAGCCACGTGAACAACCTCTGTTACGGCTGAAATCAGATCGGTGCCGATGCTGTGCAAGATGAGTAGAGGGTAAAAGAGATGGTGTGGGTAATAAAGGCGGATTTACAATCATGGCTAGAAGAGAAGACTTGTGCATAAACTCATGAGTAAAAAGATGGTTGTGAAGGTCAATATATGACAATGGGTTTGCCTTGGTTACAAGACTAGTGACCAAGTCTTTAAACTCACTGCGAAGACCATGAAATAAATAAAGGTTGAAATCTTCAAGAGAAAGAGGTCGGCTGACAACAACCAATTCATCAAACAATGACTTGGCGTGCTGCATGTATTTAGTAACCGAAGCATCTCCTTGCCGAAGATCTTGAAAAGAACCATGAAGTTGCATAATTCAAGAATTTGGCGAAGAAGCAAGCGTTTTCTCAAGAGTGCGCCAAACACAAAAAGAAGTCTAACAATCTACCACAAGATGCAGGACGTCCATGGAGAGAGAGGAGAGTAACGGACTTAAAATAAGCTGATCATGTTGCTTGCAACGAAGAAAAGAGGGGTTGATTGCCGAAGAAGAACCAATGTCATTAGAACTGTCAGAAACAAGAGAGGGAGGACACGACACTAAGCCATCGACAAAGTGAAAAACACCTTGACCAATAAGATATGGCTTCATTTGCATTCGCCAATAGAGATAGTTGGTAGTCATAAGCTTCAATGAGACCACTTGATGAGTGTTGGACAACATAATGATAGGATTTTTTGTCCCCATGATGTGAAGAGAGACGACAGAAAAATGGGAGAAGGAACCATGGTTCTGCTCTGCAGATTGGGGCTACTGCTGGTGGGAGAAAGAACCATCGGCAACAGCTGCTGAATGGCTGGCCGGCTGGGCTACGCCACCAGTGGTGGGGGAGAAGTCACGGCAGCAGCAGCAGAGTCCATCTAGGAGAGGGAGAGAAGAGTTCTAACGGCAGAAAGCTCTGATACCAAGTTGAGAAAATTGAGAGGCTTAACATATTGGTTAGCCAACCTTACACACACAGATATATATATATATATATCTGTGTGTGTGTGTGTGTGTGTGTGTGTGAGAGAGAGAGAGAGAGAGAGAGAGAGAGGCAATATACAATGGTGATAATGAAGATTACAACACAAGAGTATAACTATAATATTTCCTATATAGATTCATTCTATAATAGAACGAGAAGAATGGTTGTTTAGTAAGGACGTCATAGTGTGTTTTCAAGAGACATAGGATATGGTTTGCTCTGGTAGATTAGGCTCTTCCATAAAGAGGTATTTATAGGTAAGAAAACATGATTGAAATTTAAAAAAAAAATCATTGAATATTACATCTCTTCTCTAATTAAGTTGAAATTAACTAGGCTAGTGATAGTGCATAAAATTTAAATAAATAAATTTATTATCTTTTTCAATAAGAACTACTTAGATATGTACTCTCTAAAATTTAATTGTATTTTTTATATATACAATATTTTCTCCTCTTGTATTTACTAATTTCTATAATAGAAGGTCATTTCCAATAGAAAGCTATTAGGTGAAGTTCCAAGATATGATTTGTATTATTCTCTAACACACCCCCTCAAGTGAAAGTTTTTCGGGCTTGAAACTTACATAGACTCACAATACCTTGTGCTTGATTTTTTATCAAATAAATGAGGATGGTGAGATTCGAACTCATGACCGCTTAGTCATCAAGGCTCTGATACCATGTCAAATAACCATCTCAACCTAATAGCTTAAGTTATTAAGTGAAGTCCCAAGATATGATTTATATTATTCAAAATAATATGCTTGATTGAATGTTTTTTGTTCTAGAAAATATCCTCCTTTTCTCATTAATTTTTCCATCTCATCTTTTTTTTTTCCTTTTACTATTTCATATAAGGAAATAAAATAAATTGAAAAGGACCATGAAATGGAGAAAGGATCAAATTACAAATAGATTTAAAATCATAGGGATTGATTATTTATTTTCAAAGCTATTTCCAATACAATTTAGAGTCTCTTAAGTCAAGAGTATTTACAACAGTTTGGATGAAAAATTAGTACAAAAAAATAAATTGGAGAATGATCATAAATTTAGAGAAAGATTGAGAACATGTACAATTGTAGAGACACATTAAAGAATTTTAGTCTTAAATGAATGGAGAAGATGAATAATTTCTCATTTTTTTACTTATTAAATAAATGAGTAACAGTGAATAAATGAACTTTGTTTTTTTTTCTGAATAATTATGGACAATTAACATATCCATAATATATATAACGATTCAAAATATTATTCTGATTTAAAAATTTAAAACTATGATTGCTCTCGTGCTTGACACGGTTGTCTACTTTCTGATAAAATTCCAACTCAACTTTTTTTCCCCTTTTCATATCATTGTTTGCGACATTAACTTGAAAGTCCTACGTTCACATGCATGCACACTGCCTTGTGTATACTATGGAGGTCTCTACAATGTCAAGTCGTCTCACTTTTGCTTTTTCTTCAAATTCTCGTGCTTGACAAGTATACAGAAAAATGAAATAGATAAACTATTTCCAACGGGAGATGAGGAGATGAGATTGATAAAGAACGTTAATCACTATGAAAGTATTGAGGGATGATAGAGAACATAGCTTCTTTATGACCAATTGAATATGAAAGTAAATAAAGGGTAATAAAAAGCAAAGAATTCTATGAAAGAAACTTTAATTTCAAAAGGTTTTTTTTTACAATTTGATCACTTCTATATTCAATGGGAGTTATTGTAATGTACGTGAGACAAACTTGTGGGTGGGTCACTTTAATAACGTGTTGGTTCGCATCATCATCCGAGAACCAACTATCTGCAAAAAGGAAACCAACTATAAGATGAGTAGAAGGCTGATGATTAATACTGATGTGAAACTGAGCATATTGGGGGTGGTATGACCAAAAAAGAAGCAGAGCTGACACTTGATGATCTGCTTAAAAAGCCGGTGAGGAGGTCATTGCCCAGAACTAGTAGACCGTCTGGTCTGCTGCCAGTCTGTAGGGGCAGAAAAATAAACACCATGTGAAAATCAAATCTATGCTGGTTGTTATACCTACTGTTGTTGGGGCATTAGTAGCCGCGTGAACAACCTAAAAAGCAATTAACAGAGATCTATATATTTCAAAAGTAAAAAAAGGGTAATAAAAAGCAAAGAATTCTATGAATGAAACTTTAATTTCGAAAGTTTTTTTAAACAGTTTGATCACTTCTAGATCTATATATTCAATAGGAGATAATGTAATTGATCGTGAGACACACTCGTGGGTGTATCACTTTGTAATTTCCAGTTCTTCAATAATTTCTTCCCCCTTTCCATATTTTCCACTGAAAA
>Ga0307514_10004534_pt1 | contig 12759 bp, 11 predicted proteins | sample 16_EM_MG_FD_203088 | JGI IMG/M metagenome (GOLD analysis project Ga0307514, IMG submission 203088) | Populus trichocarpa ectomycorrhiza microbial communities from riparian zone in the Pacific Northwest, United States - 16_EM | ecosystem: Host-associated > Plants > Roots > Unclassified | place...
CTTCATTTTCCAATGCAGCATGTACCTTGCCATCCGCACAAGCAATTTCTCAGATGACGAAGCAAGGGTCATGTTTACACATGAGGACGACAATGACGATGACAACACCAGCTGCAGCTGCAGCTGCCACCACCAACAAGGATGACGACAACGCCGGCTGCCACCACTGCCACCACCACCAACGAGGACCACAACAACGGCAACACCAGCTGCAGCTGCAGCTGCCACCACCAACGAGGACGACAAGGACGACGATAACAGCCGCACCTGCAGCTGCCACCACCACCAACGAGGACAACGACGGCAATTTACAGCTGCACCTGCAGCTGCCACCGCCGACGAGGAGGGGCTGTCCCCTCCTCATGCTTTCCATTTCAACCAATGCGACGACGAGGAGGGGCTGTCCCCCTCCTCGTTTGCTTTTTTTGTTTACGCAACGACGACAAGGGGCTGTCCCCCTTGTCGTCTGTTTCTTTCCCAGTTCAACGGCGAGGAGGGCTGTCCCCTCCTCATCTGTTCTTCTTCTCAACAATGGCAAGGAGGCCTGTAACCACCACCTTCCGTCACCGAAACCCGTGTGGGGGGTGTCTCTGCCTGTCACCACCTCTCTGCCTATCCTCTCTACCTCCTCTGTTGCAGAGTGGAGGAGGTTTTCTTTTATTGTCATTTTGTATATAATATTTAAATTACATAGTATATGTAAATTTTAATAATTTAATAGTATATTTAAATTTTTATAGATAGACTGGGTTCGGACCTGGACCGACCCCGGACCGGACCTACTGGACCCGGTCTGAGGTGGACCCAGTCCAGGTCCGGGTTTTAGTGGACCGGACCTTGAGGTTCGGGTTTGCGGTCCACAAAATTTGCCCAGACCTGACCCGGACCGGACCATGGACAGTGTAGTCATGTTTGCTCTCTCTTACTTGAAGGGCTTGCCACAAGACTGGTTCCAATCTGAGATCAGTCATGTGGCTTCCAAAGGGGGTAGGTTACCTGAGTGGTTCACTGATCACAGGGTTTTCCAACAGGAACTGAAACGCCTGTTCGACCTGCACGATCCAATCACTGTTGCCATGACCAGCTTGGAGAATCTGAGATACAGAGACTCCGGCAAGGTGACCCACTATACTATTGACTTCAACTGACATGCCTGGAAGACTGGCTGGAATGAGCAGGTGCCAGGCTCTGTACTACAAGGGTTTGCCGGACAGATTGAAGGACGAGATTGCTCATTTAGGTAAGCCTTCCAGCCTCAAGGCTCTCCAAGACATAGTGGCCACTTTGGACCAGCGCTACTGGGAGTGTCAGACCGAGATCAATCAGGACAAGAAATCTGCATCTGCATCCACCTCTATTAAAACTTACATAAGATTACATATTTAGAGAGATACCTTAGCTTTCAGCAGGTGATAAAACTGATTTATGAATGTTAACATTGTGGACATAACCATGAAATATGTGAACATGTGTGGTAGAGGATAAACATCCAACACCAACATAGGTCAAATGGCAGTTGGGAACATGGGACAAACATCCCAGGCAAGGGAATATTTGAGACAGAAACTATGTCCTCTAAATGACAAATAGATAGAACAACTAAAGAAGCACATTTTTTGTAAAGTCTCATGAGTAACAATGAACTTCACATGTGAGAAGTTTTTCAAGACGTAGAGCTAGCGTCTGCAGCGCCACCTTTGTTTGCCTCACCATTACCCCGATGTATGCCTCTCGTCAAACCAGCAGCTGACAAACCCCTTGCTGCATATCCTCCCACACCGCGTCCGCGTGCTCTAAATCCGCCACGATATGATGTCTCTCCGCGCTGCTCGCGATCGACAGCTTGCTTGACTTCCGGAATAGTATCCTTTAATGACTAAGGATCCAAGAATATATCAATCAGTTTTCATTAAATTTGTAGAATAGAAAGAAGACGCCCACCTCGGTGTGCTTTTCCAATCCAGCCTTCATCGCTTCCTCATCTCCAAACTCGATGTAGGCCAACTTGGACTTTCCCAGGTGATGGTATGGCTGGTTAATTCTGGTAATACCATTCTTCGCGTCGCCGAAGAAGTCCTTGATTTCAGCATCAGTAACCTGAAGATGTGACGCCATTCGCATGAAAATAGTCCACGGGTGCCTAGGTGCTTTGCTAGTTCTAGGTGTTCGAGTACCCGAACTTCCTTGTTCGACCGGACTCCTGACATCATGCATAGCTTGCTCTTTTAGACCATCCTGGATCGGAACAGGCGCCGGTGATGACTCTCGCGCAGTCGCAACAGATGGAATTTCAGGAGTAGCCGGCGCACTGTTATTTTCCGACTTATCCTTCTTGTTATTATTCTTTTCCTTCTTCTTAGTTTTATCCTTGTCGTTCGAAGATCCATTGACTCGAGGTGCAGCAGGGGATGGGGATTCTTTGTCGGTCTGGGCAGATGAACCGTTGACAGGCGGTGGCGTCGTAGTGTTCGACTTGTTGGCCAAATGAGGAGGAAGAGGCTTGTCGACCCCTGGAGTAGCAGCTTTTGTTGGTTGTTGATTAATGTTACCCCTCGCTTCAGGAAGAGCAGATGTGGAGGAAGCAGGAGTGGCAGAGACGGTAGCGGATCGGCGGTAGGCATAGTTAAACCCTTAAAGAAGAAAGTGATGTGAACAAAGACCTCCACCAATGAATGTAGAATTTTACCTTGACTTTTGAGTTCAGCACTAATGCGACCCTCCTTTATGTCTAGAATCAAAGAACCATACGCTGCGTCGCAGAGGTTCCAGTTCCAGCAATTTTTCCACGCAGGCTCTTCTCCTGTCGCTGTGGCACCTGGACCAGAAGACGGCTGCACAGAAGGCAGGCGTTCAACCACACTCAAAAATTTATCGAGAAGGACACGTTGGTGTTCGTCAATGACAGTGTCAACTTGACCCTTGACACTCTCCCAAACCTTGTCGAAGCTGTCTTTGCCCAGCACCAACTTGTGCCTGAAGCCCTCAAAGTCGCCTTGGACACTAAATTCGTTGTAAGACGAAGCATAGCGAAAATGAAGTCCGGCAGAGATGGTCAAATCGGCTTTGCACACAAGTGCCAATTGCGAAACGATGCCCTCACGACCAGGGCTGGCATGGGTAATGAGAAGACGAGTTTCTGTTTGATCAAAGACACGTTGAGCAGTGTCAATAAGTTCCCCAATTTGGAGAGCTGTAGTCCACATTGTACCCTGCCCACCAGCGATGGTGGCATTGCCGTCCCCATTGTCGAAAAGCTTATGAGGAACGAGAGCACCACCAAGACCCAGAAGGCGAAGTTTGACGCCGCCAACGTCCAAACAGCGAGTGGTAGATTCATCGATGATGTGTAGGTTCTCGATAGCATAAGCGCCCGACCTGAATTTCTCGAGGACAAAGACGTCCTCACAAGCGCCCCAAACGGTAAACACGGGAACATGGAGCTTAATCTGACCTGCCAGCAAAAGAGGGAATTCTGAGAGCAATTCTATGTTTACGGTTGAGCGAATTATGGCCTGAGGGTTGTCCGGGGCGAGAAGATGAGTTCGCTGAGCTGAAGGTATAAGTGGCGAATACTGAGTGAGATGACGAAGGGTTCGGTCACTGATCCTTTCCAGACTGTTGGCCTCTACAAAAAGACATTTAAAGAGAACGAGTTTATAAAAACAGGTGACATACCAAAAAAGCCAAAGTCTCCGGTATGGATAATGGCCTTTGCATTTGCCTCACGAGCAAGGTCATTGAGAGCCGAAAGACGGCCACGAATATCAGCAATGCATAGGATTCTGCCGTGAGCAGTGTCGAGTACTCGTGTCAGGGAGTTGACTTGATAAGACTGTCGTGGAAGAGGAGAAATAGCAGGCCTGGTAGAGGCAGAGGCGGGTCTTGAGCCTTGGAGCATGATTGAACAGCGCAGAGTCCCAACAAATGCAAGAAAGGGACTTCGGCATTCTCCGGGCTTGTGTTTCCTCTTCATCTGTCACCCCAAATGGCTGCCAGGCCAGGCACTGACCGTCCTCCTCCTCCTCTTCCGCCGTATATACCTCCCCAGATATCTGTTCATGATACTATATTGGCCTCCAGAATTTCTCTTTCTCCCAATCCCGCCATTGCTTATGTTTTCTTGAAACCCGCCACCCCGTGTTCTCTTGATCCAATCGAACAAGCACGTCGATCCATCCTGTCTCGCTATACCTCATCTCCCATTCAAGAGTCCATCCTCACGAGTGTGCACATTGGCAACGACCCCTTTATATTTCTCTTCAAACTAGTACAACAACCATCCCCACTAGATGCCTTTGCTCATCTACATTTTGACGGTTTAGTTGGTGAGTAATTCGTTTCGGAGATATTCCTAATTCAGTCATCCCTGTCTTGCAGTACACCAAACATCTACCTTCACACCTCCCAGTACATCCTCGTAAGTCTTTGCACACTCGCCTAACAATATCCGCTTACGTTTGCTCAGTCTAGTACCCGAACCTGACAAGATAATCCTCATATCTCATTTTTATGATGCCGTTAGGTCACGTTTAATTCACGACATTGTCAATGCCTCTTCCAAGAAAGCCGGCTCCGTCCAAAGGCATATCAGGCGTCTCAGAAATGGCTTCCTCATGGGCCAGGATTCATCCCCCTCTGGCTGGGAATACAAAGCGATCACGCGGTACGTCCTCGAGTATAAATTTAGACCCGTTCTAATTTTCCTTCCAAAGTCCACTTGTCTTCTGCCAGTTACAGGTACACTTTTCATACACCCAAGACGGAACCCCTTGTTATCTCGTTATACACCCCACACTTATACCTACACCCTTTTTGGATATCTTCCGATCCCTACCTTTACCCGCCGGAACACCTATTACCCTCTTGCCCTATGGAACGCCGGCATACTTCCTTGCAAGCTACTCGGGTCCTACAGCTGGTCTTATCAAACAGTTTAATGCGGCTCTCCAAGGGCTAGGCGCCGGTGATTGGGACCATGTATCAAGCGAGTCTTCTCATTCTCCTACTTTTATAGTTGGTTGGATCAAAGTAGAGAATAAGCAAGGCGAAGATAAGGGCCTCACTATCATATACCCTACAAAGCTGTGCCTGTCGTATCTCCCTTTTTCGTCTTCCCGAGTACATCTGGATTACATTCCCGATCTACCAGCTCCACTCCAACCTTCCCCTCCAGCTTCCAAATATGTCTCGGCATCTATCCAGTCTGTTGTTCGCCAACCTTCTTTCATTACTTCACCCACATCCGAGTCACTCTACTCGTTTCGTGCTTTGACATTGGCTTCAAAGGATCTAAAACAAGTGACTGCAGAAGTTGGCGGATACATTGATGAAGTTGCACGCGAAAGAGAACGCGAACGTGAAAGGCTTAGGCGGGAGAGAGAATCTGGCGTTATAACATCCCCGAAGACAGCGCAATCCTCCATGACACCAGTAACAACAGCAGTGGCATCGGTTGACCCATCAACCTCGATCCCCGCGCCTGCCCCTTCTCAGACTATCCCATCACAAGCACCTCAACCAATACCAACACCTACTCCATTACCAACCGGAGTACAGACTTTCTATCCATCCCCCCCGCAAACTGATCCAAGCTTTGCACCTTCGTCTGAAGTCAAAACCTCTCCCACCATCCCAAGCAACACACTGGATGTTCCCTCAAACATTGTTCCTGCTACCGAAACTCTCTCACCTACCGCCACCCGACTTTCAGATGCTACCTCCTTTCATTCATATGATATGGATCCCACCTGGTCACAACCCGCCGATGATTTCCTAGGAATGGACATCAATAACATGGACTTCGTTATGGACGACATGGGTTTGAATTTCAGCCTACATATGGGCCCAATGGCCAATGATTCGTCGACCGTAGGTCCATCAATGACACCTTACAACAGTGGAGGTAATGCCGCGAACACCAGTGCGGGCATGGAGTTTGAAGATGCTTTTACTGATGACGATTTCAGTTTCTTTGACCAGCCCTCAAAACCGAGTGCACCACCACAGCTGCAACATATTCACAACCGTTCCACCAGCGGGTCGCGCACAATGTCTTTAAATTCACATACTGGGAGTACCCTTAGCTCAAGGATTTCGCCGCCTAATATTTGTGATGCCCATCGTCAGCATTCGGCATCAACAGCGCAGATGTGGACGCCAGGCGGTCTCATGGATGGATTCTCCCCTCTATCCCTTACAAACCAGACTGACTCTCTACCACCGGAACTTGTACCTTCGTCTCCCGGTCAGACAGCCGAGAGTCAATCAATACCCGCCACTCCCAACATGCACCTCGAATTTGACACCTTTGTGAAGCGGTGTGTCAGCAGTTCTGGCTGCCCACCTGGCGCCAGCGCCAGCTTATTTGAGCCAATCCCTTTTGCGCCTTACCATCGCCAAGCAGATGGGAAATACTCTTTTGGCAAATTCGCTCTCCCAACACCACCAGCAGAGGATGTTGAATTTCCTCCAGAAGTTTCCTCTATTTCTCTGCCAGCGTCGCCTTCTGGGTTCACCTTGAGAAGCAGTTGGAGGGTCAAGTATGATGCTGCCACTGACCCTCGTATTGGTGTTGTAAAGAAGTTGATCGGCGTTAAGCGCAAGTTCTCGTCCATCGCAACGATATGGGATAATCCTCAGAAAAAGGCGAACATAACTCAACATGACTGGGAAGGTCGCCGGGAAGACGCGAAATGTGAAGAGTCTGACCCCGAGTCGGAGGAAGATGGCGAAGATATGGAAGACAACGATAGTATGAACATCTCCCGACCAATGACACCTCCACCCTCCTACCTACCTCTAGGACCAACCCTTCTTAATACGCACTTCCATCACTCGTACCTCCTTCCACTGAGTGTACCACTTCGTTCACCAGGTGCTGCGATCGACTCACTTAATCTTGCTTCTAACAATTACAACCCTCCGCTATCGGTCCCAACACCCGTATCTCCTGCAGCCACTATGGGAGCGGCATCTGAGAAATCACGATCACTAGAAGCAGCAGCACTCGCTATTGCCACTGAAGTGGTGGGAAATCCCGTATGGGCCGAGGCATGGAGAGCGAATGCAGTTGGTGCCAAAGGTGTTGGCGCCGTCTGGTCGACTGATATCAGAACCATCAAAGAACTGATGCAGCATGTACCTGGGTTGGAGGCCCCTCTGTCTATGGCAGAGCTATTCGGGTTGACAAATACTGTACCTGATGATTCTAGCGTGACTAGCGCCAAAGAGATTAATACTACAACTCTTCAATTGCTGGAAGTGCCGATGCTGTCGATAGGAAAGGGTGAAGCTATCATCAAAGTCTTGCCACCTGCTCTTAGATTCTGGGAGAAACTTGGTTTGACTCCGAAAGGTGGCAGGAAAGACATAACCGCATTTGCTCTTTTTGAAGACGACGGTCGCAGGCAGTCGCTCATGGAAAACTGGTTGAAAAGTGTCAAAAATTCTTATCAGGTATGTCTCTCATTGCTGGAGTGACCACTGAGTGACCGCCTCTGGACAGGGAAAACAATATGGGTCCATAACGTTTGGTACTTTACCCTCATGTTCAAGTGACGGCCTCATTTCACTGCGCTTCGATGCAACTTTTCGCAAAACGCTGGGAAACTTGGTTTCAAGTTTGACAACCCCAAGACGAACAACCGTTGTATTTCTTGTTGTACCGATTGCCATCATGACACTTTCTTCACCAGTCCTACGCCAGATTATTTCTGTTTCCAAAAAGGTATTAGGAAGTTATCCCGCGAACCAAATTCTTTTCAAGCTGATTCCGGAGCAACATATAATTATTGGACTACAAAAATCATCAGCCTATGACTCTGCGCTCGATCTTCTATCGTCCTCGATTTACAACAGGATCTTGATTCCAGTTGACCGTCTCAGATCGCGACGCATCACGAATTTTAATAGTGGCAAAGACGATACCCGTTCGTACCTCATGGCACCATCTTTCACACTTGCGCGATCGCTGTATAATAAAGTCTCCCTTGTGCGTGCCTCTCATACGTCTCTGGACGTTATGGACCGGTACAGCCTTCTTCACGTTGGGTACCATTTGACGGCCTGTGGCAAGTGGATCATCGTTTGTTGTATTGACCAGCGAGGGGAAAGCCATAACCTTGGTGTTTGGCTCACCCAGTCACCTGGCGAACACGAAGGCGAATCAGAACATTCGAATGAGGAGTATGCTGTCAAGAGAGTTTGGGACTTTGCGATGCAGTTTACAAAGAAAACAAATGTGGAGTGGAGAGTTGTCTTTGCGAAACTGGGCGTTTTAACCATAAAGGAGATGGAAGGTGAGTTGTATATATACTTCATCTGGCATTTGACTAAAGTTTCAAAATAAAGCATGGAATACTCATTTCAACCTCAACGTTGCCGCATCTCAAGAACAGCCCCCACTACATCACAGTCTTGTCTGTGTTGTTCCCGATGTACCTTGGCTATTCACCCCTTCAAAACCACCCCTACCGACGCCTGTCCGGTCTTCGCAATCCACAAAGCATGCAATCGTTTTCACCGACGTCTCATCGACAACTTACGCCATCTTCCCAAATATCCATCTTCCTATCTCTATTCCACCTTCTCAAAGTGACCTAGGTTTATCGCAGTCGCATATTGTGGAACCGTCCACACCTCATTCATCTGCAACTCCTTCAGCTTATTCGGAGTCTCTTCATCACACTCCGAAAGTGCCACAACAGACTCCAATTCTAACCTTCCAATCTAACATGTCCCCTTCCGAGACCCACAGCCATCCCGTATCCTTGCTTCCTCGTTCGACCTCCATCTTGATCCGCGTTGTTCACCCACATTCAACCTCATCCATCACAACCTCCATGACTCATATCCATCTTCTTCGGACATGCCACTCAGCTTCTTATCTGCAAGCTGTTCAATCGCAACCGGCCCACGTATCCCAAGTTCCCAATGAAAAGCAACTCCTTGCTGATTTGACGCGCAATTATTACGAGCTGTCTGTTCTCGCAAAAGCAAGATGGAATTTGGACGGTCTGGGTGGACACAAGGGTTTACCCTTCCACCTTGCTGCAACAGACGCTGTTCGTATGGCTCTAGACAAAGATTGGGACATTTCTGAAGGCGGCTCAGAGTGACAGAGTCGTAAATCTTTTATTTTGATCTTTATCCCTCATTCATTCACTACATAGTAATAATGTGTTTGTCATCAAGTAGGGTGCTCATTATCTGGATCGCTAGTACTGTTTTCAATTTGCATCGTAGATTCTCCAACAAATACTGTATGTACACTATAGAATTCATGACTCTTCCAGCGAAGCTGAATCTGGCGTGAGAACGGACTGTACAGTTCACCCACCGTGGCTGTGCTCAACTTATACTCAAAGTACTCAACGTCAGAGTCGACTCTCCAAATGGCCAAATCAAAGAAGTGCGTTTCTCCCCAATATTGTAGCATCGATACTAACACAAAGCTTTACCTCAGCCATACAAACCACAACCAAAACAAAAAGGCTCACCGCAATGGTATCAAGAATCCCCAGCGCACACGCACTCGTTCATTGAAAGGTGTAAGTACGCTTTTGCTACATGTTGACGCTTTCATTTCATTGATGTATCTGTTGGGTTATATAGGTTGATGCTAAGGTTCGATAGACTCCTTATACTATGCCCATTATTCACATCTGAACACAGTTCCGTCGTAACGCTCGATATGCCCTTGCTGGATCCGTACGTGTTCTTCAACTTTTAGCAAACAGTTTTCTGACAAAATAATCCTGCAGAATAAAGCGCGTGCAGCAGCAAAAGCCGCTGCATCATAGCCCTCCGAGAAAATTAATGTATGCATCCACTGTATACGCACTTTGATCACATTTCCGTGTTCACAACATATCCATCCAACTTATGCATCAAATACGAAATTGCAAACATGTAAAAACGATGCAAACTATTACTAAGAGTGTTGAGTATGAAACTGTTTGATATTGCGATCCAAAGTGGCTCTCAAACGCAACGCCTTTTCAAATGGCTCATCAGAGAAAACCTTCTCGGATGACCTCCCAGGAGAAGAACTTACCGCAGCATCCTCGGGACGTAAAGCACCCTTGGCCATGTTGTGCCTGCCTGGTCTGAGTTTAGAACTCCTATGGGCCGTCGCAGCCTTTGCAGAACCATCACTCGCAGCTAGTAACGCGAGACAATCATCATCCGAGGCTGGATGGCCCTCCAAAAGCGAGAAAAATTTGTGTCGCAATACCGTCTTGATTTGTTCAAATGCATGCGTAGTGTACCATCCATCCCTTTCCTGTTGCTTCGACTTGAGGAACAGTGACAGAAAAAAAACCAGGGAAAATTTGAACGAACGTTGCACGTCTCTCGTACTGCTTCAGGGTCCTCAATCATACCCTTTAGCATAGGATCGAGGATATCACAAAGCTGAAAGGCAGCGGTCTCTTTCGTCAAAGATTTCCCATCGAAGGTGTGTGACATCCTGCATCTCGATTGGCCAATGTCCAGCCGAACAAAAAAAAACACTCACTTCCGCTCCGCATCCCTGTCTGGGCGATAATCATTCGCAGAAGTGCGTTCATGGCGGCGTGTTGTAACTGAAGGTCTTGATATGGGGTGATTAGCGTTCCGAAAATATATACGCTGATACCTTTGTGCGAGTGAGTGAGTACATGAAGAGCAAAAAACGTAATAGGCGAGAGAATCGTACAATCTCGAATCTGGTTCTTTCCTTGGATCATAAGAGAATCTGACTAATGTGTCTCGCCAAGGTCCATCTTGAAAGACATAGCAGCAAAGAGGCAGAAGCAATTTTGAACTATATCCGATGGGAGTATGAGCAACTGGCGCAATGACATTAAAGCCAAGGGTGTTACTTCAGGATATCTCTGGCTTCCAACGCAGAAAATTGATTGAGCAGAGACATTCTTGTCCATATTGGCCGTTCATTGAAGAGCTTATAAGCGGTAAACGACATCAAAATTCGAAAGTCCAGAACCGTTCATAACTCACATCTGCCAAGTTTTTTAACAGCTTTTCGTTGACTTGACTCCTTCCATCTTCTACAGCTTTAGGGGGCTTGTCAGGCACCTGTGAAAGAGATTGAGAGCGGGAGGAATGGGAAAGGTAATTAGTTCATACGCGGTTATCTGCGAACATGACCGAGGCTGGCCCATAACCCTTCCAGCGCATCCGATTGATCATCCGTTTCCTCTCCTCCCCTGTTTCTTCGTCCACCGTCGTCGTAATCATGGATGCTGTGTTTGCCTTGAAACTGCAGAGGAGGGGGGGGGAGGAAATCAGCATCGGTATGCGAGAAGAATTGAAAATTACAACTTGTATCCCTGTGGAATAGCCTGACGGCTGAATAGAGGTGGAGGAAAGACTCTCATTTTCGATGAGGAGGCCACCTTTGTCTGATCTTCAGATGTGGATAGAAGCTGAGGGTCAAGATTCATTGACATGTCGTCCTGAGCAACGGGCGAAGTCGAGGGCGATTTACCAGCTGGTGGTTCAGTAGGGATGGTGTATGAACGTAATACATCGACTGGTGGAATGGGTTTGTGAGCGAGAAATTTGTGTAAGGAGCATCAGGGTATTATACCATCCATGGTATTCATTGCCATTCGCAATTTTGATACGGGGTCATTCATGTCGGGGAGATATTGATAGTCTGCCATACCTACAGCTTCATTAAGCGCCGAAAAGGACCCAATCAGATTAACATTAACGCACTCCTGAATCTAGCTGTCTTTGAGACGATGCCGACGACTTCAGCAGTAAATTCGCCGATGATATTATCTGAACCGTCAATAGACATGGCATCTACAGGTACTTTTCGTTTCCGTTTGACAACCTTGAGCAAGAGATTGTTTGCGGGCACGACATCTCCAGGAATGGGATGCGCAAATGGGTTGTCGCGATGAAAAGCCAGTTCGAGCAATGCGTCCGTTTTGTGAGAAGAGCGACGGAAGGCATGACCCAGCTTGGACTGTCCGCCAAGGTTCTCAATGGCAAGGGGAACAGAAGAATGCTGGACATAACCTGGATACTCGATAGAATAATAAGGCAGTTGAGGTAAGGGATGTTCGAGAGCTGTCGGCGTTCTAGCAGACTCGGACATTTTCCTTATCAAAGTTATGATTCGAACGTTCAAGTCCCGTAGCAGTCAATGCATTATATAATCTAACTAGAAAGAACTACTTTGGAGCCTGTAATGTTTTTACAATCGCTTGAAATTCCTCCATTACATCCTGGGTGAAGGAATCAAAGGCTCGCTGAGGGAGAAAAACCGACAAAACTACGCACCTTCGAGCGAAGGTCAACACCAACATTTTGGAATTCTTCAACAACTTTCTTTGATGCCTCCCGAAACTTGGCGTTAGCGGCTAATTTCAGCATCTGAAGTGTTGAAGGTTTGCCTGAATCGACAACAATGCCTATACAAATAACGCAAACATGAGTCAATCGACTTGGGAAACAGAAAATGGAAGAGGAACAACAGAAAGTTAGGAACCTGATTTCTGCAGCTCCTCTGCCATCTTGAGGAGGGCAGCTAGGGCAGCTGGGCTTTTCGAAATCTTCTGGAATGTCGGTGACTTGTTGATTGCCTCCATTGTTTCCGGTGCTATTAGTGGCGCTTCTGCCGTTGCCAACCGGAATGGGGAAACAGAAAAGAGACGGTGAGCATGCGTAATGGAGTGTCTTGGAGAAAGCCTTCTGGCAGTTGATGTGCAGAGGCGGATGGCGAACATGACATTGACTCTAATCATA
>Ga0307514_10004536_pt1 | contig 12757 bp, 3 predicted proteins | sample 16_EM_MG_FD_203088 | JGI IMG/M metagenome (GOLD analysis project Ga0307514, IMG submission 203088) | Populus trichocarpa ectomycorrhiza microbial communities from riparian zone in the Pacific Northwest, United States - 16_EM | ecosystem: Host-associated > Plants > Roots > Unclassified | place...
ATCAATACAAGCAATTGATAAAGGTCATTCTTCAGCCGTTAAGATTTTTATAATCATCCTTCATATTAGGTGCCAAAGGAACAACTTATAATAAACTTGCCAGAAGATGGCTCTACTAGTGTATATGTTTTATATCCAATCGAGGTGGTTATATATGACACTGACTTTATTCATGCAAAACATATATTTTATTTATAAAAGTATTTTTTTATTTATTATTCATATAAGTTTTATTAATGAGTTTAGAGTAAATATAAATTCTTTAGGATAAAAGTTTTTTAAAAGAAAATTATAAAGTGATTATAATTATAAGGACTTCTATGGTATCAAAATATTGTTTTTAAATATATATGGTCAATTTTATATTAAGACTAAATATTAATTAGAGTTGTTAAGACTAATACATATTATGTTCTTTTCTTTTATGAAAGGAAGCAATCATTCTTATAAGCTAAGGTATAATGGATACAATGAGCTAATATGTAGGTGTTTATTAAATAACAAGTACACTAAATTAGCTCGCATGAGAATTATATATGGAGAGATTACACATATCCATGGAAAGACTCACATGGTAAATATATAAGCGATCCTTAAACTTGACATTACAAAGTTATCTAATATAGAAAATATTATGTTTTGATCTTGACTATATGTTGCCTTAATAAAAAGTATCAAATGAGCAAATATTGGATATAACATAAATTATATAAAAATATTTAAGTAATCAAGAGATGATTCATCGCTTTAGGTGAATTAGAAAAAATATTATTTATATTCTTAAATAGTATTGATTATAAAATTCTTGTGCAAGTTGCGATAAAATTTGAAAAACATTTCAATCTTATTTAAATAATCAATGACTATAATGTTGAAAATAAAAATGATTTGACAAAGTAGGCATATCTCATGCTCAAATATCTAAATCAAAATATTCTAGATGATGGGTTAATAGTTACACTAAGAAACTAGTCATTAAAAGGCTAAGTCAAATCACATATAATTTTTCTAATATTTACGAGATCATGACACATTACTAGACACTACACTTGATCTTCAAATCTAAATAAACAATGTATTAAATTAGTAATACCCTGAATTATTTAATTTATTTAATCATGTTGATTTAGAATTATGATTTATATTTGGACCAATATATTAGGAACATAATGAGTCATATATATTAAGAATCATCGGTACAAAATTAAACTCGAATGACTGATCAAGTATGACTCGAATATAAGCAAGTTTTAGAAATTAAGGACAATAATATAATTCTAAATCTAGAAAAATTAAGTAAGGACTTAATTGCAATATTTCTAATAATTATACTGAAATAAAGTGTGTGCTATTTTTCATTGAATAAAGTGATATTTTACCACTAATAGGGATATTAAGTTTTTTTTATATATAAATAGAATGTTATGTCTCATATTTCTATAATCATAAAAATACAATAGAGTAGATCTAAGAGCAAAGAACGAAAAGAAAAGAAAAAAGTTAGCACTCAAGGCATAATAATGACTCCAGCCTTGAAGAGTTGATCAAAACATAGAAGGAAGAATTGATATTCAAGTAATCTTTGCACAAATCATAAACAACTCTATGTTATCTAACGAGATCTATGAAATTCTTGAAAAACTTAAAAAATCATTTACCACTATGTTCATATCTTTCGAGAAACACAACAAGCTCTTTTTGTCTAATTACCTATAATATCTAAAGACTATATTTGAACAAAACCCTAATGTCCCCTTGTAACCTCTTATGCTCCCACATTTTTCAATACCATTACCCTTGCCAACTTCTGATGGATATTATAGTGTTTTTATACCTTGAACATAGCCCTACTCTTATCCATTTTAAGGACCTAGTGGCTTGAATAGGTGGTCACAACCAGTTTTTCCAAATTCCAATTAGCTTATGATAGCTCCTGATAAAGGAACATTCTTTTATTATATTCTAAACCTATCTAACATTGATTTAAGGTCTAATTGGAGATGGAAATATGGCTAACATAAATTATTATAGTTTATTCTAGTAGTAAGCATTGCTATGCAAGCTAAAAAAATATCAACTTAATCAAATTTAGAATGAGATTAGATGTAGTAGATCAAATACATTTTTTATCTAGACACCAAAGGGAAAATCCAATCATACTTTGCAGTAATAAAGAATTTAATAGGAATGTTTTGAGCTCCTCATACTCATCCTATATAGTAGGCACCATAATACGTTCAGTATGATTTAGACATGATCGCTCATAAAAGTATCTCCTACCCAATAAGAGTATAGGCAGCCTCAAGCTAATAGGCTAATTACATGGCCAACATCCTTACTTACAACCACAACAATTTGTACTTGGGCAATTCAATACCATATAGGCTACTTTACAATAAGAAAATCTTAATCATTATATAACCTAAACATTTGTAGTCTATTGGTAAGTAAAAAAAATGATTGATAAGGTTGAGTTTTGCAAACACCTAAGAGAGATAGGGTTAGAAGTTGGATATACAACCATGTTTATATACATATATCTTGAATGGATAGACAAGTCACATAAAATTTCTAAAGGAATAAAAATAGTTGATTACAAATAGTGTTATAGGAGAACAATCAATCAATAAAATGGTGTTGTTGTAAATCCTTTTATGAAACTAAGGTTAGTTGGTTCATCATTGATCAAAATCATCTTTCATTAGTTCTTTACAATGCCACCTAAATCCATCAATAGTTAGGAAGAGATGAAGACTTATTTTCATAATCATTTCTATATAACAAAACAAAAGTAACATTGGCTAGCTTGGTTATGATAGTGCAAGACTTGTGAGAGTCCATAAAAAAGCTATACCCTTCATTTTAAGACTTTAAGAACTACGTGCACTATATTATATATAAAAAATAAAGTAGGAGTGCCTCATTTTCTTCTACTTGGTTTAGTAAGTTTGTAAAGCAAAGATATTTACAAGAACCTTAAAGGACTTGAATTTGCTAGGGTATTTATGGGATTCTAAAAAAGAAAGAACTTACAAGAGCCTTGATGTGTTAAAAAAAGAAAACAAAACTTTGTAGAAGCCTTGTTAGGCTAAAAAAGGAACCTTAATGGATTCCAATCTAACCTTAAAGTCTTACTAGACTCATATTCGCTACAGCCTTGCTAGGCTCAAATTTGTTAGAGATTTGTTGGACTCATAAAGGAAAAAAATTATTGTTGTGATGTCGCGGTCATATAAATTAGTTACCCTAACTTAAATAAATAAGATAGTATAGATCAAGAAAGGAATTGATCCCATGAGAAAGATCTAGTTCAGGTCTTTATGCTAGATGATTTGAAGTATGGAGGTTTTAAGTTTATGTTATGCTATGGTAAACAGAATAAAATAATCAAGCTAAATTAAATAAATCTAAAACTTATCAAGAGAAAAACCTTGGTTTCAAATAAACATTCACTTATAAAAATCAAAATTGATCATTGAAATAATACGTCAATTTATATTATGAATATCTATCTTTCCTTAACATTAGTTGGTTAACTGATCCGTAGTGTAACTAACTCTAACCATTAAATAATCATAGTATCCACACTATTAATTTAATTCAATGACAACCTTAAGAACTAGATAGACTGATAAATTTAGACAACATAATTGCTTACAGTCTATGTTCGATTTAATTGAATATTTTCCCTAAGATTAACAACATAGATCCTCCATAGTTATTAAACTTAGTCGCTTCACAAGTTTAAATATTACAACTCCGGTTTTAATAGCAAAATTAGTAATAGACGGGTTTAGAATAATAATTTAGAGTATGCTCTAACAATTAAACTAAACAATCATAGGAAATAAGTAGAGGAAAATATTTATATTCATCATATAAACTGAAAAGAAAATATAGAATAGATCTTATAATTTTTGAAATCTAAAGTTTTTTGTATCCTTTCAACCAAGAAAAATAACTTAGCCTTGCATGTCTATAAAAAAACTAATAAAGAGAACAAATGAGAACATAATTTCGAGTATGGAAGAAAAAAGGGTGAAGTTTTCAACTTCTTTCTAACCGCCATTCTCTTATCTTTTTTTTTTATATAGAAAACCCTTATCTCTACATCCCTTCAATCTATTTATATCCTAAAAAAATATTCTTTTCAAAGTAGACAATCTACATTTAAGTAGTACAATAATTATTTTCCTAAAAATAAGAAAAAATAGTCTTGTATAAAATCTTCAAGCTTTGACTTTAGATTTAGAGAAGTTAACTTAGCCAATTAAAGACCTTTTCTATATGAAGAAACAATTGTTATATCGGTTTAAATGCTTTGGAAGTAAGTTGGACTTGTTTCTTCACAAAACCTGTTTGTTGACATAATTTATAGGTTGTCTTAAAACTCATATTTATCTCATATGAGATCCTTTTTGCTGAAATTTGGTAGGTTGATAGATATTTGAGTTAGGAATTCAACAAAATTGAGTTTGCATGAAATGGACTTCTCTAACTTAAGATATTCAAGTCAGAATGGCTGAATGTCAAAACTAGCAGAAAGCGAGACTTGTATTTGAAGGTTGTGATTTCCATCCTCTCTTTTTTTTTCTATTTTTCTTGCCATATATGTATAGAACAGTATGAATATTAGCTTTCTAATTCTACTAGAATCACTTCATTTGGACCTCTACAACTTAACTTTTGTATAAAACATTGATTAGAGGTCAAATATGTCAATATTTGATATAAGTTGGAACATGGTCTGAATCTTATCTCCAATTTACTATTTTTCGAATCTTATATCCAAAAGTGCCTTCAAAACATAAAATAAAAATTAGTAAGGCATTTTATATATAAAAACATGAACAAAATACTAAGTAATTGTGGGTAAAATTATCGAACAATATGGTTGCATCATTTGTAGTTGCCTTGGTGAACTTAAAATAAAAAAGAACCTTGTTGGGTTTAAATTTATTAAAATCTTAATACAATTAAATTAGCAGCCTTGTTATGCTTAAAAAGGAAAAAAAAATTGCATAAGCCTTGCTAGGCTCAAAATAAAAGGGAACTTTGCTAAGAAAAAATTCAATAGTGTCTTGTTGGACTTTAAATTCACTAAAGCCTTACCGAGCTTAAAAGAAAATATTTGCATAAACCTTGCTAGGATCAAAATAAAAAGGAGATTTAAATTTACTAAAAATAAAAATTACTTGATAACAAAGTTTGACTCAAAAGTTGGAGCCTTGTGAGGCTTATGGTAGTAGAGAAAATAAAAATCTTAATTAAGCATTATAGAGCTTAAATTAACTAAAATATTATGACAATTATATATAAAAGAAATCATATGCTTACCTATAAGAAATATAGGCTTTCCTTCATGTTTAACATCCTCATTGGTAATTGGAATTAACTTTTTTCATATATGCTAACATTATGACCTTTGACTTGCTAGCTTGCTCAAGTTTTCTTAGATAAAATCTCTTTCTGGATGCTTATAGTGTTGTGGTATTTTTGCAAAACCATGCTATTTGAATCTTATATGATATTCACAATCTACTTTGACTATTCATCTTTGTTTATTATTATGAGATTTTTTCTTAAAGAACATAATCATTCATAAGGTATGATCTTGCCCTTAAGGTATGATCCATGCCTTTACATACGGAGAAAAAAGATCATGACTTTTGGTTGGGTAGGGGCTTAGGTGCAGTTCTGGATGAGGATGGATTACAGGTTTGAAAAAGTAAGGGATTTCAGTTGATAGGTGGAAGATAATCTATAGTGTTGTTTAACATGACATCATGCCTTCCTTTTCTCTTTCTTTTTTTCAACAAAACAACGATGCATCCACCAATACACGTCGTTTAATTTAAAACAAAATGGTGATGTTTGGTTGTCCTTAGCCAAATAGGGCTCAAACATCTTTACGTTAATCCAGACTTTACTATTTTGAAATCATGCTATCAACCCCTCTCAATTAAACCTAATTCTCGAGACTTTTCTCAATTTCATCCTTGAAGATTTTTTATTGAACTCTCAGCTTCCAACTCTTAGTTTTAAGATTCTTTAATTTTCCCTTCAAATAGCATTCAAACTTCCAATTTCTTGCAATTTTGTCCTTCATTTCACCTAATTGAGTTTAGAAGAATTAAATCTAGTCATCTAAAATTCTAATCTTCTCAACTAAACCCAAATTAAGATTCTGAACTTAATTTTTCACCATCCTAATAAAATTAATTTGACCCATTCAAAGTTTGATTAAGTCCTTGGACTTAATTAAATCTTTTATTTTGACCCAAATTAATTTTTAAACTTAATCAAACCTTTAATTAGGTATGTTGGCCTATTAAATGTCTAATTAAGCCCCCAAACTTAATTTTTATGCAGATTCGTTCAATAATCATGTAATTTGACCTTGAATCTATATTGTCCTTCAGTCTTGGGCATAATAAGGTACAATTCGGCATTCAATTTTGTCCAAAATTCCAGTTTGGTTCGTCCATGCATTTAAAACTCTTCTTAACCTACTCTTTCGAAGTTACCAATCTTTTTTTTTTCAATCTTTTTTATATTTTTTTTCGTTTAAAAAAAAGATGGTAATTTTCGGGAAAACCCAAAATTTTGTTTTGATAGGAAACACATAACCTCTTTTACACAAGCCTAAATGTCATCGTGTGAGCTACAAGCATCAATGCTGCCACCATTGATTCCAGCTACGCAGATTTGACTTTAGCCACTCTTAAAGGTCTATTTTAATCCTCAACATGTTTGAACCTTTTTTTATGGTTTATCGTTACTTTTTATATGTATTGTGATAAGACCTTTTGGCTTAAAAAATTTTTAATATGTTATTGAGTTTGATTATGGATTATTGTGCATGGTTAGGATATTTGAAGTATTGGGGTCTACGCCGTTATATGGCAACCCTAGGGGTATAATGTCATCAAGGATTTTTTTTAAAGGTGGAATAAGGGTGGAATCAATATTTCATGATGGGAATGGAAGGATTGGGTTGCAATAGGTCTATCCAAAGCATAATGGTTTGATCTCAATGAAAAATTTATGAGTTCATGTTGTTTTGAATTGTTATTTTGTGTGGGGATGTTTTTTTGAATATTTTTTTATCCCGGTGTTAAATTATATTGTGTTGAAAATTTTATGTGTGTATGTTTGTGTTGAGTTTATGTTAATATGTAATAGATAAAATATCCTCTCTCTCTCTCTCTCTCTCTCTCTCTCTCTCTCTCTCTCTCACACACACACACACACACACAGAGGAGGAGAAGAAGAAGAAGGGTTTTATTATAAAAATCAATGAGGATGGTAAAAAAAACTACATCATTTGTGTTTTCATTAATTTTTTCTATTATCTATAAATCAACCCAAGATGGTATGGTTTGATGTTAGGCCTTGTCCTTTGGATGTTGCTTGGTGGGTAATACAACCAATTAATATTACTTTTTTTTAAGTGTGAGTTTGAATTTGCTTTTATGTGTTAATTATTTTTATTATCTGTTGATCAACTTAGGATGGTATGGTTTCATATCAGACTTTGTCATTCAGATGTTGTTTAGTAGGTAATAAGGATGATTAATATATGATCCTTTTCAAAATGTGATTTTAAACTTGTTTTTATATATTAATCTTATTCACTGATCAACCCAAGGTGGTAAGGTATAATATTGGGCCTTGTCCTTCAAACATTGTTTGCTATATAATAGGACTAATTAATATATGATCCTTTTTAATATGTGATTTAAAACTTGTTTTTATATGTTAATTGTTTATATTACTCATCGAACAATCGGGGATGGTATGGCATGATGTTAGGCCATGTCTTTCGGATATTACTTAGCACGTAATGGAACCAATTAATACATAACTCCTTTTAATATGTTATTTTAAAATTGTTTTATATGTTATTTATTTATATTATTTGTTAATAAATCCAAGATGGCATGGTTTGATATTGATCCATGTCCTTTGGATGTTGTTTAATGGGTAATAAAACTGAATAATATATTATCTTTTTTATATGTGATTTTGAATTGATAATTTATATGACTAGGGTTTTCATTCCAGGGTTACCATATTCTTAGGATGAGATTTGTTTCTACTGAGTGGATCGTTCCTACTGAGTGGATCGTTCCTACTGAATGGATCCATGGTTTACCCAAAAGCAAATTGTAGGATGGTAGGATGCCAATCACTTGCAAAGTAACTAAAATTGTTAGGGTCGATTTCCAATTCAATAATGATATCACCAATAATTTGCATTGATGATCCATCAATTAAACAAGCCATTATCTTACTCATCCATATATAAGATGTATCTACAAGTAAATGATTTAACATAACCTTTATAAGCACATTAAGACTGGATCCGTTATCAACTAAAACTTTAGCAATAACATGATCTTTACACCTGATAAACATGTGTAAAACCTTGTTACATCCAGTACCCTTAGGATCTAAGCCATCTTCTATAAAATATAGATAATTAGTGGTTTAGATTCTTCCCACAAAGTGTTTCATTGACTCATAAATGAAATCTTGAGGTACATGAGCTTCATTCCACAGTTTTTACAAAGATTTATGATGTGGCATTAAGCTCGGGATAAAAGAAAGTAAATATATTTTGGCTTGAGTCTTTTTCAATTGATACACCATGTTGTATTAACTATGTTTCATAAGCTCAAGAAAGTTTACAGCCTCTTCATCCTATATTAGACTTTTTACCTTTAATATTGGTGGTGGAGTATTTAACCCTTTTCCTTTCTCTTTTTAATTTATAACTTTTTTGGAGTATAACATCGTTTGCTTTGAGTTGAACCACCTACTTCTTTCATCTAGATCATAGATGTTTGCATCATAGCAAATAATTATCTAATATAAGGACAATACTCGTAGTTATGGGCCGATGATCATTAATTTTTCAAGATCAAGGTTAAGAGCTTTTTTAGAATCAACATGCATGGTCTATTCTTAGTAGATTAATATATGTAAGGTGTTGATTTAGATCAATTTCCCATGTCAAATTTTTTTTCTCAAATATAAGGACTCTCAAAACTAATAGGGTTTCAACTTCTTAATGAAATTCTTTACAATCATCAATGTCATGCCCTCACTCATAGTGAAACTTATAAAAATGCTCTACATATAACATGAGTTATCTTCCTTTGAGATTGTTAACATAACCTACTTCTTATAACCTATCAACTAGGTTTGTCATGGATATCTTCAAAGTCACTTGTTTTTTGTCAGTCATCATATTTTTTAAGGCCAACATATTCATACCTCTACTATTATTGTATGTTTGATTTGGGAGAGGGTTGGTGTTCATATTGGGAGAATTTGTATTCTTTCAAAGGTTATTCTTTCATGCCTAATCAATTTACCAAAGTTTCTTGAATGGATTGCATGTCTTAATATTGTGACCTATTACTCCTAATGCTAATCAAATTTTTTATCCGGATAATATTATTAGGGGTAAAATAGTTCAACTGGATCATAAAAAACATGAGCAACGTGGCCTAATTTAATCAGGTATTGATATAATTCTCCTAAGTATATGGAAAAGGGGTAGTAATTGTTCTTGATACCAATCTCTGTTTTGGGTATTTTAGGTGTTTTAGTAATAGGGTCTTTAGTTCTAATAAAATAAACAATTATTCTAGTAATAGGATGTTGATTATGGTGAAATGAGTTATTGTTGTACGGTTGGTTATTTTATAATGCTTGGGGTTGGTATGATTGGGATTAAGGTGATTGGGCGAACATACATAATGGTAGTGGTGGTATTGGATGGTGGTCAAGAATTATGTGGAAAATATGATGAAAAGGGTAGTGTTGAACATGTTACTTTGAGTGAAGTGAGGGAAAAAAGGCATGTTTTGATTGTTTCTATTCCTTTTTAGCTAATAGGTACAGTCATCCACATAATGTACCTTTGTTTCTCTTTTTTTTCTGTTGAAATTCCTTTTTTTAACTGGATTTCGCCAATTCACTGATTTTATCAGCTTTGATAGCCTACTTTACTCGCTCAGCCACACGTATGATTTAAACAAAACTAGCAGACCCATTTCCCAATAGGCACTCATAAAATAGGCTTTTGAAGGTGTTCATAAAATAGAAACCAATTCTTTTTCTAAGAGAAGAAAATGAATGTGAGCCATTATTTTCCTTTAATATTGAGCGTATTCTTTTATTGACTCATTTTCTCTTTTTTTTCATGGCTTGTAATCTTAAACTATCAAGTTCCATATCAATATTGAATTTGTATTGGAGTAAAATTGCCTTAGCTAGATCTTTTCATTTTCCGATCTTGCTTCTATCTAGGCTCATATACTAAGTAAGGGCATCACCACTTAAATTTTTATAAAATAAATGGATAAGAAATTTGTCGCCATTGATTACTTTTTTCATCTTATAATAGTATATTTTTATATGATTTTTTAGGCATTCAACTCTTGTATACTTGGCAAACTCCGACAGCTTGAATTTTCATAGTATGACCACTTTCGGTACTTGACATATCTCATATGCTTTTATATAATCATATCAATCCATTCCCTTAATTGATTTTTTTATGAGAATCAACAAGCAACATTATAGGATCCATTGCATGTCTTGATCGGATCTATTATAAAAGGCAAGAGCTAAGAGGATTAAAGAGGCATTTAATAAGCTGATTTATGACATTTATGTCGAGCAAGCTTCGAGAACTTCTTTGGCATCAAACATAAAGTTGAGTTCTAAAAAGGATCAAGTCTTGATCAATATGATCCAAGCAAGAGATGGAGTTGTTTAACATGTACAACATATGCGGATTGGGCCTCATTAAATACAAGCATGAGTTTTGTACTCTATTCTTATTTAATTTTGGATTTAAGTTAGTTAGTTGTGTGGATTTAATTTAAGGCCAATTGCTAATTAGGGTTATTTCATTCTTATTCAGTTTTGGATTTAGGTTAGTTAGTTATCTGTATTTAATTTAGGTTCTTTAGCTAATTAAGGTTTATTTTGTAAGTCATATTAGACAAGTTGTTGAAATAACATTGAAAAAGAGGAATTTTGCAGTCATTAAGAATTGAACAACATGAGTGCGCTTTTCTTTACGTTCTTCATTGAACTTTCAGAAATAATAAAAGATATCATTTTTATGGCGTTCTGACTATATACCTTTGATTCTTGGTTAAACAAATTAGTGGGTTAGGGTTTTTTTTTAATATGATTTAGCTTTTTGAGGTAAGTATTCCAAATCTTGATTATGGGTTCTAAGATTTAGCCTTTCGGGTTCGCATTAGTTTGGTAACAGAGCTTGGTTCTAAAATTAGGTTCATTATCTTTAAAGAGTTTTAAGATGGCGTCAATCATGAAATTGAGTTCCAAGAAGGTTAAACCTTAATCAATGTGATGTAAACAAGATATGGGGTTGTTTAACATGTACCACATATGCGAATTGTAGCTCATTAAATACAAGCATGGGCTTTTTACTCTATTCTTATTTAGTTTTGAATTTAAATTAGTTAGTTATATGAGTTTAATTTAAGCGTAATAGCTAATTAGGGTTATTTTATTCTTATTCAGGTTTGGATTTAAGTTAGTTAGTTATGTGAATTTGATTTAGGTCTATTAGCTAATTACGATTTATTTTGTAAGTCATTATATAAGTAGCTAAAATAACATTGAAAATGAGAACTTTTATTGTCATTAAGAATTGAACAATGTGAACGCATTTTATCTCTGGGTTCTTCATTAAACTTCCAAAACTTATAATAGATATTATTTTTATAGCATTCTAACCATATATCTTCAGTTCTTGGTTTAATAAATCATTAGGTTGGGGTTTTCTAATATGATTTTAGCTTTCTTGGTTGAGTATTCTAATTCTTGATTGCGGGCTTTAAGGTTTAGCATTCTATGTTCACATCACTTTTAAACACTCTTCGATTAACAAGATTTTTTGGCTTTTGAATCTTTTATAGGCTTTTCACTTATAATTTCTCCTATAACATGCTCCGATATAGGAGAGAATTTATTGATAGGGTGGTAGTATGGGGGCTTGAGGAGTTAAACACTAAGGAATCCTTCATTAATTGATCCAGTATAGACCATGACTTGCTATTGTGTAGCTCCTGTTGAGTGTAGATGAAAGTATAGAGATATATCCAGAGTTTCGAGAGCAGGTGTGTATTCCGATAGTATTTTCTATATTAGAAGGTTCTTCACTAGATAACTGATTATAAATACTTTTTTCAAGCAAATCATTGAGCTTAACTATTTTACTTTTTATTAATTTCGCATATTTTCGGTGTTTTTGCTAAAAAAAAGTTTGACCTTTCTAAGACCTATGTTCTTAATTTTGTAAAAATAAAATAAAAACAAACAAAAATGCTAAGAAAAAAAGAAATTGAATTGGATGTGGAGTAGTTTTCAACCACGGTGACAAAGGTCTTGGAATGTTTAATCGAGAATCTAATAACCTTGTTCATATCCTATATTCTTAAGGGAATTATTCCCTTCAAAGTCTGGGACATTTTGCCATTCTCTTTATAGAGATGGATTCTTTTCTGAGTTGTTCATGGATTCTTTTGTTTGCGACGTGTTGAGTATGATTTCATAATCTTCAAGCTTTTTGAGATATTATAAGACCTGTAAAGTCACCATGTTTCCATTACTAGCTTGAGCCAAGACATCATTAAAATTCTCCCAGTGTGCTATTTGCCTCTCATACTGAGACCATACCTCTTTTCAAACTTGTCTACTTCAC
>Ga0307514_10004537_pt1 | contig 12757 bp, 12 predicted proteins | sample 16_EM_MG_FD_203088 | JGI IMG/M metagenome (GOLD analysis project Ga0307514, IMG submission 203088) | Populus trichocarpa ectomycorrhiza microbial communities from riparian zone in the Pacific Northwest, United States - 16_EM | ecosystem: Host-associated > Plants > Roots > Unclassified | place...
TTTTGTGTTTTTGTGTTTTTGTGTTTTTGTGTTTTTGTGTTTTTGTGTTTTTGTGTTTTTGTGTTTTTGTGTTTTTGTGTTTTTGTGTTTTTGTGTTTTTGTGTTTTTGTGTTTTTGTGTTTTTTATTTATTTATGTGATTATGACATGAGCATGAGCATGAGCATGGTATTGTTTATTTGTGCTATATGTGTCGTGTAGTTAAAAGCAGGCAAACAGGCGAGCAGGCAAACAGAAGCAGGCAAGCAAGCAAGTAATTGATGAATGAATGACAGATTACCTCACAGGGGAGTCCCACCACACTTATCCTTCACTCCTTCCTTCCTTCTTGTGTTTCCGGGGCATAATTTTTCATTATTATTCCCCCCTGGAACTTGGTCCTTTCTTTATTCGAGGCGCCAGCCAAATACAAAGTAAAGTTTTACTATCTATGGCAACAAGAAACCGTAAAGATAACAGCGACCCAGTCAGTCAAGGAAATACGTATGTGTTAAGTAGATTAGATATGATATTGATTTGATTGATTGCCTTTTTGACAAACCCAAATCCCTGAATACCTACCTATACTATACTATACTATACTATACTGTACCTACTGTACCTACTGTACAACAAGAAAGAGTGGTCGACCACCTTAATAAGGTAAAGATAAAGATAGTTGAGGAATTAAGTAAGAATTGCCAGGCAGCTCAGTTTGTTCGTTAATGTAAGGTAGGTAGGTAGGTAGGTAGGTAGACTGTACTTACTTTTCTTGTTACGGAGAATGTTGGCTAAAAAGGTATAGATATATATATAGGTTTAAGACCTTGGAGCGGTAAACCAGCACTGGTATTGGATTGGTTCACTTGTTACTTAGCTAGAGTAGGCTCACCAGTCACAGTCACAGTCACAGTCACAGTCACTTTCACTTTCATCACCCCCACTTTCACTTTCAGACAAATCAATCATCGAGGTTGTAATAATAAAAATAATAATAATAAGAGAGAGAGAGAATTCTATCAAAACATGATCGAATATCTTGACGGAAGCAAGCGATACCATAATCAATCAGACTAATAAATACTTCATGATTTCAAAATGCAGGACAGGATGTAAAAATTATGAAACTACACCCCAAGAAAGAGAATGACGGTGAGACAGGACACACACACACACACGCGCGCGTGGGAGATGTTGTTATAGTGGATCTTACTTCCGTGGAAGAAGGAAGAAAGCTTTATCCTCCTAGTAGAGGCAAAGAGGTCTTCAGTGGGACAAGCTGTGTTTGGTGGCATTGAAAAGTGCAAGAGATCATAATGGTGCGAGGTGAGGTGTATGGTTTTGCCACAACAGGGAAGATGATTCGATACAATGGCATCTCTTGGAGGAGTTTATGGTATTATTTCCAACAATGGAGTCTGACAAGAGAGATGGATGGATGACTTCTTGGTTTTGGTGGATTGCCTGTACATCGCATTGCACAACGGGGGAAATGTGAAGAAGGATGTGGTTGTCCGAGGGTAACGGTTCAGACGCTGCGTAGCATGTGCAAACACATGTCCCTGCAATATGCCACCCTAATAATAAACTCTCCACACTACTCGTTACCCTGAACTCCCACATGGCTAAATTTTATTTTTGCATCTCAGGATTGTGTATAAAAATAACTAGGACCTTGTAGTGATCATTTTGGCTTCATTACCCCCATCATTTTACAAACAGTCAATATCCCTCTTACCGCGGTGGCCAATATAATAAGCAACGGCATAGAAAGCAAGGATCATAACCAGCAAGGGCCAAGATTCACCTGTTGAAGATGTACCATAATCTCCGCTTGATAGTTTTTCGCGGAAAAAGAGAAAAAGGAAAAAAGGAAAAAAGACTAGACAGTCATGATATTTTTATCCTCCACCAACTCGTTAGGTTGTATCCCCATGACACTGTCCGAGAGGGCATAGCCAGTCAGGAAGCCACCTCAGAGATCTTCTTCATACCAGTTCTGCTCCGTAATCCCACGCTTTAGATGGCAAGTTGTACAGCCCTTTCCAACTTTACATCTGCCAACCCCGTTCGCATTATAGTCCGAGCAGGTACCTTCCAAGCAGTCACTTTGCTTGCCGCAGGGACAGTCGCTCGTTCCGTACCTCGCATCAAACTCTTGTCGGGTATGAAGCATCTTCCCATTGGAGTCGAACCTTCTACACCGCCCATATCTGTTGACTCCTTTGATGATACATTGTGAGTTCTTGCAAGGAAAGCCATCCCCGTCACAGACACAGCCCACATCTGTGCATTCCCTAGATATCTGTCGATTATTCTTTGGCTCTTCCATTGGACTAAACGGTCTGCATTTGCCGAACCCCGGGCGGTTCATTCCATCACACGCACCATTCCAGCAGTGATCATACCATTTATTGCAGGGGCACCCAGTGTACGTACACCTCAGTGTGTCAATAGGGAAACCTGGTTGAAGGTCGTCACCTTCCCCTGGTCGGAATTTCCGGCACTTTCCAATCATGTGTTCATCATAGCCGTCACAGACGCCCATCTCACAAGGGGAAGAAAAATAGCATGGGCAGCCTTCTTGGGTGCACCAGATTACTGGAAGTTCCGGAAACTCAGATGCCTTCTTTTCCTTCTCTTTTTGCAGTATTTCAGAGTCCTTCCTGTTAATAAGCCAACCGTAGTGTTCCTCAGGAGCCGTACACACGCCACCCCATGCTCCTTCTTCGTCATGAGAGCATCTATAGCCGACAGGGCAATCACGGTAAGATTGACAGGCAATGCTCCCCCGTTTTTCTACGGATAGGGCTTGGTCATGGGGACCAAATACTGTAGAGTAATCACTGGCCGCTGCTGGAAAACACTTGCCTTGTTGAGAGCAGTCATACCCAGGTTGACAGTCGAGGCTGGATTGACAGGAGGGGAACCCCTCTCCAAAGTGCACAGAACGGGTGTCCCACCTAGCGTTCTCGGTATACGGAAGACGAAAAGATAGGTCCACTGGTAAGCACCTAGGAGTATGTGGTGTGTTGAAAGGATACTTTTGACAATAATACCCTTCGCAGCAGTCCTCAGGAAATATGCACTGGTAGCCATTATCTCCTTCAATACGACAATTCTTCTTTGTGCCGTATTCTTCAGGCTTTGGCTTCACCACACAGTAGGTATTTTCTGTTTCTGTTCCCCTGCAGATAAAGTCCCCACAACATTCTGGTGCAGAGAGGTCACAATGGGTAAACTGTTTGCAGGTTTCTCCTTCAGCGTTGACATCTTTTAGAAGTATATCTGAAGGCATTGTATTCATTCCCATAAACTGTGGGGGCGGGCCAGAGAAGAACCCTGATCTAGCCATGATGAACTGTGGTCTTTCAGCCTGAATGCAGTAGGACTTTTCATTGACTAAAGTCTGGGTGCACTGATATCCAGGACAGCATGACTGGCCTGACGGATCACAGGGGATTCCGGGGGAAATGCATGCAGGATCCCCCACTTTCTCGATAATAGGCGTGGAAGAGCCCAGACTGACGCACAGGATCACCAGGCCGAGTACGCGTATCATTGCTAGGCTTGTCAGGGCAGGCTTGATGATCATGATTGGGTAGTTGACTGCTTCCGGCCGTTAGTGTGGTTCAACTGCCAGAGAAGGGGAGCTTAACTTACTCAAGTCGAAAGCTTGCAGTTTTAAAGAGTTGTATAGGAAACAGCAACCGTACTTATGTGGAGGTTTTCTGTATTGATGTGAAAGAATGAGGTAATCTGCTGGGAAATAGCTTTCTCAGGGGAGATATCTCCTTCAAGCCTTCCAAACTGCACAGAGAAACTCAGAATATAAGATCAGAGAAGCTTAAGGGAGAAAAAACAACAGAAAGGGTAGCTAGCTGGCTGTCTAGCTTTTTGAGAAGATGAACGGATACTGTTCAGTGGTGGTGGTTGTGGTGAAAGGGAGGAGAAAGAACAAGAGCCAAAGGACACAGGCGAGCGTTCCAATCCCTCATACTGCTGAACCCTTTCCATACTCTGACGAGACCACTGGGTACTACTTACTACGTACCTATGTCAGGATATTACCCGATTTGGCATATGCGCATAAAGTACTTGTGCACCTCCACCTCCTAGTCCTGAGCCAGACCCCCAATCCAACCAGACTACCCTCCACTTAAACGAGAAAGCCCTAATTCCATTGTCGAGTACTTAAACCTCTAGACCATGGTGTGATGAGGATTATCCCCATTTTGTGCGTGCATGTAGAGGGGGTTGTATGTATAATAGTTGAGCCATCACAGCAACCGAATAGGCTGGATATTTGGGCCAAGTACACTAGGTAACTTAGCCATAGGGAAAACGATATATTACCAGGACAGACATACATACGGATACCATAGCTCCACTGCACACTCATCTTTTGGTTCAAGTGTACCTAGGCGCTGATTGGTCAAGTTGCGGAGAAAGCCGGACTATTGTGCCCCAACCAATGATAGGTTATGTCAACCGGAAGAGCCTCACCCCCCACCCTAACTCATCACTCAATCAAGGGCACTCTGATTTGCAAACCCGGAATCTCTGATGTTTGTTCAATTGATATCCTTTTCTCAAGGGTTAATTTGGTCTTTTGCTATATACTTCTACGCTGTGACAACCATGGTGAAGGCCAGGGGTCACATGGGTACAAGCAGATTCGCGGCCAGAAAAAAGCAAATCCAGAAGTTAGTTGGATCTCCGTGAGAAGGATCGGATACCTCAGTTACCATCGGGGCAATCTTCACTTTAAGCTGGTGGGAATGAAGATACATACATGAGAGCTATCAAGTACAGTACCGATAGCCAAGTACTTACGGTACTGACTCAAGTTGGGTTGTGGTGTACGCAATCTAGCGATAGCCCAAAAGCGTCATGGTGTGGAGATTGATTGGTGGGGAATCTAAGGCTACCAGGGGTACCTACGACGGCACTGAAATGTCTCGGTGGTACCGATGCTAAGCCACGGGGAAGAAGAACCTCAACACCAAGAGACAATGTGTTATTTGCTTCTTCCAGAGATTCGTGACGATTGGCTTTGACTTTGCAGCGAAGTTGCCATACTGATATCAGATCAGTGCAGGGGAATGTGGTAGGTAGCACTGTTTCACGCAAAACTGTGACGTGGTACGTTGCCTTTGTAAAGTCGCACGAGGTATCCTCCGGGAACTGCAATTAGTGGCGAGCCCCGGGGATTAGAGCTCCGGGGATTAGCTACGTGATGCACCCCCGGAAAACTGTGTACCGCATTATCATAGCGAGCCGCCATGGCTTGTCCATGAAGCAGGTTGTGGCTCAGATTCAGCCTTGGAGCAGGTGGGCGTTACTGTACCTACATACAGATACAGTACATACGTATGTACTCTACTGTGCATATATCCGCCCCTTTCCACCCGGCGAGGAACCTGAGGCGTAGCTATGTCACGGCGATTCTTCCTTCGCAAGTAGGTACTGGCAAGTACATGTAGTTATTAGTAGTGTTGTGCGAGGGCAAAGAAGCAAAAGTGGAGGTGCTATTGGCACACTCCCCCCCATCTTCATCTCTAACCGCGAGTACCACACCAAACACTATCCCACCACCCGTTAGTAAGACTACTGGTAACTCCCTACCGCCGTTGGGCTGCTGCGGGTATTGACTGGCATCTAGCTAGTTACCCGCTCAAGATTCAAATCCCCAACCTCAAATCCAATCACACGCAGCCACCAGCACGACCTGGAGAAGATTGATTCAGCACGCCCTCTGTGCCCTTCCCCAGCTCTCTTCAGCATCCACTCCATCTATTTAGCCTTTTCATCCTCCCCTCGTTTTACTATACACTTCAGAGTTACGTTGCTTCTGACGGCATTCCACCTGCGCCCCGAATCAGCGGGTAACTGAGAAGAATAGAAGGCCTCGATCACTTTACCCTACCGTCTAATTTTGCCTGAGTGACCAGAAACAGCCTAGGGTTATTGCTGTACAAAAGTATTGGTAAGTGCTCCATAAGCACATCGCTCGCCATGCTTTCCCAAGGCAACCTGCTGCAAGGCTTGGAGTGGAAAAAACGTGGGGTTTGAAACTCAGAATTGCTGATTGAGGGGTGCTGTCCAGATAGGACAACCAGAGTAGCTGCGTGTGCTCCAAAAATATTTGGAGATAAGATGGATTCATATTCCTACTACAACCCCCAGGCTTTCGCAGCTGTAGGGTTTCCACCGACACCACAGAATGATTTTGATCCTGATTCACCTCCGGTGAGTGCCTTTGGCTGTGCTATTCCTGTTTCCCTGGTTCCTTCCAGGTACCCTCTTTGGCTGCTAGCTCTCCACTCAGTCCTTTATTTTACTAATTATGGTGGACGTCAAGAACAACTATGCGACTTTTGAACAGTATCGAGCGTACGAAGGAATTGATGGATTGCAGACGCCAGTCAGTACTCAGCATGGGATAAAAGCACAGCCATTGGATATGGATCAAGACATAAACGAACATAGTATACGGGGGAGGAGCAGCAGTGAGGAGAAGGAACTGACTCCTGCACAATCTGTATGCCACAATCTTCTGGGTTCTCTGACTGAGTAGTGTGAGCGAATAATTGACAAGTATACAGAGACGGAAAGAACAGAATCGTCAAGCGTACGCACCATTTCAGCGTTTCTGAAAGGCGCCCCAACTGACAGCGTAATATAGACAACGTGCGTTCCGAGAGCGGAAAGAGAAAGCCTTCAAGGACTTGGAGCAGAAACTTGCAAACATCGAAGCATCGTCATCTAACATTTTGAACGAAAATGAGATACTTAAGCGAGAACTCCAGAAATACCAAACCGAGAACGAAATTCTTCGTGCCACAAGCAATATGAATGCCAGTGCAATCGTACAAGCCGCCACCGCTGCAGCCGCCGCCAATAGCAATGCCCACGATGATGGAGCTGATATCTCTGTTGGTCCGATGCAGTACAACCCCACCGACTTTTACGACAATCTCCTTGCCACTCATGCGAACAAAACACCTAGCCACAGGATTGTTTTCTCGCCAACCACAGGCGAGAGGTTACTAGGTGCCGGAGCAACGTGGGACCTCATTGTAGGGCACCCGCTTTACAAGCAGGGATTGGTTGATGTACAGGAGGTTTGCGACAGGCTAAAGGGTGGTGCGAGATGCGATGGTCAAGGCCCAGTATTTGAAGAAGGTGCCATTCTGACGTCGATCATGGCAAGTGCCGCAAGTGGGAGGGATGAGCTCTAGATAGCATCGTATGTATTGGGGGGGGGCGGATGTGGGTGCACAAAGGGAAGTGGGGTACGATACCCGGGGGTGTTTGTCCGGCGTAGTTCAGGCGTTTCAAGTTGATTGGCTGCTGATGATTTATTTGGAGTGGAGAAAGTCACGACAGGCGGGTTTGGTCAGCCCTTGTTATGCAAACGCTGGGACGGCTGTGGAGATGAGAAATGCTGTTGGATATCAACTGGGCCCTAAAAATCGGCATAAGTCTAAGATCGTCCTCAGTTTACAGTGGGACAACCAGGGCTTGATCAACTATCCATTACTCAGCTCCCCATGTTGCAACTGTCGTCGGTTTTTGGGCTTTTTTTATTATATCATTATCTTTTAGGGAGGAGAGGCATTGCTTCCTTGTGTTGGATATTGGGGTTTTATTTACTTTATTTTTACTTTTTTAGGTCTTTCAATATCTGGGCTCTGGCATGCAGGACAAGATACTGCAAAAACGGGACACTCATTTGAAGAGGTTTCCTGTAAAGCGAGCACGGGTGTAACCCGTCACCTATAGCCCTACATCACACAAATATACTTTAGTATACATGTGAGACAATTGTGCTTTGTGGGGGCTCGTGATTATGAGCTGGTACCAGTCGAACCTGACATGCTCGCTCGCTTATGATTAAGGGGTAACTAGGGGTCTCAGGAACTACTTGAAGTATTGAGACTACTGGATTGGGAGAAGTTTGGGGCATGGTACGGAGTAAATCATAGGATTATAATAGCCAGTTGCGGGAAGTGCCTTGACATATGCATGTACCTAGTTGCAGTTGGAGGATGTTGTTACCGAATCTGGTACCTCTGCCGCTACACTGCCAGGCGACTTAAGCTTGATACCAGGTTTCCAAACGTGTGAACTACCTAAACTATATTGTGCAGCTGGATATGCTGGTCAGCTATAGTTACGTGGATCATGCTTATAGTTAAAGAGTGCGGTGCGAGTTCGTACCTGCATGTAGCGACATTGGTATCGATAATGCATTCATATATTAATTATCAGGCGCGGATGGGTAGTCCATATAGTTGTAGAGATTTGTTTAATCCGAATATCTATCCGTCGTGGTGTAGTGGCTAGCATTTGAGACTCTCATTCTCACTAGTTTGGGCTTCCGTTGACGGGCCACCGGGTATAGCGCTATATACGGCCCAAACAAGTGAGAACTCTCAGAACCCGGGTTCAATTCCCGGCGACGGAAATGTTTTTTCTTTTTCGCCTTTGCATCGTTCACGTGACCTTGTTCAAAGATATGAAACTAGACTAAACATATATACCAAAGCCTCTCGCCATGCCTCTGTGCCTACTATTATATACATGTACTACTTAGTATCCATCAGAGATCTATAACTCAAGTTGACTTGTAGCGGGGGTTATAATTCAGGGTAACTCAAGCCGCGGATACGTAATGACTGGCAGAATCTTTCATATATACCCCAAACCACAATATCATACTATCCAAGTTGTTCCGTGTGTAAACCCAATCCTTTAAAGGTGCGGGAACGGCGGTGGGGGTGACTGGTTTTCCTCATTTTCGGCCCCTTAACAACATCGGTCCACTCAAGAACCTCAGGTAGTTCAAGATCACTTACTCTGGTGGCCAAAGAGTGATGGAAAGGAGGCATCACCCTCCCGACCCTCCAGAGTTTCCATGTCCATTTCTTCCTCCTCACCAACAACCTCTGTGGGGACTTCGGATGATGGCGGGTGGTGGACTTCAGACTGCCGCCATTGATGTGGAAGACCTTAACGAGGCTCAGTGGAATGACATTGCAGCAACTGATCAAGTCGTTTCTGTAGATCCTATCCCTCAGCCAGCTACTGGGTCAAGGCCAAGGAGGAGGAAAAGAGGTCAAAATCCCACTGCGGGTGGTGGCGTTCGCAAACGTGGAAGGCCATTTGGACCTCCGAAGTTCAATTTGAGGTTCCTGCCTTCGCAGACACCTGCGTCATGGGTATGATGGGGTGAGGAGATATGGATGTGGCAGGAACGGCAATGGACATGTGGTGGGGATGTGGGAGGCCAGTAGAGCATTAAATTTAGATTAGAAATACAGCGAAGTCGTTTGTATAGTTCAATCGCATATGCATGCATCCAAATAGGCACGTGGAAAGTTGTGAACCTCCGTATAGTTATGTGGATCATGCTTATAGTTAAAGAGTGCGGCGCGAATTCGTACCTGCATGATGTACATGCTGTAGGTATTCATATATTAATTATCAGGCGCAGATGGGTAGTCCATATAGTTCTAGAGATTTCTTCAATCTGAATATCTATCCGTCGTGGTGTAGTGGCTAGCATTTGAGACTCTCATCCACTTAATGGGTGGTACGCCTTGGTGGGCGCCCCACTAAGGCTTACCACTCTGCAAGTGAACTCTCAGAACCCGGGTTCAATTCCCGGCGACGGAAATGTTTTTTCCCTTTCGCCTTGGTGTTGTACACTCTTAGCTGGCACACCGAAATAATTATGTGGCGGATACAAAGAGTCTTGGCACGAGATCAACTCAACTTGGGTTATTTTCAGGGTAACTCAAGCCCCGGATACGTAATGAGTGGCAGAATCTTTGGGCGCATATATGCCCCAAACCACAATATCAAATACTATCCAAGCTGTTGTTCCGTGTGTAAACCCAATCCTTTAAAGGTGCGGGAACGGGGCTGCCTCATAGTCTAGGGCTCCCAAAGGCGTATGTAAGAATTACAAGGTTATGAGGGAAGACGTCGTGGATACTAGCGTATTGCCGAAGATGTAAAGATATAGTTTTTGCTACTTTAGCTACGGAGTACAGGGCAGCGATAATTGTGTAGCCAAGTGGAGAATATGAATATTCTCTAAGGAGAATAAAAGAAGAGAAGCAAACGGGTGCAGACAAGCCATATATAGTTTGTAGCAGCTTGTATGGCATGTTAGTTCAATCCCATATGCATGCATATGCAGTATTCCAAATAGGCACTTTTGTACCTGCATGTAGCGAGCGACATTAAGTAATGATGATATACATACTGTATTCATATATTATGGGTAGTCCATATCATTATAGAGATATGTTTAGACAGAGTATCTATCCGTCGTGGTGTAGTGGCTAGCATTTGAGGCTCTCAACTCGCTCGTTGGGCGGCCCGTCAATGGGGCTGCTTCGCGAGTGAGAACTCTCAGAACCCGGGTTCAATTCCCGGCGACGGAAATGTTTTTACTTTTTCGTCCTTGTGATGTCCACATGACCTTCTTCAAAGCTATGGGACTAGTTGCCTTTAGACTAAATATTCTCCAACCTCGGTCAAGCCTCTCGCCATGCTTCTGTGCCTATATTATATACATGCACTATTTAGTATCCATCAGAGATCTATAAATCAAGTTGACTTGTAGCGGGGGTTATAATTCAGGGTAACTCAAGCCGCGGATACGTAATGAGTGGCAGAATCTATGGGTGCATATACAGCTTGGTGGCAAAAAAACTCATACCCCACCAAGCAAAAACACATACAAAAACTCATACAAGGGTATGAGTTTTTTTGCCACCAAGCTGTATATGTACATACCCCAAACCACAATATCATACTATCCAAGCTATTTCTCCATGTGTAAACCCGATCCTTTAAAGGTGCGGGAACGGGGCCGCCTCATAGCCTAAGGCTCCCTTCGGGGTAGAGGCGTATAGACTCCAAAAAAAAATTTTATTTTACGATGAAGTTACAACTGAGGTTCACGTTTCCCACTACATTAATCCCACCCTGGTTGTTCACACCCGCTTCCCCACCCGCTTCCCCACGGTCCCGCTGCCGCTCGGCACGTCGTTGTCGTCGTTCCCTCAACCGTCGTTTGAGGCGTGCCTTCCACGCAGGGGTGGGGGGATGCGCAAGAGGAGGGGGGGGTCGGGATGGGGAGGGGACAGGAGGCAATGCAGATGGGGGGGGAAGCAAGGAAAATACCCCTTGCAGGGGAAGAACCACGGCTGGGGTTTGAGAAGGGGAGGACATGGGGACCGAGAGGTCTCGCAGGGCCGCCGGTGGGGGTGGCTGGTTTTCCTTATTTTCGGCCCCTTAACAACATCGGTCAGTCAGTCACTCAAGAGCCTCAGGTAGTTCAAGATCACTTACTCTGGTGGCCAAAGAGTGATGGAAAGGAGGCATCACTCTCCCGATCCTCCAGAGTTTCCATGTCCACTTCTTCCTCCTCACCAACAACCTCTGTGGGGACTTCGGATGGTGGCGGGTGGTGGACTTCAGACTGCCGCCATTGATGTGGAAGACCTTAACGAGGCTCAGTGGAATGACATTCCAGCACTGATCAAGTCGTTCCTGTGGATCCTACCTCTCAGCCAGCTACTGGGTCAAAGCCAAGGAGGAGGAGAAGGGGTCAAAATACCACTGTGGATGGTGGCATTCGCAAACGTGGGAGGCCATTTGGACCTCCGAAGTTCAATTTGAGGTTCCTGCCTTCGCAGACACTTGCGTCATGGGTATGATGGGGTGAGGAGATATGGATGTGGCAGGAACGGCAATGGACATGTGGTGGGGATGTGGGAGGCCAGTAGAGCATTAAATTTAGATTAGAAATACAGCGAAGTCGTTTGTATAGTTCAATCGCATATGCATGCATCCAAATAGGCAGGTGAAAAGTTGTGAATTTCCATATAGTTATGTGGATCATGCTTATAGTTAAAGAGTGCGGCGCGAATTCGTACCTGCATGTAGCGAATTAGTATCAATGATGTACATGCTCTAGGCATTCATATATTAAATTATCAGGCGCGGGTGAGTAGTCCATATAGTTATAGAGATTTGTTAGACAAAGTATCTATCCGTCGTGGTGTAGTGGCTAGCATTTGAGACTCTCATCTCACTCCAACAGTGATATGTCAATGGGCCCCCCCACTACGGTAATCCATATCGCTGTCATAGTGAGAACTCTCAGAACCCGGGTTCAATTCCCGGCGACGGAAATGTTTTTTCTTTTTCGTCTTTGCGTCGTTCACGTGACCTTCTTCAAAGATATGGAACTAGACTAAACATACACCAACCTCGGTCAAGCCTCTCGCCATGCCTCTGTGCCTACTATTATATACATGTATTACTTAGTATCCATCAGAGATCTATAAATCAAGTTGACTTGTAGCGGGGGTTATAATTCAGGGTAACTCAAGCCGCGGATACGTAATGAGTGGCAGAATCTTTCATATATACCCCAAACCACAATATCATACTATCCAAGCTGTTGTTCCATGTGTAAACCCAATCCTTTAAAGGTGCAGGAACGGGGCCACCTCATAGCCTAAGGCTCCCTTCGGGGGAAAGGCGTATAGACTCCAAAGAAAAAAATTATTTCACGATGAAGTTACAACCGAGGTTCACGTTCCCACCACATTAATCCCACCCCGATTGTTCACACCCACTTCCCCACCCGCTTCCCCACGGTCCCGCTGCCGCTCGGCACGTCGTTGTCGTCGTTCCCTCAACCGCCGTTTGAGGCCGTGCCTTCCACGAGAGGGGGGGGGAAGAGGAGG
>Ga0307514_10004538_pt1 | contig 12756 bp, 12 predicted proteins | sample 16_EM_MG_FD_203088 | JGI IMG/M metagenome (GOLD analysis project Ga0307514, IMG submission 203088) | Populus trichocarpa ectomycorrhiza microbial communities from riparian zone in the Pacific Northwest, United States - 16_EM | ecosystem: Host-associated > Plants > Roots > Unclassified | place...
TTACTCCAATTCTTTAAAGATTATTTTGGATATTTACCCGGTCTAGCCTTAGTGGCCCGGTAGCTCAACCGACCTGCGCTGCTTGACTTGAAGGAGTTAATTTTAAGGATTTTTTTTATAAAATTTGATCTCAAATGAACTGGGGAGATTCAAATCAAGGGTCACTTTGCCATTATCCACCCACTCCAAACTACCTCATTCAAGGAAGAGATACATCCGAGTAGGATAAGAAATTCCTTTCCTTCATCTTTAATCCCATTCTTCACACTGGAATCAGTTTCACAGTCAAAATAGTCCTCTTCTTGGATTGTGCCACTACTGTGAAACATGCTGGTCAGTCTTAGTCTCTTCATTGAAGCAGGGAAAGTGGAGCATCCGAGAATTTGCAAGCAGACAGAAAGGGGAGCAAAGGTGACATTGGTCGGAACATCAGAAAGAAACGGAAATCCTCTGACACTAAAGTTCCCATTGGACATATCAAATTATTTTTCTAAACCCTCCTGTCTGCTAATGTCAAACGGTGGATCAGCAAGATCATTCGTGTTGCCATAGCAGAGGAAAACAGAGAGACAACTACAAGAAGAACAGAATATTTAAACGTTGGGAAACAGTAGGGTTTTATTGGAAAGCACCGCTAGGAAAATAAATAAATTTGTGTACTAGCTCTACAAACATACACACACAGAAGAGAAGAAGCTTGCAGTTGCACGAAAACAAATACTTGTAACGGAAAAAGTGATGTATACGTGTAGAAAAAATCAAGTAAGCTTGGCAAGCGCCAATGGCAACTGTTTGGCACTAGAGACATGGAACTTGAAAGTTCCAAGTGACACTACACCTTCCCTTACGTCTTTTTTTTTTTTTAGTTTTTTGAGTTGTATATATTGGTTTTTTTAATATATTTTCATGGGATTTCTTTCAATTTTACCATGTCATGATCCCAAAAAAGACTAATAGTAGATCAGACTAGGATGTTTAAACAAGGTTGTTGAGCTGTGATGAACAAACAAAATACGATGTGAGGGGGGGGTGTGTGTGCATTGAAATGCAGAATTTATAGTCCTCCAAAAGACCTGAGGTGCTTGTTTTCTCGATTTCTTTGTCTTTTTTGTGGCAAAAAAGCCACCTAAAATTTATCAAAACAAATAATTTTTGGAACACAAGCAAAGAGCACATGTCCTCTCTCTTAACTCTCAAGATTTTTGGATGCATCAAAATACAATAGAAGAAAGAAATTTGATATGCGCAATACTTTTGATCTTCTGCAATTCCTTCTTTGCATATCTTGACGTCGTCAATGAGATCCTGAACAGGTAAGTTTTTTTTTATTTTTGCTTGGTTGTTTAGTTGTTGATAGAAAGTAGAAACTTCAGTTCCTGTCATATTGGTATTTTGAGGTTGATGTCCAAAAGTGATACTTCAGTTGCTGTTTTTAAAGTTCAAGTGGGGTTATTTTTCTGTTTTTGAATTCTGGAAGTCCATGTTAGTCTATTGATTCTGCATTACGTGGTTGTTGGGGTTTCTGAGAGATGTTTGTTTTGCAAGTGAGGTTTGGTTTGAATATGGCTAGTCTTGTGTTTTTTTTTTTTTTTTACCTGATTTGGTGAGTTTGGTGAAGAAAAAGTAAAATGAGTGACAGAGAAGAAACTAAGAGAGAATCCTTTTGGACAATTTGTTGAATCTTGACAATGCAGTGTAGTATTTAAAGACCAGATGAAATAGTAGTTGAGTCATTTCACTGGGAATTTGAGGGCTAGGGCTTGATTTGGCAATGTCTCAAGTGGATGGCATTGACAATCTTGTAGCTTCCAGGATAGTCTTGAAGACCAGTATAGAGAATTCAAGAGCTCTTGCCTCTGCTTTTGACAGTACAGGCCAAAGATTGGAGGGGATGAAACAAAGATTACCATCTCTGGAAGCCGCTGTTAGACATGTCCCCAGGCAAAAGTGCACATTTGTTGCAATTAGAGAGCATATTGATCGTGCCATTGGCCCTGCCGCAGCGGTGCTAAAGGTGTATGATATCATTCAAGAGCTCCAGAAGTCACTATTGTCTCACCCGTGTTCTGATCTTTCAACTTACCTGCTAATGGTGAAACAGCTTGAGGAATCATTGAAATTTTTGGCTGACAACAGCAGGCTAGCAATTCAGTGGCTGGAGGCTATTCTTGAGTTTCTGGAAGATAATGCAGTTCATGATGATCTTTACATCTTGAACGTCAACAAGTCATTGAGCATCCTGCAAGAGTTGCAAGCCACTGACAAACATGCTCGGCTCGGTGGGGGGATTCTCTGTGCTGCATTGGACAAACTTGAAATTGAATTCAAGCAGATTCTTGTGGAGAACCGCATTTGTGTTGTTTTGGATTCTTTCTCATCTTCTATTAGAAATCAAGCCTCCATTGCTCCATCTCCTCTGCCAGTGGCTGTTATACAGAAGCTTCAGGCTATTGTTGAGAGGCTAGATGCAGATAATAGGCTTGAGAAATGCATTTCGACTTATGTTGAAGTTCGGTGTCTGAATACCATGAGAAGTTTTCAAGCTCTTGACTTGGATTACCTCAACCAGTCATTCAACGAATTTGATGATGTGCAAGATGTTGAGTGTTACGTTGATCAATGGTGCAAGCATTTGCAGTTGGCTGTAAAGCAAGTTTTTGAAACTGAATATAAGCTTTGCAGTGATGTGTTTGAGAAGAATGGACCAGAAGTTTGGATGGATTGCTTCGCAAAAATCGTTACACAATCTGGAATTCTTTCTTTCCTCCGCTTTGGAAAGAAGATTACAGGGTGTAAGAATGATCCAGTCAAGCTCATGAAGCTACTGGACATTTTTTCGACGTTGGACAATCTGAGAGTGGATTTCAACAGACTTTTTGGAGGGTCAGCATGCATTGAAATCCAGACTATGACTAGGGATCTCCTCAAGGGAGTTGTTAATGGAGCTTGTGAGATTTTCTGGGAACTTCCGATCCAAGTGGAGCTGCAAAGGCGAAGCTCACCTCCTTTAGATGGCAGTGTTCCAAGGCTAGTAAGCTTTGTAACCGATTACTGTAATCATCTACTAGGGGATGATTATAGGCCACTATTGACTCAGATTCTGACAATTCAACAGAGTTGGAAACAAGAGAAGTACCAAGAGGAACTCGTTACCAACCAGATTTATTACATAATAAAGCAGATTGGTCTAAACTTGGATGCATGGTCAAAAGCCCACTATGATCTCACACTGTCCTACCTTTTCATGATGAATAACCATTGTCATTTTTGCAGCTTGAAAGGGACAAATCTTGGAGGTTTGATGGGAGATTCTTGGTTGAAAGCTCATGAACAGTATAGGGACTATTACATGACTCTTTACCTGAGAGAAAGCTGGGGAAAAATATTTGCTTCTCTTAGCCAAGAGAGGGGATTTGCGGGGGATTTGGTCAAGAAGAGACTGAAGTCATTCAATGAGGAGTTTGATCACATGTACCAGAAGCAATCCAATTGGGTTGTTCCCTGCGAAGACTTAAGGCTGAAGATGTGTAAACTTGTTGTCCAGGCTTATGTACCTGTTTACAGGAGCTACTTGCAGGACTATGGATTCCAGGCTGAAACTGATGCTAGTCCCAGCAGACATGTGAAATACACTACGCAAGGTTTGGAAGCCATGCTCAGCTCTCTCTTTCAGCCAAAGCTAAGCAAGTCTGGCAGCACCAAACACAACCGTTTGATTGGTAAAATAAAAGACATCGTGACAGATAACTTTCGCTTGACACTAATGGCTGTATAAAGCGTACAAGGTTCTTACAGTTGCCTCTTCTCTCTGTTATCTACTGGCTAGCTTCTTCTTCTTCTTCTTTAATTTCTCCTAGAAATTCTAGCTCCTGTCTTGTGTATGTTTGTTCATCTGCCAAATGAAAACACATCGCTTGGTGGTTGAGGTCCTCTGGCAAGTTGCAATTGAAAGGTGAAGTTTGCTTGTATCGGCTTGTACCGATACTTCTGAACACGGTGAGTTTGGTGGGGAAGTTGTACTCTTGCTGTTCGTAACTTTCTGGTTAAGAATGATGACGATGGAATGGAGGGGTAACGATTACAAAATCACAGATCATTATGTCAATGTGGTTTATAGTCTTAATCTTAATAGATTATTATAATATTAATTTCTGTAAACTTTGACTTGTAGAAACTTTTTAATAGTTGACCAGTTGATATGAAAAAATCATATTTTTTTGTGATTTAAATTTGACCAGGTGAACTTCAAAAAACAATTATCTAAAATAAAATGAAACAACATGTTTGAAAAAAAATAATTGATTCAATTCAATGTAAATTGACCTAGTAATTTAATGATTCGAGTCCAGTCTGGACTGAATCTACAACTATAAAACTGTGTGTTGATGCACCATTTAGAGAAGGACCAATAAACTAAATTATAAAGTCCTGGAATTCTCTTGTCTTAGAACGAGGCGTTGAATTAGTTGATCCAATTTCTCATCAGATGATCCACCTTTCTCCACAGCTTGCCTTGCCTTTCTCCCAAACTCTTGTGCCCTTTCCCTGGCCTTCTTTCTCTTTAATTCCTTCACAGCATCGCACGTCACATTGTGTTTGCATCACGTTCTCGAGGGACTATGAGCCCTGCTTTTAGCCCCTTTGCCATATACCGAGCGTTCAATCCTTGCTCTGCTTCCATCCGTTGACAAGCCCTCCGACACTGAATTCCATCCACAGTGAGTTACTGGGTGTGCTAGTATACCCCTCTGGTCCACCCAATCACGTACGACCAAGCCCTCTTTCCCTGATCCTTTCCTCCCATCCAACTGGTGGGATCCATGTACTTGACCTGACCACCCAAATGAACGGTTGCCCTGCCTTCTCCAACCCAAGAGCAATCTCTTCCATCTGAACGTCTGTCATATATGATTGGGAACCAAATGCAACATAGATCACATTACCTGGACCCACCTCTTCCATTTCATGGTCCAGCCACTTGATGTGCGGGCTAGATTGCTTTTGATCATTGTGGGGCCCTGAATTCATCAAATCTTGTTTAATGTGACCAAGAAGTAGAAGTGGCTGGACAATCTAGGGAAGTCATTTTTGTGTAATGGAAATGGAACTGAAGCCATGCTTTGGCCTCTCTTTGATGTAGAGATTCAAAGGCCGCAACTTGGTCCTCTTCCAGCTCTTCGAAACTGTTAACCAAGGTACCCCAGCTGCTATGCCAGAATTGCCCGCATTGGATTGTTATCATCACCGGGCCTAACTGAGCCAGGGGAGTCATTTTTGTGTATTGGAAATGGAACTGAAGCTAAATTTATAGGCTCAGAATTAGACAAACTAGGCAGGCATGGAACATGTAGTGAGACACTTCTTGCAATAACTACAGGTAACACACCCATCCCACCACAGACAATCCTAGGAATATTGAACATGCGACATGAATCAAGTGTCCAAGGTAAGAACATGTCCGAAGTAACACAAATTGGAGTGCTGCTATCAGAATTACACATCTCTTTAAGAACATCTTCAAAAGGTTGTCTGAGTTGTTTGGCGGCATAGTAAAAAAGGGAAAGAGAGATCCGGAGAAGGAGGATGGTTAGTATTTCCACACCCTTCTGGTAATCCTTGAACTCTTGGAAAAGGGATCGTGGACAAAGAGATTGTCGGGTAGGTAGAGGTTTTGGAAAGGGTGAACGGAGCATTTGCAGGGGTGGTAATGATGGTTGCTTTTAGGCTACGGTCAGCTAGTTCCTTTGACAAGTCGAGTGTGCCCTTGAGCCATGTATGGGAAAATCACCGCATGAGGTGGTGAAGGGGTGTGCTGAAGCTATCCATGATTGAGCAAAACTATAATTCTGAAATCTGTGACTCAATTCCCCTAATCTTTTCCATGGATATGTGAAGAATTAGTACATGTAAATGGGATTGTATTTATGTGATTAAAATAAACCATTGACATGGCTCTTGATATCTCATTAATCCAACATACAAAGAATGATTAATCTTTGATTGGAAAACAGTTAGACGTGCATTAATGTAAAATTTATTTATTGATGGATCCTTACACGGTACGTTCAAGGTATCCTTCAGATTCCATGAAGCAATTAAATGGAGAATACTCTCCATGCATCCATCCACTCAAAACCAGCCTCTGCCCCATTCAACAAGCACCTGATTGGACATGAATTTGAGGAGGATAAGAAATTCCCTCCATCTTAACACAAGTCTCAACTTCTTCAGAATCAAAAGACAACTCTTCTTGAATTGTGCCACCAGTATTGAACATGTTGGTCAGTCCAATGGGAGCAAATTTGATGCCAGGGCTGCCTTGTTTCTTGACAGGAGGGACAAAGCTGGAGATCTCAAATGTAGATGGATTGATGGTGATCGAAATACTTGACTGTTCAGTGTTAAACCCGACCTTTGGCAAGTCATGGGTTACATAGGTTGATTTAGGTTAATTTAATTTTTTATTTTATAAAAAAATAAAAATAATATTATTTTAAAAAAAATTGAATGAGTTTTTCATGAGTTCACCTGAGTTTTTAACCAAATCATACTAATTTTTTTATTTATTAATTTTGTTAAAACTCAGCTTGATCTAGAATTATGCATGTCACATGTAAATTAACAAGGAATGAGGCAAATTTTAAAATAATCATCAAAACATTTACTTCATAGCAAAATTCTCAATCATGTGAAATATTGTTAGGATAGTTTTAAAATATTAAAGCTAAATTCTTTTTTTATTGGATTTTAGATATATTATATATTTATATCTAAGTCTGTGCTTTGATAAAAAAAAATCCCCAAAATGAAATCCAATATTAAACGATAACATAGAAACAAATAAATTTACCATCATGCCAGATGTAAAAGACTGCAAATTCCTTCTTTTTTTTTTTTTTTTAATGCAAGCAGATATTAATAATTGATTTGTGTAATGAATGAAGATAGATTAATTGGGATTGGTCCTAAAACAAAATTTCAGTGCCTATAAATACATAGAAACAAGAGACCATTAGAGTCTCTCATCAGTTTCAGCCCATTAAAGTATTTGCTGCTAAGTCTGTCTACTATTCGTCCAATTCATTGTCCAATTCAGGGATGCACCCAATTAACATATCTGAATCACCACCACCACCCCCCGTCTAGACCGCAACCTCACAGGTCTAAATCACGAAAACTCCCTGCTGTAACTGAATTCCCACGCGAAGGATTTGAAGAAAGATTTATTGACGCGGATTTAAAAGAAATTCCACTAGCTACTTGATGAGCTCTCAATTGGATTATCAAGACTGTCATTGACAACCTATTAGATAAAACAGGTAAACTAGGCAAATCCTGGGCTCTACAAAGTTGAGTTCTTGGTGGTGGGATCAATAAAGGCCTCTCTGTGGCCATTATCTTGAGCTAAAGCAACTCTCCACCAACATAAGACCTGGTAATAATCTCTCTCAATCAAAAATCACAGCAAAAACATAGAGCAGCAGCAGCAAAGATTTGACTTTCAACCAAAACCCAGAAACTAAAACAGCTTAAGCTACAAAAAGACTACAAATTCAACAGACTTGGAGGAAAATCACCTGTACTATGAGCTCTCTTTACACTCTGAAAACTCTCAACACATGTTTCTCATGCAAAACTAAAGCAAAACCAAAGACAAGTACAGGGAGAAATGAACCGAGAGGCCTAAAAATGATTGCAAAAGAGCTGAGTTTGTGCAAAAGTAATGGTGGTTGAAGATGCGTGTTGTACTAATAGAGATGCTTGCAGTTGAGGAGAAGGGAGATGGAGGTTAAAATGGTCTGTTTAAGTTTTCAACGGTTAACAGGAAGAAAGAAGGATACTGCACACTCACATGAACCACTGGAAAAAAAGAAAAAAGAAAAAAAGATGCTTCAAAATAACCGAGGTTGGAGTTGGACCTCAGTTATTTGGTCGGTCCCACTAATAAAAACACTAACCAAACGCATAGTTATAAAACGTAGAAGCAATCAGAAAAATAAACAGCTTACAGTTTTATCAAATTAATTATTTGTTGATTTTTTATATTAACATATTAAAATTATTAAAAAATATGAATTTAAGATTTTTTTTTAAAAAATATACTTTTAAAAATCATCGGAGTTTTGTAATGAGACTTGACTCATGTAATAACCAAATATTTTTTTTTAACTCTATAATTGAAGCAAAACATCCCATCTATCCCCGTCAATAGAATTCTATCTGCATTATACCCGTTCAAAAAAAAAAAGGTATGGTGGAAAATTGAGAGCTGGGTTTTAGAAGGAAGCTCAGTTGAGAGTTTACGAATGTATTAGGGATCAAACTGTGACAGAACAAGTTATTGGGAGCTCAGATATAGATTTGGGTTATAGCTTAAGAGTAATTTGATATTTTCCCAACTCAAAAAACAAACGAATCTCCAAGCTTTAGATCCTCCCGCTGCATTATTTGACCTTTTTACATATATATATATATATATATATATATATATATATATATATATATTAATGTAAGGTCCTGCTCAGTTTGAATGCACTTTAACTAATTTTAACGGATTCTGAAATTAATGATTAGGTAAGCCTCCAGTGATCATCAATATTAATAACCACATGGCTCGAATCTGAAATTATAGGGGGAGCAAACCCTTTAGTCTCAAGTTATTACCACTGAACCACCTACCTGAGTTTACTTTTGCTTTATAGCTTAGAAGTACATCCTAGTTTTACAAAAAAAGTTATTAAACCCAGTTTGTTATACGGTACAATTTTTTTTTAATTTGAATTAATTTATTTTTATTTATTAAAAAAATTAAAATAATATTGTTATGAAAATAATTTTTTAAAAAACAAATTAAATTAAATTTTGTTCATATCGTCAAACCAGGTTAGAAGCTGGATCAACCAAGTCTTGGGTCGACCTTTAGACCGGACCAGAATTTATAACTATGGTCTATACCTAAATATTTTGGTCTTGCCACTTACAATTAATTAATGAAAATATGAATAGATCAAAAGATACTAATTAGTAAAGTGGTTGATTAAGCAAAGGTGATGATGAATACGTGGAAGAATTATCCCCAGATCAACCTCCCTCTATAAAGAATGTCCTCGCATAGTCCGTTGATCAAGGTAGGATTATAGGTGTAATGCTGCTGCACTCTGATATATAAAAAGTGGTAATGTCCGAGGGAGGTGAGAACAACAAGGCATTGCAATCGTCATCGTCTTCAATTTTCTATTCCTTGCTTCTTTCAAAACCATGGCTGTCAAACCTGCTACCACATCTGATTCGAAAAATAATCTAAATAATTGGATTATTCAGTTGATTTGCAGGCCACCGAATCAATTCAAAATCGGATTAACCATTTTTATTGGTTAACGTAGTCCGTTTTGGACTGGATTTAACCGGATAGCTAATAACCAAGCTTGGTTAATAAGATTTTATTGGTTTAATATCTATTTTTTATTTAATTTAAAACTCAATAGGTATTGGATAATGGGATTTTCAAGTAAACCTATTAGATGAGTTTAGCAGACTATGTTATAAACTAAATCTTCAACTATTTCTTCCTTGGACAGTTTTATTTTGAAGTAGTATTATATTTCATTATTAACTTTGTGCTTGCCGTACGAAATTTCATGTTTGCATTCGGATCTTGACTGATGGGGGCAACCCGCTAATAACTCATTAAAACACTGCAAATATTTGTTGAGGACTTTTTCTGTCTTATATAGTGTCCGTTTAGAATGATAGAACTGCATATCTGTACAAGTGAATTCAGTTGAAACCTTGCCACAAAACCAGTAGTCTCAAATCCCATTGCTTTCTACCCCACTGAGATCTCCTAGACCAGCAGCCATGGTTGCAACTCCATTGAATGTGATTGGAATCTTGAGGGAAGCCATTACAATACTAGCAAGAAATGGGAAGTTCATGCTCCAAGTCATGCTTACCATACTCTTCCCTTTCTCTCTTATTGGCCTGCTTCACTATCTTTTAGCAGGCTTTTTTATTGAAAGGGTTGAGGATAGCTATGAGAAGAATTCTCCTCTTGGTCAAAAAGATGTAAGAACTCTTATAGGGCTTGAACTTGCTTTTTTTGCTGCTTTTTTCTTTGTATGCTTCTTCGGAATTATGCTAACGATCCATGCATCAGCTTCTAGCTATCTTGGTAAAAATACGGGGCTGAATGATCTGATTTCGTCTATCCATTATGCCTGGAAGAAACCATTGATCACTTGGCTATGTGTTTCTCTTTTTACTTTGACTTATGCTGTTTTAGCCATAGTCTTGATCAAATTGGTCAGCCTGCTTGATCCTAACAGTTATGCTATTTATCTGTGGGGTTGGTTTTTGACAATTCTGGCTGCCCTTTTTTACCTTTATCTTGATGCAAGTTGGACTCTTGCACTTGTGATCTCAGTTTTGGAAAATGATTCTTGCGGAACAAAGGGACTGAAAAGATCAGAAAAACTTATCCGAGGAAGAAAAATTCAAGGGTTTCTCCTTATGTTCATTTTAACTGCACTTGTTGTCCCAATCTATGTTCTGCTCTATGTTACAGCAACTGATGATGATGATGATGAGCTTGGTCCCTTCGCTCAGTTTGCTTTTAGGTTTGTAGCAACAGTTCTCTTCTGCCTATCCAAGTTCTTTGTCTCTGTGGTTTTTACTGTGTTCTACTATGAATGTAAGCAGAGTGAGGGAGAGAGAGTAGTTATGGAGTTGGGAGTTGGGTACAGTTTAGCTCCTCATAAACTTCAAGTTGAATTCTAGTTTTTCTTTAGATTTTGCGAATGGGTTACTCTTTCATTGACTTTTGTATTTTGTTTTCGTTCCTACTTCTTCACATCTGAGGAGACATGTTGATTCAATACCAATTCCAAGATCTTGCGGATCGTTCTTTTAAAGCTCTCATTGATGTTTCCAATTAGTCAGCCGGTGCCCTTTGTCTCTTCTTGTTTGTTCCTATATTACAAGGACCAGGATTTTTCTTACCTTGAATTGTAAGAAGTGTTGCTAGATGAGAATGGCTACATCATGCAACAGTAACAGTCTGAAACGTATATTTTCAATGGATAGTAACAAATGCATTCCTTTCAACAGTTCAGGCTCTGTATATAGCAAGAGTACAGAGCATGGATGGTTGGGACCATAACTTTTATGCATAGACAAAAGAGGATGGGTCTAAGAAAGAGATCTTTGAGGATAAAAGAAACAAGAAACAATCATGTGTAACACAGAGAGATCATCAAGTGCATTTTGAGTTTAAGAATTTGAGCATGCTTTAGAACAACTAAAATAGATATGATGCAGCTCATGAACACTTGCCAATCAAATTCGTAATTTCAACAAATTTGTCTGAATGGATGGGTCAATCTTGAACCATCAAAAGTATGGACAATAAAAACTCAGCAAAGAATTGTCATTAAGGGCCTCCTATCATAGTATCTCACAAAAATTATGAAAAATTAACTTGTTACAATCCCTTGTGTTATCTGCTTTAATTGTTGCACCTTCTTAAAGTTCAGCGTCTGATAGTTTTTTTCCACCTCCCAAGCAAGCTGTGACATACCATTGAATGAGGACTTGGCACCCTTCACATCAGTCACTTCTCTTGGGAAAGGAATTCGGACATCAAACGTGCCTTTCTGAGGAGACCAAAGACGCATGTCAAAGCCTAGCCTATCAACCCATATCATCTTCGCTTCTGACACCTGTCAAGCCAATTGGAAATTAAGAACAAGTAATCTAATAAAAACAAACCTTAGTAAAACCTCAATACGTTGGAACAGGGATGAAGCAGGCACGATTTATGCACCGATTTTTTTTTGTATCATCAAAATGCATTTGCCCCAAAAAGGTTTTATTCTTTTTATTTATATCTAGTTTTATATCAGGCAACCTGGGATAAATTGCAGGTGCGTGTAAAAAATTCAAGGTACATTTGCTTTCTCTCAAGTAAGCAATTGTGCAGATAAACTGCCAATAGCAATGAAGATGATAAGAGTTTTGTTGGCAGCAAACCTGGAAGTCCAAATCAACATATACATTGCAAAAGCGGCTAACATCTTCCATGTTCTTGTTATTGATCTCATTGGCAAATGCTTCTGCAAAGTCTCGGAGTGGATCAGGGCTAGCATTTTTATAATCAGAAGATGAGACCCATACACCATCCTGAAATAGGTAAAGAGATCAATATTTTCCTAAAATTATATAAGCCAAAAGCAATTACCTTCAAAAGACAGCAAAGAAACCAGTATTCGGCAAGAATTACATAACAACACAGTCAATCAGCAAGAAAAATCCCATCATACCTCCACGAAGTCTTCCATTTGAAGTACCCGCTCCATGGCCACAACATAAATAAGTTCATCCTTAACTTCTTCTCCAAATCTCTTTTTCCACATTGAATGAGCCCGCTGAAAAGAAAGGCAAATTCCAGTAAAAGTTACAGACTAAGAGATCATAGCACAACCATAAACAGAGAAAAATAAAGCATGCATTCAGTTAAGTAGACATCATGTTGATAAGGACCAAAATCTGCTAGCTTCCATGCTGTGAGGTGCTTAGCCATGCTTATGTTCCATAGGAGACCTAAGTGCAGCAATTTAATCAGCCCAAATTACCTATTGTGTGACCCATTTTGCCCAGTCCCTAAAAGCCACCAGGTATGTTGGAGCCAAGTTCAATGAGATGATGAGAAAAATCAGACTTCCTCCGTGGCAACAGTAACCAGGGTAGGATTACAAATCA
>Ga0307514_10004539_pt1 | contig 12754 bp, 14 predicted proteins | sample 16_EM_MG_FD_203088 | JGI IMG/M metagenome (GOLD analysis project Ga0307514, IMG submission 203088) | Populus trichocarpa ectomycorrhiza microbial communities from riparian zone in the Pacific Northwest, United States - 16_EM | ecosystem: Host-associated > Plants > Roots > Unclassified | place...
CTGGTCAGGTCTTGATCAAGGTGACATGGATTTCGCTAGACCCCGCTATGCGGTCGTGGTTGAACGACAGCAAGCGGGCCTACACTCCTCCGGTCAAGCTCGGTGATGTTATGAGGGCCGCTGGTCTCGGTATCGTTGTGCAGGTCGGAGAGGGTAGCAAATTCACTGTCGGAGACGAGGTTTCTGGTGTCGTCGGTGAGTTCTACGAATGGAGCACCACTCGTATTCGGGCTGAGACGTATATCCGCAGGCTGGAGGGAATATATTGTCCTCAACGACAAATTTGTCACCAAACTCCCGTTTGTATTTTCTCCCGTTCGAATTCAATGGAGTGTACTCAGTCGGCCTCCATAGAACCATCCCCGGTGCCCGAGCATTGGATTTCCTCGGCTCTCTCGGCCATGTTGGTATGACCGCCTACTTCGTAAGTCGGTCCGACCCCAACCCAACCTCAGACTCCAGGTGGTGATTCCTGTGGATGCATTTAGGGCTTGACCGACATTGGCAAAATCAAAGCTGGAGAGACCCTCTTCGTCTCCGGTGCCGCCGGTGCCGTGGGTTCTGTCACTTGTCAAATTGGTAAAATCATGGGCCTCAAGGTCGTCGCTATCGCCGGTTCCGATGATAAAGTCGAGTGGCTCAAGAAAGAGCTTGGTGTCGATGTTGCGATCAATTACAATGCTCCGGATTTCAGGCAACAGGTCATCGCCGCTGGTTTCGCTGATGTGTATTTTGACAATGTCGGCGGTGACATTCTCAACTTGATGATGACTAGGATGGCGATGAAGGGAAGGGTCGTCCTCTGTGGTGTGTTTCCTTTTCTTCCCACCGGCCCCTGGTGTTCGCTAACCCAGCATCGAATTAAAGGCGCCATTTCTGACTATAGTATGTGGGAACGGAATCGGGTTTCGAGCTGGACCCGGAATTAACGATTACACCTTTAGACGGTCAACCCAAGGGACTGACAACCTACACGAGTCTCATCGCTCAACGTGCCAGGATCGAAGGTTTCGTTGTGTAAGTCCTTCCACGTTACGGGCATTGAACAATCCCTTATTTTACTATTAGCATGGATTACGAGAAGGAGTACCCGGCTGCAATGAAAATCATTACAGAGTGGATCGGAAAGGGACTACTCAAACGCAAGTTCCACATTGTTGATGGGCTTGATGCTGCTCCGAGTGCCCTACCGTTATTGTACAGTGGTGGAAACACTGGTAAATTGTGTGTCATCTTTTTCGCGCTTGCCGAGTTCGTTTCTTACTTCGCATTACCAGGGTCGTCAAGGTTTCTGAGCACGAAACCACAGCTAGGCTCTAAGTTACGTGAATGCCCACACCCCGTAATTCTTCTGATATCTGTTGTACCGTTTCCGTGTTCATTATGATATTCGTACGTCGACCTTGCCTTTCCTTGGTCTGGCCCGCAGATACTTTCAGCTGGATTTGTGAGCGAGGCAGAAAGGGTGGAGGGTCGTGAACTGCTGGCGGTCTCTCCCGTCACCAGAAGTGGGTCGCGCGGGGCATTCGTCGAAACTGCATAGTTCAACGGGCAGAAAGTGAACATGGGTTTGAGGGGCTGTCGTGAGAAACTTTGTTCCATGCACCATGAACTAATTCGAGGCATCTTCCCCCATGTACTGTTACCCCTCTAAACTGCGTCCTTCCCGCCTCTGCACATTGAACATTGCGCGCATACTGGTGAGATCACAGGAGGTACAGCGTATCTGATTACTGACACAAGAACCTACAACTGTGACACAATTTACCGGACAGGAGTGGACATAGGTCCTGCTCGCGGTGGGTGCCTATTCAAGGATGCTACGTAGGTCAGCTTTAAGATTTTCGTTATCCTCTTGTCGTGGATGGCGTACTGCCGGTAGAAGCGCTTGCCCCCTTCGCCAACATCCTAACAGCAGATGACTATGTCTCCTTTCAATCTGGACAATGGGTTAGCATTACCGATTTCCCTGACGGCTTCATAGAGATCCAGCCACTAATAATGACACGACCCTTTTCGAAGATCTCTTTAGCTTTTATCTCGTTTTCCTCGCTGACATCAAGATTCTGGTTATATCTCACAAACTGAGGGGAAAAGGCAGCTGCAGTGCTTCGAAACGAGAAAGGATTGGTCGAAACTCACGTTTCTCCATTCTTCAGTGTCGTCAAAATTGGTGGTGCTTGATATCAGCACCTATACCGCTGACATCTCTGTGGTGACGAATGGTGCATTGGTCCCTTCCATTGGCGGCAAGCTTTCGGCATGGAGTAAGGTAGAAGCGGAAATGCAACGACTAACGTCTAGATCTAATCTGATGTCTGACACAATCGGGTATGGAAATCTTGTGGTTCCTGCGAGAACGGTCCCATCCTGCACCCCACGACATCGCAGATCAAACCGCTGTTATCGGTTTTTATGTATCCGTTGATTGTGCATCTCCGATGCCACACTACAGTTATTTCCGCTGACCGCTGGTGTACAATCGCGAACGAGAGAATCGATCTCCCCGTTGGGATACATCAAACTCCGACGTTTTAAACCAATACAGGAGATCGTTCCATTGTTCCGGCTTTTACAAACTCCTCCTTCTCCGAACTTGAGGGTGTGTTCGGGCCTAAACGTTCGCGGAGCACCCGGATTCCAACCCAACCATTGACCAGTCAAAATTTTAAAGGGTAAATAGGTCGCTGTCCCGCCGTCGGCGTTTCCGAGAGTGACCACGGTTTACCGGTAACCTTGAGGGTCCCCAAGCGGAGCACATCTTTCTACACCTCTCGAAAATTCGGTGCTAACAAAAACATTTACGTCCAGATGGCAGTACTAACAGTCCCCGCGATCTACAGACTCCCTCATTTGGACTCTATTCAGCGACCCCTCTGGACTCATCGGAATTGGAACAAACGGGGAGAATGACCTCTCCACCCCCGGTCGCTTATCGGTTGTTATCGAACGACCCTCGAACTGAACTCTGGTTCAATCCCCAGCAGGCAAGTCCGCCAACAAACGCACACGATAAGAACATCGATAACAAGCGAACACAGTGCATGGAGCTACGTCACGTCTCATGAGGTCTATATCGCGGAGAAATACGAAACCCGTGTTCCATGACGCACTAGGAAAAGTCGGAATGAACGACAGGTTCGACGATCCACAGTTCGCTGTATATGATGTAATATCCCAGTAGAACAGGTGCGTTTGGGACCAGGCATGAAGAGAAACTGTCCCGTTCTCTGCAGCAGAGACGACGCCAGGATCCCTGGAGTCGCGTGACTGGCTGGGTTGGATAGGTTGCCTAATCTAATACGATAAATTTGAGACGCCGCCTCTCCCCCTGATATCAATGAAGTTGATGGCGAATCCCGAGGGTTATATTGTATGCAAAAGCCCAACGTCAGTGAAAGTTCTCGGCCCAGCCGAGGGTGTTCGAGGCACTGTGTTGAATGGGCCTGGATTCCAAGTCCAGAGCATTCGTGAGCCAGAAACGCCGATATTACTTCAGATTCGGCGTCTCAAGAGCTCAAGCTTTCGGTCAGATTTCCGGCAACAGCTCCAAAAGCATGTAGACAATGTCACACACAGCAACAACAGGAATAGGGAGAGTATTGAGTATCGGCGATGACGCGAAAAGAAAAAAAAACAGACAACAAACAAACAAAAATGAGGATGGGGGCTAGCTACGTCAAAAAAATAGACAGCTGATAAACGGGGCGACAGGAAATGACCGACAACGTGAAAAAAGAAAGGACAATACGTACATCCGCCGAGTAACTCAGGACACCAGAACCAAAGACTAATAGCTCCGCGCCTCGTAAGGAAAGGGAAAGGACAACAAACCAAGTTTTTGCGTGCATTACACACCCAACACACAAGACACTTGGGTCACCCGTCGTGATATCCTATATCAGCAACCACAACGCAGATAAATCAACCAGTTTCCGCATGATAAAACACCGACAGGATAACGACCAGCAGAAGGCCCAAGGAATTTCTCAGGCGTGTCCAACACCGCCCATCTGCACAGGGGCAGGAGGGGCTCCCTCATAAGGGTGGGGAACGTGCTGACCAGGAGGCATCATCATTGGATAAGGGACGGCATGTTGGACTGGAGAAACGCAGGAATTGTTAAAGCACGCTACCAGACCAATAGATGCTACACACGTTGTGGGCTCTGGGAATAATATGGATGAGCGTGTGCGGGGATTGGAGTCGGCGGCATCGATGGGCGGGGCCCACCGCCGTTAGGTGGCGGCGGGTATGAACCAGGAGGCGGTGGAGGGGCCATGTACGGTCCAGGAGCTGATTGTGGGGTCAGATGGGCAATTATGCAGGCTCCGAGAAGACTTACGAGGCATCTGACCCATACTTGGAGAGGGGTACATGGCTGGAAAATGAGAGTATGAGGAGTGCCGGAGTAGCTCGTAGGTGATAGACTCACCGTTCGGTGGAGGCATCGTGTGCGGATAATGCATGGGATGCATATAGGGCGAGGGCATGTACGTACCCGGTGGGGGTGGTGCCATTCCAGGCATCATTGGCTATGAGGGAAGTCAGAAGATTGGGGGTGTAACCATTTCAGTACAACGCACCTGGCCGGGGTAGTACTGAGGGTAAGCGTAAACGTAACTGCGAGATTGCGCCGCCTGTTGAGCCGAGTCTTCCTCGTACGAGGGTGGTGGCATCGGTGGAGGAACGGGGGGGGGCAGGTGTGGTGAGTGCTGTTGTGTGGCAAGGGGCTGGACAGGCAGGTTGTGAGAATAGCGTTTCCCGCTGTATGGCCACATCGTCCCTGGGGTCATGCGTGAATACCGTCAACCATCGAAGCGCGAATACAGAGAGAACATACCAATGGCAGAGGCTTCAGCAACCTTGGCGTATTTGAAAGGGTTGAAGTCGTCCTTGATATGTACAACGGTCGTTTTCTTGATCGGGATCCCGAAGAACGGATTTGGCTTCGTAGACTCCGTGGGTTTTGGTTTCGGGGATTGGTTGGCGGCCGATGGACCGCTCGTGGTAGCCGGGGAAACGCTCTGTGTTCCATGAGATGAGAAAACGTACAAAGGTCGCATGTGGAAGAAAGCCTACGGGGGTGAAAGCAATCGCCTGAGGATTAGGTTTGAATGAAGATGCGTTGACATTCAACCGGTTGACTGCGGTCGAGGTGTTTCCATCTGCAGGGGGAGGGTTCGAAGACTTTCCCTTGAAGGGAGGGATAGCCTGGATGAACAGGCCCGACCGCTTGATCGGAACATCGGATTTAACGGGCAGCTTCGTGGTAGCAGGCTGAGAAGGTTTCGGGGGCGGAGGGTTAGTTGCTGTCTTGACCGCGGGAGCGGGTTGCTGGGGCGGGGTGCCCGAAGTCAAAGGTGGGGTGTTTGCTTGCCCAATGGCCCGCGCATTCTCAGAAACTGCGTCAGATTTCGTCTTTTCACGAATCAGTTTCTGTTTCTCCTCATCCTTCGTCAATATGGAGACAAGGTCGTCAGGGATGGGCTTTTTCAGCTGTAATCGAAGGTTTTATCAATCCGATATCCCGGGTTATAAATGTAATGAAGAGAAACCAACCTTGAACGTCTGACTGAACTTGACGAAATCCGCGGTCCACTTGTCGCGTTCGGCCTTAAAGACGGCTTGCTTCTTTTGAGCGAGCCTTTGCTTCTCGCCGCTGACGAAATCCCGGAAAGCGGGGACGACAGCATCACCGGTGGACTACGCCCAAGCTGAGTGTTTGTGATTCGACACAATAAGGTGGTACTCACGATGGCCGGGGTGGAGGTTGTCCCGTTAGAAGTTGACGCCTGAGGTGTCACAGTGAGACCATCCGGACCGTTGACCGAAACTTTGGGGATATCCGTTTTCGGAGCTTCCTCAGCGACCCCGCCCTTTCGAGCACCAGGGGGAATGTATGCATTCGCACCACGGACGACTCCGGCATACCTACGAAGGTATCGGTAATCTGCTGCATGGGTCAAGGGTACCAACTCACTTCTCTTCCTCGTTTGCACCATTGTCATTGGCATTGTCCATAGTACGCTCCTCACGAACATGAGAGCTGTTTGTTGCTGACTGCGAGTGCATCAGTAGACATAGCAGACAGGGATAACACGACATACACCCATGATTTCATTCGCAATCTGCTGGGCCTTTCGTTCCCGCTCCTTGAAGTCCGGACCACTGCGATCAAGCTTGGTGGTGTAGACCTCTTCATCGAACGAGGTTTTGACACCAAACAGTTTTTCATTCGTGGCGAACTGATCCCAGCCACCGTTGGAAGCACCAGGGCCGAAGGTTACGTCATCGCCGTGTGTGCCAAAGGTTACGGTGGGTGCTGGATTGGGATTATCGGAAGCCCAAGCAGTCAGCTCCCGTTCTTTCCGGAGACCGGGCTTGTTGCTGATATCTGTGTCGGTCTTGAAAGCTGATTACGCTGATGAGCGCATGAGTGGACATATGTGATACGTAATCACTCACAATCCCCGTTAACTGCCTTGGCATCTGCAGGACCAGATGTCCATGCTTCGATATTGGTCGAAGCGACGAAAATGGAATCCTTGAGGGGAGCTCCGGGAGCGGAGACCTCTTTGACATCTTTTAACGTCACCCCCATAGTATCACCTTCACCGCTTGTAGAACTGACGGCACCTTCGTATTTCTGACCAGTTTTAGTAGAAATTGTAATAGTGGTACCCTGAATGCGTTCGGAGAATCAATGCACGATCACAGTAGGAACAACCCAGGTACGTACGATCAAACCGGTGAGAGGCTGCAGGATGCGGTCGGTCTCCTGGGGACGAGCGCTGTTCTGCTGGTTCAAAGGAGGGAACGAGCCGGTGTCTTTGGGCTGCTGTGATGGGGGCGGCCCGTTTGGTAAACGGCCGGAGTTCATGGCAGGCGAAAATGTGGGGGAGGCGCGTGAGCCAGTCCAAGCGTTACGGCTAAGGAAGGAATTTACGTCGAGATCAGTGGAAAATGGTGGCGGGGTAAAGGATGAAAGGAGAGCATTGGCCAAAGACGTACCGCGGGCCTGAATCAGGCATACCCTTCCTCTGCTGCTTATTCTGTCGGTTTGAAGACATGATAAAGGTAACGCCGACAGAGAGAGTGGAGAATGAAGCGAGATGGAGGAGAAAGAAATTTCACAGGAAAGAGGTCGTTGCTTGAGAGAGATAAGAGGAAAGACCACCAGTCGAATGGGTGACTGTCAAGGACGGTCCGGGGCTTGATATGAAGATTATAATCCCGAATCTCTTTGATGGACGAGAACGTCGGGGGAGCTAGGGCGAAACCGCTGCTCGACAAGCTGGGCGGGGGAAGGGGGGATGAGGAGACGAGGAGAACACAGTGAAGAACGTGTTGTGCGGAAGTCAAGACTCGGTCCAAACTTCCTCTCTCAACAAATGCGCCGGGCAGGACACCGGACACCCCCAGACCACAGCCACCCCACGTGGCTCTCGATATTTCTCTTTTTCTTTCCAAAGCATTTGCCTCGACGCGGGCTTTTTTCGCCTCTACGGTGACTTGGTAGATAATCTACAAAGAATCGCTGAAAGGAATCTAGCTGAGGAACCATCGAGTTGGTGCCACCGAACTTTCTCGGTCGAGGCGGTCCTCCGGGGTCCTACACCACGTGATTTCCAGTGCTACGCAACCATCCTGCGGGTAGTCAAACACAGCACAAGAAAATGCAACTAGTGAGCCGCAAAAGCTTGCAGACCCTCGTTGCAAACCCCAACTCACGAAAGGCTTGGGAAGGTCATCTCACAAGTTCTCACGAATACTCCATCTGATGGTGACATCGGAACCAGTATCGATCATTATGCAGGACTGTCTATTAACGGCATCGAAACATACCGGGCGAGGGCACGTACATGCATGATGCGGTTGAATCTACCGATCGCCGGGTCGATTCGTCGAAAAGCGGAAGACACAATGAGCATTGTATCTGTCTTCGGAGAGTCCGTGAGGAGGAGCATGATCTAAAGAGTGTTCAGAACCTAGGCAGCTCGTAATTCAACCAAGGACGGGAGACAAAATTTATCACAGCACCTCCGGACCTGACAGACGGAAAGTCCCTCGTCGCCGCTCATGCCCCGTAGCGCAGATAATTTTGCCTGAGGGGAGACACGACTTGAACTCCACCCCGTCACTGCTGACACAGTAATGCCTGTCGGGTGGAAGTTCCAGGTCGTACCGTTGCAAGCCATTTGACACACAACATTCTGCTATCTCGGGCAGACAGTAGGATGTGTTCAAATATGAAGCTGCTAGGTGCGATGTGCTCCGCGTTCCACTCAGTTAGCAAGGATTGGGGTTCAAGCATTCAGGTCTAGAACCAAGTGAAAAACATCGACCTCGGCCACTCGGCAGCAGAGTCACGTTCTGAAGAATAGGTCAACGGCATTGAATCCAATGCATGTAAACGTTTACAGCCACAATACAACTTTTTCCGAACGTCAGGTTCTGAGGATTCGGGCGAATCCATAGCATCCAGTCCGAGAGAATTCCGCTATTGGATCAGTAAGTAGACCATCGGGAATACCGGCTGTTGAGAATCCATTTTCGTGAACGATGTTCGACGTTGAGGCAGCAACCGTTTGCTCGAGGATCTCTTGTGAATGCTTAACGCGAGATATGTTGTTGGTGTAAGTATAGATGAGAGATATGGATACCGCACGGTGTTTCGAAATGTCCATCCAGGTTCCAGGAGGCACCACCATTCGCGTTTTGCGCTCCGCAACGTACACTAGAAGGTAGGAGGAGACCAAGGCTCCGGCGAATTCCGGTCGACGGCGCTTGAATGCCACTCTAGGACTCTCTTCCCGAACGATCATTAGGTGTGTACACCGCCAAAATTTTCCGTCTATACCTCTAGTCGACTTTTTGATAACCATGCGATTTGCCGTTAGGATATGGCGTCCCCTCACATCGAGGCCTTCGACGATGCGACGCCGGAGAAGATCGACGAAGAGCTCGCGCTCACGCTGGTCCATCTGAGACTACTTCTGCGTATCAAGAATCGACTACGCTCACCCTTCCTGCGACTCCCTACCGAGACCATCGTCCGCATACTATCATTTACCAACGCGGGGTGCCACCACGATTGGCGGTCAACCCTCAGTACCTGCCATCGCATCTACACAATCATGCGCAAGTCGACCGAGATCTGGTGGGAGGTCAACTACGACTGCATGACCGGAAGTCTGAGGGCGGCGCACATCTCGTTCATGAGGTCAAAGGGAAAACCACGAGTCCTGATCGCCGATCTCGATCCATGGGACTTCCTGCTGAGCACGGATGTCGAGAGCTTTCATGATTATTGGAGAGTCAATCGGGTATTTCAGGGTAGTGAACTCCATACGTTGGAATTCTCCGGGAACCCCACGACCTTTGACCATTTTTCCTGGGTCCTCAAAGGGCCACTCCCCCGCCTCAAACGCCTCAAGATCCATATCCTACCCGCACTTGATGACACCGACTGGCCGATCCCCTTACCAATCCCGTTCGCCTTGCAACTCCCACCCGACATACCTTTGAGGGTCCTCGATCTTCATAACGTCACCCGACCTTGGCTGCCCAACTACTTCACCGGACTACGGGAACTACACCTCCAATTTAAACATTGTAACGTGGGTGTGGCTATGTCGGAGGACGAACTACTCGGGATCCTTGACGCTTCCCCGCGGTTGGAACGCTTGTCATTGGTGCGAATCAAGGTTGGAAACAGCCAACGGCTTCGACCAAAGCGCATCGTACACCTTCCGTGCATTATTTCCCTTACGCTAACCAACGACCCGGAGGTCGTTGGGTATATTTTGGCCCACATGGATACTCCCGCCATCGCGTCCCTCGACATTTTTGCACAAATTTCCGGTGGAGACGTAGCGCGAGCTCTGGGTCTCCTCTTCCCCGACGGTCGTCTTCCGAAGAGGCTCTTCTCGAACCCCTCCATATTCAGGATCGGGACGAGGAACATTGGCTCAAAAAGGATGGAACTCACCATCGGCAGTTTCAACATACGGTTCGAATCAGATAGGTACTCTAGTTTGGGTCAAAACGTCGTCGTGGCTTGCCTTCCACTAGTTCCACCTTCCGTGACCGTTCTCCAGGCGGACTTCTCGGAGTTAGACCAAGAGGTGTGGAGGGAGTTTTTCCGATCGCACACAGGAGTGCGCTCGATCGGATGTTACAAACATTACAGTACCGGGTCCGATTACAAGCCGTTGTGGGAGGCGCTATCACCCGCCGAAGAGGGCGATTCGGTTTTGTGCCAAAACCTCGAATCAATCTCCTTCAAGCTGCCCTCTGAGAGAGCGGAACTGACGTCCTTGCTCGCCTGCCTTCGGGCTCGCACAAGCGCCGGATTCAAGCTCAGGTACCTCCACGTCAACGACAAGGGTAACCTGCTGGAGGCTCGCAGGTTGGTCGGGGACTTTCGCGATGTGGTCGAAGCGCTCGAGCTCAAGTTTCCTCCGGCAAAACAACAGGGGGTGAGTCCCATTTTACTGCATGAAGTGGAGGCATGCTAAGTGATTCGCAGTTGAGTACCCCTTTCCTTCTACATGACGAGATCAAGATCTAGGATCCTCGTGCACCGTAGTCCCATTGGTCGCATCTATCTCTCTACAATTCATCGCTTCCCAACACCAATACGAAGAAGCAATGCTTAGAAATATAGTAGCGATTATACCAATTGTCCACTTTGCTGTTGCCTGGATCACGTTCGGGAGATCCCCGATCGACCGTTGGCCATGACTGTGTTTCCATTCAACCTTCTCCAGCCCGGAACCTGCTCCAGTATTTTTTGTTATTATTACCACTCTACGAAGCGTTCGCATTATGAAAATATTTGCCCTTACTAAATCCCGTCAGAATGTAGGCACTCGCAAGGGATGATTTTCGGACACCGCTATCGTAATGTCATGGTAAGGATCACTTCTTCACCGTACGACGGCACCAACTATCTCTTACATCTAGGGGGACGACACAACTGAGTACTGTTGAACTTGGAGAAAACCGATAACGACTACCTAAATGCACATGCATACATACAAATCCAAAGCACCACGAAAGTCCATAACTAGGACGTCTCATACACTGACATCCACTAGGGACCAGAAGGAGGGGAGGGATCACTGAAATCAGCATAGCTCCCGTGTCCCACGATTTCGAAGCGACTGAGGCGTGGACTCGAGCTCTATATCCTCTAAATCCAGTGCGGTGAGAAACGTACGCGGAGGGAATGTGACAGATCCATTTGCTGGTACTCCTCCGTTGCGGAACTCGGCCATGGTTGCGAGGCACCACGGCCCTCTCGGTTTGATGGCAGCTTTTTTTAAAGAAAGCATGATGCGTGCTGCCATAATCGGAATGAAGGTTGTGTTTAGCCTTTGAGTCAATGTCAATCACCCGAAGGTAGGTCGTTTCAATCTCAAGGAGAAAGGAACCCACGCCGCAGGCAAGATCTGGACCACCCCCTAAAGGCAGACGCAGGTGATGAGCATACCACGATCGGTCACCCTCGGGTGTATCATGTGCAACCTACCGTGGTGGCAAACAAGAAAAGGAGAGCCAAAAATTGAAGGAGATAGATGAACATGAAGTAGATTGCCGCATCTCGTAGAATAGTATCCAAGAGCGTCGGTGCGCCTGGATGTCCACGAGTTCCCATTTTCTTGGCCCTGATGGCAATGATCAAGAACGCAAGGAGATCTGTAGTGCCACGATGTGGGATATAAGGAGTGTGAGCGACGTCAGAACTCTCGAAGTGAAACTACGCTGCAAACTGGAGGGTGAGGACTTACTGAATGCAGACGTTGAAAAGACATAAATGAGAGCCCCAGGTTTCCACCGTTCGTAAACACAAAGCCTGAACAGACTCAAGATTTCCTTTGGCAACTGTGGCACTGGGGAGGCACTTGTGGTTTAACCACACGAGCTGTGGAGTTCGTGTGAGCAAACACCAGACTGGTGAACCACAAGACTTGTGGAGCTTCACCTGGTGGGACGAGGGAACATGAGGCCGGGCCGTGTAATTGTGCCGTCGCCGATTGAGAAGGCAAGTCATACGTTTCTGCTGAGTTCCTGTTGATGCAGGGTCGCTGATCGCATTTGTCAGTCGGACAACACTTAAGGCTCACGTAACACTTTTTGTCTACCCACCTGGTTAACTGTAATTTGGTATCCGCTGCCGGCGTAACGAGGACCCGACGGCATCTCTACCGATATCACCGCAAAAAGATAAATCTTTGAGGGTGGCCACTCCATCAGCGCGGGGATGTTACATCTTATCTTCGATTTCCGCACGTCAAAATCAAAATTGTGTGGTGATTTCCTAATCACAGAGACAATCAGTCAGCGTCCCCAGGACTTGGTCTAATTGTTTGGGTTTGAGACTCCCTTTTGTTCTTTTGGTGGTCAATGCAAGGACCCACGCGGAGCGCCAATCTTGCTTGGACCTCCACCCGGCCCGGGGACGATCGAGCTTCAGTGCTTCCTCAGATTGGCGAGCCTCCTCCACTATCGACGGCATTCCACACGTGTGGTTGGTGGTTTTTTTACCGCAGCTCCCGCAGCTCTATTGCGCGCGGCGTTCACCGATATCACCCTCGGATAGGGTTGATCAAGGAACTTCCAGCGCTCGTTCTGCGTTATTGTAGCGCGGGTTGGGAGGCCCCCAAAAGGTTTCAGCTCTAACTCACTTGACGGCGGCCATTTATACAGGTGCCATTCATCGTTGAGACGGTAGGATTCTCCAACG